>Ga0209367_1014414_pt1 | contig 10015 bp, 8 predicted proteins | sample WorMetLIZISLAND2_FD_187412 | JGI IMG/M metagenome (GOLD analysis project Ga0209367, IMG submission 187412) | Marine gutless worms symbiont microbial communities from Max Planck institute for Marine Microbiology, Germany - Olavius geniculatus... ...
CTCTTCAGTCGATAGCGCGGTACGACCAACTTCCGCTGAGTGGCAGAACGCAGATGTTGACGGCCAGTGACTTCTGCTGTGAGTGTACAACTGAGCGACGTATAGCCTAATTCCCGTAATGCAATAGACATAGTCACAGAGCTGACTTATTACAAAAATGACTTGCAGGCAACTCGATAATCCTAATGTTCCATAGTCCGAAGAGTCGATAGTCCAAACGTTTTAGGATTTTTTCTTATATATACGTAACGTAACCCGTGCCTGTCAGCGGCCCAGTGATTGTCCACCAAATTCTGCTGTAGGCCCTATCGCTTGTCTTGACAGCATATAAGCCCAAATTCCATCACGCCGACTTTGCGACAAAGTCCAAAAGTCGGCGATCTTACCTTCTTTCTCCGTGACAAGTCTGTGAACTTGTTTTGAATTAAAAAAATCGGGGTTGCAATTTTTTTTCATTTTGCAGAATTTCGTGGACCATTTCGGAGCCAAAATTTTGAGCATCCACGCATAATCTACATGTCGGAGATATTTGCAGCTTGGTTGTCAAAAAATTGCAACTTCTTTTCGGCTGCCTCCTCTTTTTAAACCAAGACGTTAATGGTTCCAATGGCCAGCGGCCAGTCGCTTTTCTTTTTAGGCCTATAGTTCTGCTGTCTTTTTTCCATTTTATCGAATATTTGAAAACTGATTTATAATCGATCAAATCACTGATTACCTGACTTACAGAATAACTGTGTGACTGATTAATTAATAATTAAATTGACTCGCTAATTGATAAATTGGTTTGATTGAATCACTTAATCCTATATCCACTACAAAGGTTGAGAGTTACTAAATAAGCCACGTAGGCCTATAAAAGCGTGGATCGGGACGGTGCCGCCATACGCCAGTGACCACAATCATAACGATTGCGTCAGAATGTGTATTGGTCAGATAAAGCAAAGTCAAGTCTATTGACCCACAGTGAAAAGCTGTCTTTCTCCTCTGCCTGTACAGAGACGAGCCTAGCTTACCTGGAGTGATTGATTAATGTGAATGACGTCGGCAGGTAAACGATGACGTAACGTGACGTCATCATCATCTGAAGTCATTTATCGTTCCAGCACAGCACGACACAGCTATTGACAGTGCAAGGGTCTAAAGCTACGTCTCGCTCCCTAGTCCGTCACTGACTTTTGATTGTTGTCGTGGCAAGGGGAGGGGGGCAGGGAAGGGCAATTATCCCCCGTTCTGAATTTTGGGCTGTAAAAAATTGTCGGATAATCTTTTTGTCAAAAAAATGTTTGTCCAAAAATGCTAAAGTTAGGGCTAAAAACTTTCATTTACAAATAATTTAAAGGCAAAATAATCACAGTTTCAAACACAAATAGTTTTCTTTGTCTAAACTTTGCAAAGCCTATCAAAATTCTGTCAAAAATGTGCATTATTCGTCGAAATATTGCAACGACCAGCCTCGCCTACATTTTAACTCACAACAAAAAGAACGTGGTTTTGTTTTGTTTTAGTGTATACGGGTATGCAATGTTACGTCGTCATTTTCAATTTAATTTGGTAAACTGTTGAAAAACAAGACAAAAAAGCAACTAAAGATGGCAGTCCAGTGACAACATAAGGTCTTCTGTGCGGCCGTCTGCATAACTATACACTATTACACTGCACAATATAATAACATAATAAGCAACATTAACCGCGGCGTTTGACTTTTGGCGCTCACAAGTTGACACACTTTTTACTTCTGCCCCGAGAAACGATTACCACTAAGCTTAATTTGGGTTTTCTCTGCCTTTCTGACGCGATACAGTTATGCGAGATAGGGCCTAGATTGCTACTAATCACTGACAAAAAGTCGCACATTGGCTTTCAAGTGACATGAAAATCATTGATCTTGGATGACCTTAAAGGTCAACACTGCAACAGAAACTGTATAGACTGTAGCGCGTTTTCCTAGCGACAGCTGAGTTTTCTTGCTATGTTGGCGGTAAAAGCCCCGTATGGGAAACAAACCGGCAGACGAGCAAGACACGTAACACGGCTCGCGACGATGCGTTATACAAATTGACAATCTTTACCTTTCACCTTTACCAGTCGTCGCTAGGGTGGGCCGACCGCACAAAGGCCAGCAAATGTTAACACATTTTCACCTATTCGCACGCTTCAGACGTCGCAAACCAACCAACGCGTGTTGCTAAACTGTAATATTCGATTCGGGCAGGTAAATCATCTCGACATGTAGGCCCCTTATCAGCCGCTTAGGTCAACTCAGCCTTCCATCCCTTCGGGGTATGTAAATCGAGTACCAGCCTATCCGGCTGGGGTTAAGGCGGGGTGCGTTCCCCTGTGTCGGGTGGCGGGTAACGCTGTTGATCCCATATGGCAGGTGACGCTTCGTTGCTCTGAGTTGGACTTCCCATAAAAGCTATAACACCGCCTTTTATAACACGATCTTTAAATTGCATGTGCTACTAAGGCAACTCTGTAAGTAAGTAAGAAAATGTGCAGAGCGCACAATGTCGATGGGAATTTGATAGACTGAATGATCATGAACAGAACGCAGAGTGTGTGCTATGTGGACGATGCAGTCCAGCGTACGCTGCAGACATGTTTGACGCAGCAGCAGCGGCCGGAAACCTCAACTTTATGCTCGGGCCCGGACACCAGCCGCCTGCCCTGCCACCTAGCGAACTGTTGGGAGTCTCCATGGTCGACACTGAACGTCTTCGGGGCGTCGGAGGGTCCTTGGTAGTCGTGGAGGTCACCAGCGGTAACGGCGTCGGTTGTCGGTCTTCGATTGCTATCGAGGAGCTGGACATTAGCGCGAACTTTCCATCACGTCCGACCTCCAGTCCGACTATGTGTAAGAACGCAGGACTCGCTGTGCGTGGCGATGCAGTACTAAGCGTATTAGTAGTAGTAGTAGTAGTAATAGTAGTAGTAGGCCTGGTAGTAGTAGCAGTAGCAACAGCAGGAGTCCGTAAAGTTGTAGCTGTTTTTTGGTCCGTAGTCGTTGTACTAACGTAGTAGAAGTAGTAGTCGTCGTGGTATTAGTAATAATAGTTGTTGTCGTTGTAGTTGCAGTAGAGCAGTAGAGTTTTGCGTAGAGCTGTAGTAGTAGTAGGCCTAGCAACAGCAAAAGGAGTAGCAGTAGGAGTGGGTCAAATTGTAGTTGTTCCTTTCTGGCCTGTAGTCGTTGTGCTGACGTGGTAGAAGTAGCTGTAATAGTGCTGTGAGTAGTAGTAGTAGTAGTAGTTTATGTTGTTGTTGTAGTTGTAGTTGCTGTACTCGCTGTGCGTGGGGAAGGGGCTCTGGTCTGGTCATGCGACTGACATTCGTCTGTGTTTGCAAAGGTCGTTGTGTCCTTGTCCGTAGCACGTTGACCAGTCACAGCAGGACCGATATTGTGGAAGTACTGTAATTTCATGTCTATCTTGCTCCGTCTGGAAGAAACATGGTCTTGAACTCAAATCAACAGAAAACGCCTTAAAACTTATCGCAAAAATTATAAAATGCTATTGTATGTTTCCTTGCCGGGAGTCAGAGCAGGACAGATATTGAGTGATCAAGTGTCCGTCGTGTTGCGACTACACTGAAGATTGGTAAACCAGGAACAACGGTGGTAAACAACAACAACTGGTAAACCACAAAGTGTTAAAACACTGGAAAAAAAAACAAAAAACCGATAGACAAACTACAAGAAATTCTAGTGAACAAAAGAGACAAGTAAAGAACGAAGAAAACTGGTAAACCACGAACACAAAAGAGTAAACAGAGAAGACGGTAAACAACTTGTAAAAACACTACATAGCAGTAATGAAGAAACGAAGGAGTAAACAGGAGAAGTTAGAGGAGAAGATGTTGAATGCTACGTGGAGGCAGTTTTCGAAGCAAGTCATATATTGAGTGATCGGGTGCGATGCACGCAAGGATCAGTGGCCTCTTCACTACGACTGCCTTGGGGAAAAATTGGACTTGTGCTCGTAGATCTAAACTGCCTAACCGGGCTGCTGGAACGCCGAGGCCTGACACTGGGCACAGTTAGGTGGTTGGAAAATAGCCGTTGGCCACACCGCATGGAAACAATTCAACGTCTTTCTGGTCCTTAATGATTTTAGTCAACGTAAAATTCTGACCGTAGACAACAGTAACCTATCATCGAAACCGTGCATTCTAGAACGAACGATAGGTTCCGAAGCAGTTAGGTGGTTGTTGCAGGGCAGCGATGACGTTCTTGAAGGTGTACTGCTGCTGCTCGTTATTGTTGTAGTGGTAGTGGTTACCGTGGTAACGGTTGTCGTAGTAGTACTAGCAGCAACAGCAGCAACAACAGTAGTAGTAGTAACAGCGGCATTTGTCTGCGTGGATTGTGTAGACGTCGTAGCAGTGGTCGCGGGAGAAAACATTGCAGTACTGTCCGGAGTAATCCCATCTGAGCTAATCCCTAACCCTACACCTTAAACCTTAACTCTCTTTCCAACCCTAACGTCTACCGTAAGCGCTGGTGGAATGGGATTAAGCGCAGTGGAAGGACACCGTGTAGTAAGTATGGTAGTTGCGAGAGTACAGGTCGTAGTAGTGGTCGCGGGTGCGGGCGGAACGTAGAATCGAGATCGTGAGAGGTAAGCGTTTTTCATGCACGATTCGATGCCCTCCACGTGTCGCTCTAGACAACGGCGACACACCTCTGCTGTCATGCCAGGCGGCGTCTCGTTGTAGGCCGATTCCGATGCTTCTGATGTAGGTTTCTTGTCTCTACAGTAAACAAGCAACAGTTCACACTGTGATAGAACCTAAAACCCGTGTTTCTAGTTGCAATCAAAAAAAACTAAGGACAAGAGGGCGGCAAATTTTTTAAATTATTTTTTTGGTGTCATGACGTGTCATGTAGTATTACCCGACAACTCATAAAAACAAAGTGACTTACTAAATAGTACTCACAAGAACTTAAGCACTGCAACATTTCCGGCTAGATACACAAACAGTATTTTAGTAGAAATTTGAAACATACTAAAACGACACTTATATTTCTGAAGGTCCAATGAAAAATTTAGGGACAACGGTCTTTTTTTCTAGAGACGGACTGAAACTAGAAGCAGGGTTTTAGGCCTAACCAAGATGGCTCAGTAGTGTATATAACGGTTAGAACGTTGGACTTACGATGACTAGGTTGTGGGTTCGACTACGAGTTGGGTCGCTATCAATTGGTTAATAATTCCATCGGTGACTGTCCACGGACAGGTGAAAGATCTCGGTATATAACCGGCACCAAGGTTAGCTTAGTTTTCCATCAGTTCGGGTTAGATAAACAGGTAAACGGCCTGTTTGGGTGGCTTGAATCAGAGCGCTTTCACCTGCGTCTGTGGTAGTGATCCCATATGGCAGATGACGCTTCGTAACTCTGAGATGGGTCTCTAATGAAAAGCATACATGCCATTGTAAACTATCTCTTTCTTGTGCTTTTCTTTCCATTGGCGGGAGCAATGGTCTAAATTTCGGTTTGTCGGAATTTTTTTCTTATCGAAACATTTTCGTTTAAAAATACAAAATTCGTATTCGAGGCTAACGCACCCCTATTTTCGGGCAGTTCAGGGGCAAAAAATTTTGAGCACCTTCGATGTCCATTGTCAGAAATTTGCAGCTGTATCAAATCAATAGATTCGAACTGCATGTGGGTCATCTAGCTGTATTAAGAAAACTAAGACAAAAAGCGAAAAAATACACAAGGTAAAAAAGAAATGGTAATGAATTCGCTGGGCAATCACCGACGGTAGAGGTACTGAACTATTTTATAATGCAGAGAACTGATTTGCGACTAACTTATTGACGGCGGCGGCGTTGGCGTTGGTCGTTGTTTGTTGTTTACGTTGTGCCGGTGAATTGCTCAAGTTGTTGTTAAGTGTGAACGAAGGACAACATTTCAGTCTGCGGGCTGCTTTCTCCTGCTCCACCGTCTGACACTGCACACAGTTGTAGTAGCACGGCTGTGACAAAATTTAACAGGCAACACGTACTCCTCAACGACATAGGCCTACTTAGTCTAAAGACTAGAATCCCCATTGCTAGACAAATGAAGAAAAGCTATAGAGATTTCAAGAAAACAGGAATAAACACAGTACAAAAACGCAAAGTCAGAAGATATTTAGACACCTCTTGAAAAAATGGTGTTGCAAGACGTTATTGAAGACATGATGTTGGGCAAAACAACAAAATTACGAAAGCGTCTGCAAAAATGTTCAGCGACATCACAAGCAAAGACAACATTTTTTGTCACTTTGAAGAGAGATGCACGCGCGGCACAGTGGCAGATCGCATGATGTCAATCAAAGATATCTATTGTTTGAAACAGCGTGGTTTGGAGACATGCATGGACCCCGAAAATCGCGGTTCTACTTTTGCAGTTGTCTTGAGATTATGCTGTTATTTACAACACTGTTATAGGGGCCTACCGCAATGCGACAGAATTCGATAGTGTTAAACATGGTACACGTTCGTCGTCACTGTGACGCTGGCTAAATGTTTCTTAAGGCCATTGTAGTAAATCTCGTTGTTCTTTCCCACAGCTTATATTGTCAGTTCTAAATTTACAGACGTGGCATTTGTGACAATCTCCAGTATAATCCCATATCACATTTAAAGACTTGTAGCTCTAACATGTATTAATTCCATGAAAATGCATAAGCCTTCAGCCTACACAAGCTTCAACCATCAATCTTTTTACTAGTCAAGTTCAGACCTGAAGTCTTTCGAGTTCTAGCAGCCTTTCAACGACCAGCTCCTCAGTGACGTCACTCCACCAACAACTACTACACACAGTAGTAGTAGAAGTAGTAGTAGTAGTAGTAGTAGTAGTAGTAGTAGCAGTAGAGTGTAGTAATTGCTCAGTGACATCACTGGGTTTGACTCCTGGCAGCGTTCTCCAGTCACGGACACCGCGGGAAACCGTCACCAGATCCAGAGTCCGCAGTGATTCTGACAGACGCTACTACTACAGTGTAGAACTACTACTACTACTACAACTAGTAGTAGTAACACTATTACTACTACTAAGATCCGTAGTGATTCTGAGAGCGGGTGTGCGAAGAGATAGAGTGACGTGGCGCTGCGACGTCGACGAAGACCGCTAGCACTCAACAACTACCAAGAAGACTGGTAAACCAGAAAAATTGATAATCCAGAAAAACAGGCAAATCTGTAAAACTGGTAAACCTCAAAGAAGATTGGTAAACCACGAAAACTAATAAAACAAACATTGGTAAGCTGTGCTAGACTTGCACTCAGCAGCTACCAAGACGAGTGGTAAACCAAGAAGACAAGTAAACAAAGAACTCTTGTAAACCACCTGTCGTGGTAAAACATTAAGAATAAAGCAAGGAAGACTGTCAGACAAACATCAGCGAAGTTTGGTAAACCACAAAGACTGTCAAACAGTAAAAAGAGACTGAATGGTAAACGAAGAAGACTGGTAAATCACGAAGGACTTGTAAAAACATCCAACGGAAGACCGGTAGCACTGAAACCTGAACGCCACACGGACGAACTGACACCACCCGATGACGCCACAGGAGTTGATGATGATGATGATGATGATGACGTCACCTGTACATCATCACTATCAAACTTCAAACAACGTCTCAAAACCTGCTATCCCATTTCGTCATGTCTGGATATATCTGACACTCTTCTGACATGGTCCTTGAAATAAGGCTTATTATTCAAACTACGTTATATTTCTCCATGATGACGATGATGACGATGGCTGGGACTGGTTGTTTGGATGTGTTCTGCCGTTCTTGGAAGTTTTCAGTCTCGACAGTTTGTTCATGGTCGCTGCACCAGCCATCAGTCGGCGAAATCTTCAGTAGAAAGGGTCCGATCGAGACTTTAGCTGCGCGGCGTGTGATCTGAGATATTACGCCAACATTTTACAACATTTTACAACGCACATACGTCAAATTGACAACATAACAGTAACAAGAAATATTATTAGATTGTGACCAATCTAATGTACTCTTCGCGTGCATCATTTTCTTTTGTATTATTTAAAGAGCTTTTTCGTTCCTTTCGGCTTGTATAAGAAACCCGGAGTGAGACCCGTTTAATATTATACTAATAGTGACTGGCGTCGAGGTCGTTATTGGAAATTGTCTCTCCGAAGTTCGTATATTGCCCGATTTTGGGAACTGAGAGAAAAAAATTTCAATAAATAATGGTCGATGACGCTAGTTGCCATTTGTCTTGTTATATCTCAACGCATGCGTCTATCTGGCACCGTTACGGAGATGGCGCCTCAAAGATAATGGGGTCACGACCTTGACCTTTTGGGGTCAGGTGACGTCATTCGGTCACATGACCATTTGACTCCCGGGGGTCGACTTCCTATGGGTGGTCGATAGTGACCATGCGTCTATCTGGCACTGTTACGGAGATATGGCCGATGGAAAAGGGGAAGGGAAAGGGGAAAGAAAATGGAGAAGGGGAAAAGGGAAAGGGAAGGAAAAGGAAAAGGGGAAAAAAAGAAAGGGAAATGGGAAGGGAAAGAGTATGTGGAAGGAAGATAGCTTAAGAAATGTAGGACGCACGAACGCACGGACACACAGGTGATTTTATACTCTGTCTAATGCTATGCATTGCATTGGACAGAAAATAAGAGTAAAAAATAATAACGCATGCAACGAAAACTTTGTGCTACATCTGGGGCGCGTTAAGTTACTCGACGCTTTCTTGCAGCGCTTTCAACAGCGCTGAGTAACTCAACGCGCACCTGCTAATAATATCTTTAGTAGGTGGGTTGTTTTGTTGATTAGAATAAACGCAAACAACATATTGTCCGAGCCCAACCACAACGTCAGCATGCTGGTTGCTATGGTCCAATTTACAACTCTTTGCAGTTGGCAGCATTAGCGCAAGTCTTGGCTGTTGCCGCCTGTTGATCTCAGTCAAAGGAGCGCTCTGCTTAAAGACTCATTAATTATTTCAACAGTGCACCAACTACAGCTACGAATGCTGATGGTAGCCGAACTGGAACCAAAGGACAGCACCATTTTGTATAGTGGGCCACAGAAACGAAAGTTTTTTTACACACAGTAAACGCGTAAAATTTACTTTACCGTTTAATACCCCGTTTAGACGATCAACTAGCTGGCTCGACGAACTGGCTAGGCCCTATATGTTAGCTAGACGAGCCAGCTCGATGTTTGCTTGATGATTGCTTTGTGTAGGCTATGCTATACATGCTTCATATTAGCTCGATGTTTGCTCGACGTTTGCTCAACGTTTGCTCGACGTTTGCTGGATGTTTGCTCGATCTTGTAAACGGGGTGTAACTCTGGAACCAAAAAATGGGCGCCGTGACAGCGTTATAATTAAACCGTCATCGAGAATGGTGTTGCCGAATCACCACCAGTATCTAACCACCTATTCCGCAAAATATCAATTTTTTTGAGTTTCCGAGTCCATAGGCAGACAGACAAACGGAGAGACCCTGCATAACTTCCGCCTTCGGCAGATACAATAATAACGTCAAAGGACAACCTATAGACGCCGCCGCAACCACATTTCGAAAGAGACCATCGTACCATATCGCTTTGTCTGAAAAACCACTGAGTCTACATGGGGAACGAACCCGAAAGTTCCTGCGAATTCAACAAGAAGCACAGCTGTCGCTTGAATATCCCACCGTACTGGGTGTTAGTCACCAAGTGTGGACGATTTGCATTTCATCCAAAAGGGCGTATCAGTGGCATATAGACAAGGGGGGGTCTAGGGGGCCCAGCCCACAACTCGGCAGATAAAAAATAAGCAAGCGTTTAAATTGCACTAAATTTGTCAGTTTGGTCGGTTTATTATCGGAAAAATAATTAACATTGTTGCCACCAGATGTCATGTTTTAAAAAGGTTAAAGGTTAAAGGTGCATATAGCTCTTAATGATCCCATCTCAGAGCTACGGAGCGTCACTTGTCATATGGGATCACACAGTGTTACCTGCCACCCGACAGAGGTGAACGCGCCCCGCCTTAACCC
>Ga0209367_1014415_pt1 | contig 10015 bp, 5 predicted proteins | sample WorMetLIZISLAND2_FD_187412 | JGI IMG/M metagenome (GOLD analysis project Ga0209367, IMG submission 187412) | Marine gutless worms symbiont microbial communities from Max Planck institute for Marine Microbiology, Germany - Olavius geniculatus... ...
CCGCCCCAGACCCCCCTTATAGGCTCGCGCTCCGCACGCTTGCCATGCCCCCCTTGATTGCAGCCCGCCAGCTGGTGGAAAAATTGACTAAGTTGCCCGCGGTGTCAAAAAGGTTGGACAGCACTGATATAGATGAACACTTAGAGCTACTTGCCATGGCCTACTGCATCGTTTCCATTCAGTATTTAACACGCACACATAAATGTCAATTTCATTGCAGATGTCTTAAACTGTTGCACGCCATTTAGTGCGCAATAACACCGCGCAGCTATAATCCCGTGTTCGCGCTTGAACCCACATAAACTAAATGTTGTTGCGGTCGTATTATGGGCCGATGCGGCTGGTGCAGTTACTATTACGCTGCGTTGTGATTGCCTCGGGGCAAACGCCGCAGCCTGCCGAAAGCCATTTAACAATCAGGAGGGCCTACTAGCAACGACGATTTCTTATACGTGCCGTAACATGGCGAAATCGTCACTGCTACAGTGGTCCGTAAACATAGAGAGGTCTGTGGTCCGTATTTCAGATTAATTGGCTTCTGGTGACGTCATTCGAGTAAAAGCAACGCGTAAAAATACCGGTTAGCAAAATTAACGGCGGAGTGAAAAACGGCGCGAAGCATTATCCAGCTTTCTCGTGCTTTTAACACGCGCCGATTGGGAGCGATTAAGACATATGAGTTTACATCTCACGTAATCAGTAATCAGGGTGTGTGTAGGTGACCCTGTGTGGGATGTGCTTTCAGAAGAAGAGGAAGAAGAAGATTACGCATAGACTGATGTCTATTGCGGCGGTAGATCACCTGTTTTGTTCTACACCATTGAGCCGGCGATGATTAAACCCAATTAAGCTAACATACAACGTCAGGCAACCGGATGGTCGCTGAACTGTTAACAACCAACATCTTTAACTTTAACATCTGCACAATTAATTGAAAAATATTTGAACAATATTTGTGCAAATGTTTTTTTTTATTTTGTTGTTTCTTATGATCAGGATTCATCAACGTGACGCCGGACAGACAGGCGGACATTGCTCTAGCAATAGCGCCCCATGCATGCATGCATAAAGCTGTAAAAACTGTGAAATGTTGCAAGTGACAAGTAACTATAATTATGGCCATTAGGGCCTAATTAATAGGCTTACATCACTATACCCTGCACCGGGGTATCTGCTTCAGAGAAGTCATTTGCCAATATTTCGGCAAACAGCAAACTAATGTCCGCGGTGGCGCTCAGGGAAATTAGTAACTGGCAAGATATGACGTTAATGTGACAATAACAACGTTATTTTATTTCGCACATAAACCTATGCGTCACATTTTGCATTAAAACCACGCGTGCGGCGTGGGGGAGTCACAATTCACTACCACTCAGCACGTTTTTACATTAGAGGTTAATTAAACGATATGCACTATATAAATTCACATTTTACTTACTTTACTTACTTACTTACTTACTTTGACGAAAAAATGATAGATGTACCGGTAAATAATAAGTCAATTTGGTGTTCGATATTTCACTGAAATCCACAAACTACAAACTAAATTACCGTATGTGTGTTTGAAGCCAAGGTTATTGATAATTTTGACACACGATGTGCGTCGTCGTCGTTTGCCAAAGCGTATCGATAAGTACGTAAGTGAAGGTCTTGGTAGGAGCACCAAAAAGTAGGTCTGTCGTCTGTCATAAGGTTCTGTCGATAAGTCTGTTTTGGCTAGGTAATAGAAGTGGCGGGGATTGTCCGCTACTAGGGGATATAGGTTCACCAAATTGTTAGGCGACCAAACCGAACCCACACCAAAAATCACCAATTTCGCTAACAAAAACACTAAATATATCTTCTAGTACGCGGCGGACTGCGTCCGTCTTAATACACTTCTCACCACCAGGCCTTTAGCTGGTTGCGAACCAGTACTGTGTGGACTGATCCCACGTGGAAGACTCGCACCCAGCACCCAACTATGACACCAAGAAAGTCCTTTTTGGTGAAGCGGAGTTCTGCCGAACACATTTACAGGTAAGAACTCTCACTCAACCATGGACCAGAAAGTATTTGCTGCCGGGGCAGGTCTTGGTCTGTGGCCACGAGATGTGACACCCGATAGGTCCACGGCCCACCATGGTAGAGGCGGTACAGTGGGTGGAGGTGGGTACTGTGCCGTGGACACAGAAGTAAGTAAGCACACCAACGTTGGACGTAATGAGATAACCGCAGTACTGGGTAAAACCGTGGAAGGTCACATTAATAGTAACTCTGGTTTTATTTCTTACCGTTTACCATTGAAAAACGCATATTTTTCCTATCCCCTCTATAGCTATCCACAATTTCGAAAATTGTTCCTTTTGCACTAGATCGCTGAAGTTTTGCATGCCTATGTTTATGACACATGGCTAATCATTCGTGTAAAAAAATTTCCCCCAAGATTTAACGCTTAGCCACAATACATCTGTAACAGACGACAGACAGACGACAATAGTGCTATAGACGAATGCGTAACACTGCAGACAGCGTGACAATAGACGGACTGGCTGCAATATCCGCTGCATCAGAATGAGTGGCATTATACGCCTCTAAGCAAGAGTGGGTACTATCCGCATCGATAGACAACAGCGTTGATATCTTTGGACTAGCTCTGTCTCTGTCTATACCTTTGTAATAATATCTTGACCTTAGCGCATAATCTTTGTCTGCAATCGCACGGTATAGCACCATGCGGTCACGCTTTTATTCGCTGTCGTCTATTGATGATAAAATTATACGAACAGTGCGGCGTCTTATTTCGACTTATGTTCCCTCTGTGTATTGGTGTCAGTCAGAACAAGAAATTTGGGACAGGGCTCAACGTAAGGCCGCCCGGCGCGGTAAGTCCGACTGGGAAAAATCTAAAACGTCTTTTTCTCTTAAACTTTTCTAAAAAATCTCGCTAAAATTTAACTTTAATTTTTAGATTAAAGCCGCCCTTCTCCTAAATTTTGGTCTTGGTCCGCTGTCCAATTTTAAAAAAAGTAAAAAATTAAAGAAAAAGAAAAAAGACAAAGCGAAAACACAAGGCATTTTAACAAGCGCAAAACAACGTAAATCTCTTTACATACGCCAAATATTGAAATATTCGACTATTTCAATCGTAAATGTTCCGTTTTTCTCAGAAATTATGTAGCCGCCGCCAAACAATCAAAAAACAAACCTATGGGCTAAAGAAGTGTAAAACGCCATTTTTGATTATTTTTAAAGTATGTAAATAATTTCTACTGAGTGCAATCAGTTGATACGAATCGATTTAATATGAGAAAGTCCACAAGCTCGATCTGTGCCATGTTCGTATCCGTGCCGACAGCAAAGTTTAGAATATTTATATTGGTAATAGGCTACGATGTTCAAATATTTCAAATTTATTAAAATATGGGGGATAAAATAACACATCAGCACATTTCGTAGCAAACACAACAACTACAAAATAACAAGAAAATATAACCAAAAATACTAATAAACGTAATAAAAAGCACCCGAGAGAGTAAAAAAGACTGCGTATTGCAAATAGTTATTTTAATCAATCACGTTACTCACTCACATCACCTACCGGAATAATAAATAGTAAACCCTATTGTGGACTTGCGGTTTTCGCCCGTGCACGGGATTGAAAGAAAATAATAGCGTTTAGTTAAACGCGGGCTCCTGTGATTATGGCGTTTGTATTGTACAGCATCTTACAATGCACACAGCTGTTTTTGTACTTCTGTAGCTTACTTACGTGTGTACAAAAGAGCTGTCGACAAAGGACGGTGATATTGTAGGCTTATTTCCTGTAACATTTGTGCGCCAACTATAACCGAGCTGTTTCGGACCTTCGGCAGTGCACACAATGCATTAGTCGATCGCTGCTATTTCGGTCGTTATTAGAAAGCATCATTAGGTCAGACAGGACGACATGATGATACGCACAGACTGCCAAGAACATTTTGCCTCGAATCGCTAACAAAATCCAATCTGCTGTTTCTGTTGTTTTCGGACTACGTGAATCTCTTAGCGTATAAAAATTCCTTGTTTTACTTTTTTTTGCGATTGAAACCTATTGTACTTTGAATGAATTGAAACTGAGAGTGAAACTATTATTTATTGTATGTAATTTAGATATAGAACTTTAGATCAGGATTATGATCCGGATTACGCGCCACCAAATGGTCGCTTTTAATTATCAAATACCGTACTTGGCTTACAGCAAATTTAATATCATCAAATGCACAACTGTAGTGAAACTAACGTCGAATGGAACTCGCTAGAAGCGTTTCTGCTAATTTGCTGCTTTGGCTACGAGTGTAATAGACAAAGCTGATTAGGCTAATTGTCAGTTTTTTAACATATCCGGTACGTTAGACGTGATTTTAATTCGGCTCGTAAAATTTCTTATACTTGCAGCTGTGTTTTGCGGAAGTTAGGTAGATCTAACACTGAGCTCCTTTTCATCCAACGCAACGTACGTTTCTATGCGTATCCTTGCAATATGGCTGTTACGTCGCTTACGTAAAAATGTATACACAAAGACCTTCGTTCGCGCCAGGCTTGAAAGCTTCAGTGGAGAGACAGTCAAATGTAAGAACGTATGCCTATAGCCTAAATCGCAACGATGTACTTACTAACGAGGATCGTAGAAGAACCGACGATAAACGACTTCTGGTCCAGTCGTTTGGCTAACAAATATTTTTATGTGGCGTTATGCAGCAGTTGTTGTCACCATCATCATTCGTATCATCAGCAGCAATACAAGTAAAAAAAGTATGGAAGTGCTTCGTTTGGCTTAACTCAGATCTGGCCGCTATTGCAAACTCGTGACACCGTCAGCAACAAACGTCATCAATCACACAGAACGCTGACTTCAGAAATACACAACGACGACGATGACTTCAAATCCTCGGTGTCACAACTGATCCGCCCCCACTGGACATTCTGTCATCCTGCGATCGGCCGTATCAGGTGATCGTGTACGCGCTGTGACAGACCGTTCTCTCACGGCACACAAGCACTGGGCAGCAGCAGCAGCAACAGCAGCAGCATGCAGCAATATGTGACACGTAGACAGTCCGCTAAAGTCAACGAATATGTGCACTGGACGACGCATGCGTGCAGATACTGATCATCATCATCATCATCATCAGTTTATTTTGGAAACACAGGACAATGTCAGAAAATACAGAACAGAACAATAAAACATGTGTTCCAAGGGTCAGAAAGGCCGCAACGGCACTTACAACTGCCCATATAAGATGACATGGTGCGCATGACATTGTGTGTTTTGCGCTTGTGATTCGGTGACCATTGACCAGTTAGCCGGTCAGCCCACAGTCCCCAGGCTCGTTCTAATGTCTCCAATCACTGTACGAGTGGGGACGACCGCCTGTAGACGAGGGTGACGGTTTGGGGGACAATCTTGAACGGAGCCGATAGCAAACGAGATCTGAGTACCAGAAGGCAGATAGAATGACAGACAAAAGCAAAAAAGTAAAACATGTGACGAAAAAAGTCCGGCGATAACTATACAAACTAAGAAAATTTTTAGAAAAAAAACTTTACGAGCAAACACATTTGCAGATAAAACAAAAATTGGAATTAGCTGTTCACGCGAGTTTTGAACGGAGTGCACTGCAGTAGTCCAATCATCTGAGTTCGTGCTATATGGTGAAATAAAACAAATAAAGCAAAAACAAAACGATAGTTTAGTTTTCTTTTTGTTTGATTTTTGTAGTATTATACATGTGCCGTCAACCTATAATAAGCAGTCGACAAATTAAAAACATAATGAAGAAGAGTCTGGCGACTTTGCTGACATATTATCCGTTTGTTCAGATTTAAGGTTACGCACTGACCGGCGTAAGCTTAATGATGTTGCTATCACATATCATTGACAACTCGTCCTAGTCAGGGACGACACTTCGTTAGCAGCTGCTGCAATTTCCTGAGGCTGATGATATGTGATCCAAACCATGTTTTTGGTCGATTTCGGCTGCATATAGATGATGAAGACGTCTCACAGCAACTGGACAGACAGCGATGACGTCCGAGTTTAAGTCCATTGGCTTCGAGTCCGAGCTCGACCTTAATTACTCTGATGAGTTCAACCGAATAGAAAATTTGTAAAATTCTGTATACAATCTCAGCTTACGCTAAAAACGAAAACAGAATGTTAAAGACACTCAGTTGCCAATACCGTACTTGAAAGAGCCATATTACGTTACTTAAGCAGCAGCCTCAGAAATTAGACAATGTCTGTTAACCTGCAAAAAATCAGTTACAATAAGCTTACAAAAATAGTCTGTCGCCGTTTTTTCCAAGTGGCACACTACTGAACTGTCCGAGTTCAAAAAGCCGAAAATCGGAATCCTAAAAGTTTGAGTTAGAATCTGAGTGCAGTCCGAGTCAAAATCCTGGAAATAAGAATTTGGGTTCCACTCGAGCCTGTTGCCTACCTCGACTACTACGTCGCTGAATGGCAGTAGCACGTTATGTATCTGTGGGCGGGATGCAGTCATGTGACGATATTTTGTAGTGGAGACAATTAGTCGAGTATATGTCTTCTTCATGAATGATTCACTCGGACACATCTGTCGCCGTCTTGTTGTTTTCTCTCCAGTGTTTATGCCAGACACATCATCATACTACTCGCATAAGGTTACCGGACATACACGTAAACGCGACTTATGATAATTGTACCAAAGCAGCGTTACGAGGCGCGTAAGGTGTCACGGCTTTGGCGTCGAAAGGTGGAGTACCCGTATGAAGATCAGGTAGCAGCATTTTTTTGGCTTTTTAGTGCACAAGCTACTGTCAAAATATTTAAAGGTAATAAGTAGCAAAAAACTTTTTTTCTCAAGACCAAGACCAAGACTTTATTTTTATTTGTCCTCGAGGCGCCTCGAGACCAAGACTTTGGTCTTGAGAACTACTTTATTGTAGGCCTATTTTACTCTACAGACTTTGCTCTTTCTCGTAGCCAAATTTCACGTCACACAGTTTATTTTTTTGTTTTTTTTTACACAGTGCCTTGAAACAGTTTTTGAAACAGTCTACATGTAATTTATCCAGTACTTTGTACGGGTTCAGGTGCTAAGCTTTTCTTAATGATCAGTGCTAGCGGTAGATCGGCGATCTCGCACTAGTGAGCAAAAAATTACTAGCGGTAGATCGCGAGTTTATCTACATATTACATTTATCTCGTTATTAATGTAAGAATGCAGCCATATTTCTTTACTGCATAACCAGGACTGTGGTTGAGACTGAAATATCAGTCACTTTGTTATCAATTACCAAATTTATTTTTTAAAAACTTCATTTTAAAGTCTGTGCTACAAAGAAACAAATCTGACTTAAAATAGACTTTGATATAATACTGAATAAGCCTGATTTAAATACGTGATAGTATCGTGGCATGGTTCATAGGCCTTCTATGTGTACCTTGAATATAAGTTCTACCATCTACCTAATAATGTGTCTACCCGATCTACCTCTAGCAATTTTCCTGAGCTAACAGCAAGATCGCCGATCTACCACAAAAATTATTTTCTTAATATTGTGAGTTTCTGATAGCCCTATGCTTAACGTTTTAATGATAAAAACACAAGAAAGCGCGGCTGTCCCGATTTCTATAGGAGTCCCGTTTATTTTCTAGTGTAGTGAATATTTCTCGAGTATCAGTTCTTTTAAAAACAAGCAAGCAGGAGCAAGACGCGCAATTCTGGACGGCATGTGCATTGTGCACTAACGACATTGGCATACAGCACGGTGCTACTTGCATTATGCACATCACGTCGACCTTGTCACCGGAAAACTCGCATTACATCTTAATGAATCCATGTGACTCCTAAAGTATAGTGCGTTATCATGCCTGATCTTAATGCCAAGACCATGCCTCACATGTATGGGTCGCCACTGTACCAACGTCGTACAGTACAGGGTGGCTCAACGAAAAATAAGCCGGGCATAACTGCATCAAATATTGACCTATTTCTATTTTTACATGGACATATTCTTCAGTAACTCTGCAATTAAGAAATCATTAAAGATCTCATCACACTTCAAACGCGTCGCTACGCTGCCTTTTGATTATGCAGTCAGCTTTAGAATAAATGGTTTACACGGTAACTTTTAATAGTGACTCTATTTTATGACAGTGCATTTCAAGTTTGCCACTAATTCAAGTACGCAGTGAAAAAAAAATGTTAAAAAATCGGTCGATTCGGATGAAGCTATAAATGTAAGAATGTTAAAGCTTACGTGTCAACGTAATCTGTATCAACGTGCATGTACGTAAGCAGTATCAACGTCAGTCTAATCAGACATGAAACTGCACTTGGCTGATTGTTCGCTCAATGCAGATTCGTTCCAATGCGAGCAGACTACGGGCGTTCAGTTTTTTTGTACCGTATGTGCATTTCAGCAGGAATTAAATCTATTACAAGCGATAGCTTCAAGTCAATACAGTCTATAACCGGTTGGGATGACAGATAATGACAATCTCACGTTGTCCACAAACTGTTCACTGACCAGTTATTTGTATCATTGCCTGTGATATTGATATTTAATGTACCATTTTTACTCGCGTCATGCTGTTGCATAAGCGGGTAATGCCGTCATATAGCGCGTTGTCCGTTCGTCCGTCTGTCCGTTCGGTGTAACGTTGATGTACGCTGGTCATAGGCCTACGTTTAAGATAGGCATATATACGTGAGCCCTTTATAGTGATACGAAAATCATCGACCTTGAATACGGCCATTACACACTCTACTATGTACAAACCATGATTTTTTGAAGGTCATCAATAAACTTATACTCTTTTGTGAGGCGTCTGTTTGGCCTAACATGCTCTGACACAAGCGGTAGGCTTACGAGAAGTCTCAATTTTCTTATGGTCGAGTACTGCTTTTGCAGCACCCTGTACTACTGTGGAGGGACGTGGGAGTGCTTGAGTAAGCGCTACGCCAACAATGTCACAGTCTCACAGTTACGTTAATGTGATTGCATTGTGTCAGTCTGTCTGTCTGCCCTGTTGTACCGAAACTGCCGTTTTATTATTCCTAGAACTATACGCTGGCCTTCAAGATAACTTGAACACATTGTCACATTATCAATATCATTTAACACTTAAAAAGCCAAATACTTTTTTCTGCTCGTTATTTACAATTCGCAATTTTGACCTTCTAGATTCAGATAACACATAAATTTGTGTTTGCGTTGCTTTTTGTTTTTTTGCATATTTGTGTCAACTTTTGTGCAACAGATTACGCTAGATGTTCCCCGATAGTTGTCTTGTCGAGCGTACCTGACCATTCGTGTTCTAATTATAGACTATTTCTGTTGGTACATCAAATATAGTACATAGCTGTATAATTGGATACATCGCTGCTACGCTCAAGGGTCTAAACCTACAGAGTCAGGAAATACGTTGACATGCAGGTAATAACGTCATTAACATCGTCATCGTCATCGTCGTCAAAAAGCTTGGACTCAACGCTCATTACAGTGCAATTCTTCCTGTCTGATTCCGTCTGGTTATGTCTTCACTTTAGTAAGGAAATAACAGTACTAAGTAAATACATAAGCGAATACGTCAATATAATGCCGTATAAAACTGCAAAACATTAGATATTTATACTATCAAACATATTTAACATTTTGCTATTAATTATGCAAAGTTTAAATGTGTTCATGTAGTTGAAAACATACTCATAATTTTTTCAGAACCGCAGTATTTTTCCACACGCAGATTGTGAATCAAATAAACGCAGAAAGCTTCCAGGAACATCATTTTACTCAATACTGCACTGTTTCACCTGTTCTCTTACTTACTGGCGCGGTTTAAGTATTATTTTAAATAACGATAAAATAAACTGAACATCTGTTAGTGACAGGGCACAGGTCTTACTCAAAACATTGGGCGGTGGACACCAGTAACTTTTTTGTCTCAACATGGAGAAATGATCACTTGGAATTACGGCTTTTAGGTGAACAAAATACATTACTAACG
>Ga0209367_1014416_pt1 | contig 10015 bp, 8 predicted proteins | sample WorMetLIZISLAND2_FD_187412 | JGI IMG/M metagenome (GOLD analysis project Ga0209367, IMG submission 187412) | Marine gutless worms symbiont microbial communities from Max Planck institute for Marine Microbiology, Germany - Olavius geniculatus... ...
ATCCCGGGTCCCGCCACATTTGAGGGCGCCGCCGTCGGCCAGAAATATCAAATGTACCATTTTGAGAAAAAAAATCAAAAATTTTATTCCCAGAGGGGCCCCGTGAAAATGTTTGGGGCCCCGCGAGAATGTTTCCACGGGCCTCGCTGTGGCTCTCGACGGGCCTGGCAGTAACCTATGTATTTATCCATCGTCGGAAGGCGGTACGACGGACGCCGGTCGGTATGCTATGGAGAATGATGACGTACGTATACACTGTCAAAAGTCTCGCGATAAATCTCGCGAGATTCTCGTAACTGTGTACACTGCCGGCCGGCTGGCGGGCACGTGATCAAAACGGCGCGCAATGAGCGCTGGCGTCGGCGCTCGGTTAAACGATGACGACTTAGGCGCGCAAGACACGCCGGCCGGCTGTTATATGACCTTGCCGACCAATGGTGTACGTAGCAAAGCTTTGAGGGGCTTTGGTTCAACAGCAGGGGTCTATTAGTCACGGGCCATAGGCCTCAGTTGCGAGGGCCGAAGCTCGAAGTCAGAAAAGCTAGATCGCCGACCCCGTACGACACTCCGTCCAGCCACAATACCGCATGATTGGCATAGCAGAGTGTGCAATAACCCAGGGAATTATCCAGCCTCCCTGTTGAGGGGTGCACACCCCATTAAAATCTTGACACCCCCAACAAAAAAGATACCAGGGGTGTTGTGGTTGAAACCAAATGTATTTGGTGAAACCTATGTCATTTCTGCATATTGCTTTTATTACTTTTCATTAATTCACAGTAAACTGTAACAAACTGCGGCCTATTAAACTTCCTTTTTGGCAAAAACAACCGCAAAATCTGATTTTTTAAGTTTCCAAGTTTTAAAAAACATAGCAAATTTGCGGTATCCATTGAATGTCCAAAAGCCAAAAATGTTTCAGCTTCAGGGGGCTTTGCCCCTGACCCACTGACCAGGGGGGACCACGCTGGGGGCACAGCTCTCAGACCCCCAGACCCTACCCTTAGAACTCACACCCCTCAGCTTTGATCTAAGCCCCCCCCCAAAAAAATGAATAATTATTCGTAACTCGATCCCTGCAATGACCCTCCAAGGTCATCTAAGGTCAATGATTTTCGAGTCTTGCGACTTCGTTATCGCTGTGATTAATAGCAACCTTGACCCCTATATCTCACCGTTTTTGAGATACGGCCAGTTTTCAGTTGAGAAACGCACATTTTTTCTTACCCGCTCCCTTCATTTAACCACAAATTTGAAAATGTGTCTTTTGCACTGCATCGCCCAAATTTTGCAAGCCTAGGTTACTTTTGACGTGTAAAGAGTTTTCCACTAAGACCTATACCGGTTAGCCACAATACATCCGTTACACTCGACAGACCAACAGACAACAGACAGACCAGACAACTCGTAGCAAAGGGACAGACCTTTAAGCTTACAAAAATCAAAAAATCCTTTAGTACAGCGGTCACGAAAAACGCCGTTCACTGCTCAAAATTCGTCGGAAACTTGGTGGTCTCCTGGACCCGTTGCATCGGGAGCTTAATCAGAGCTCCCCACACCACAGAACTTTGACTTGAGCGTAAAAACGATAGCAGAAAAGACAACAGGAAAGAAAAACTGACAGTTTGGCAGAAAAGGAGATAAGTAAATATAAAACAATATAGTAAGGGAAAGGGACAGAGAGAGGGAAGCTTCATTGGGTGTTTACACGGTCCGGCAAACGTCCAGCAACCGTAATACTGGACGTTTGCTGGATCGTGTAAACACCCTATCAGGCCCCCACCGCATAGTTTTCAAAAGTCAGCGCCAAGCACACGGTTCGATTTACCGCAACGGCACAGAAATAGCCGCGGTTTGAGGCATAAAAAGCGGTCTCCTGCACATAAACGAGGATCGACGAAAACAGATGATGTTCGTTAGTGAAAAACCTGTTTATTGCCGAGCAAACGCGCCGCCGCGACAGCACATAATACACGGTCTGCGACGGCTTTCCGCGAATGACTGAAAATGAAAGGGCCACGAAGTGCATAGCCGAGATATTTGTCACGGCGTAGGCATATAGTTTATGTGCAGATCGTATAGGCCTATAAATATTCCCATAATATATCGCAGCACGTCCTCTGTATATATAGTTCTGCCGAGGAAGGCACCAAAAAGCTACAGAACAAGAAAGCCCAGCTGTCGCTAGGAAAGACACGCTGCAGCCTATACAGTTCCTGCTGCATATACTGACCTTCAAAATCATCCAAGATCGACGATTTTCATCTCATCTGAAAGGAAATATGCGATTTCTTATTATGTATCATGTAGCAACCTTGGCCCTATTCCTATCTCTCAGCTCTCACCGTTTCCGAGATATGGCCAGTTTTCCGTGGAAAAACGCCCTACCCTTACATTCAAACTCAAATTTAAAAATGCCCCCTTGAACTGCATCCTCCATATTTTGTACGCAGAGAGCTTCGACAAAGGACTAATTATTCGTGTAAAAAGTTTTCCCTTATACGTAACCGAACTGAAGTGACAAGGTTTACTTCTTGACGAGCAGGACGAGACATTGGCCATTGATTGACGGGTATAAATGTACAGTGCTCGCATGCGCAGTCACGTAGTTACCGACGTCGATAGAGGGTGCCTACTGTAATGCATTACTGCTTTATTATCAAGACTGCTCTGGTTAAAGGGTTAAAGGTAGTATATAGCTCATTATGGGAAATCCATGGCAGAGCTACGCAGCGTCACCAGCCATGGGATCATGCAGTATTCTGTACCTGCCACTCGACACGGTGAACGCGTTCCGCCTTAACCCTAGCCATACAGGCCGGTACTCGATTTACCTACTCAGGAAGGATGAAAGGCTGAGTTGACCTTGGTGTAGGTTACATGCCGAGATGGTTTACCCGTCGGCAGACAGTCACCCATCCGGGAAGTAACCTCTTGATAGCGACCGGACCGGGAGACGAACCTATAGGACCTCAAGATCGTAAGTCCACTAAGCCACCATTCCGCATGTTCAAGTCTTGTTGCTCTGATTTTATACAGTGCATTGAGCAATGACAATGAAGATGCTGATGACGCTTGTTCAGCGCTGTTATTACCTGGAGGACAGATGCATCCGGTTTTGCTCGTGTCTCGAGGCTGTCGCCGGTGATAGGTCGGCGTTTCCATCGAATTCTACATAAGTGACAAAAATATAGATTAAAGTCTTAAAATACCTCTATGTGTCTGAAATAAACTGGGATTAAATGACTGACTGATCGACAAATTGTTTGATTTATTGATTAGCCAGCGTTCGTTGAATCCGCGTATTCTTTCCTTCGCTTCTATAGAGATTTTTCTGTGCATTCAAAATTCGGCGCTGAGCTTTCTGCAGTTAATTCTGACGTTCAGTACAGCCATTGCATTCGTGCATGTTCAACGAGTTTCACGGCGAATACCTTATCCCTTAACTGCCAAGTATGCGGGCTTTTAAAATTATGTACCACATTCTTATAATCCGCATACGCGTCTTGCTCGTTAGTCTGTTCTTCTTTCGCGCACGTACTTAACAGCAAAAAAACAAAAAAGCGTATAAAGACCAAAACTTACACGAACGTTCCCTAAGAAACGACAAAATGGCTTGCAAGTTGCAATAACTTTTAGTTCAGGATGATTAGCGTCCAGCACTGCAGCGGCTGAGCGGCATCGTGGGTTAAAAAGTAGGCGGAAAATGAGTTGCAGTTTTTCGAGACACGCTGCAAATTTCCGACAGAATTCGGACAGACTGTTGCAGATTTTCCACATATGGGTGTTTAAAATTCGAATTTTGCCCCTAAATTTTCCCCCAAAATGGGGTTTTAGCCACAAATTTTGCATTTTTGGACAAAAATATTCCGACAAGAAGATTTTCCGACCATTTTTCGACAGCCAAAAATTTAGGGTGGGCAATTGCCCCTCGTTCCCCTCTGCAACAAAGCCCTGTGCATAAGCATTTAGCTCATATATACCTGCTGGACGTACAGAGATCGCAGCGTTTCATCGACGTAGTTTTTCATCGTCGTCTCGATGTCGAGACAATACTGTTCCAGAGCATCGACGCGTCCCTGCAGCGTACCTAGCCGCTGTTTGTACACGACCGCCGTACAAATAACCACTGCCATCATCACCAACCCACACACGATCAGCCCAATCACCCAGTGGAAGACACCGGGAGTGGATAGGGGTCCGCCGGACCACCGCAGAGCTTGGGGTTCGTTGGCAGCAGGAATCCTTTGCAGGGGCATATTATTCTGTTGCTGCGTTATCTTCTTGCCGCTGCCGTTTTCCGCAGCCGTCCTCGATACAGCCATCGGTCAGTGGGAGGATTTCTACTTCCAGTCGTCGACTTTACATCCCTCCCGGAAGCGGAAACACTATTCCCATTTGCAGCCCGCGACCGCCAATTCGTACAAACCCTCCTCCCTGCATCATCCTGCAGTTTTCCTCCAGCCTTTCGCGCTGGAACCTTATCCGGTAAAAATCCGGAAAGAGAAAGATAACGAGACGGATGAGTAGAATTTCAATCGGCGGTTTCCACGTCCACGGCTGCTGCTGAATCCGCAGTAAGCTTAGTGACGTCACACGTCGGTGTAATCCCCGGGAACCGCCGTAAATAACACCTTATAAATCTGCGATGACGTCGCGCCAACCGGAAAGGATAGGAGACTGAGCTGAGCTGAGATGAGCTCAGCCTAAATCCGATCGTAACAGGTGCTTGCGATAGTCGACCCGACGTTTTCCTGTAATAGGCGTACAAGACTATACGAGAAATAAAATGATATCCGCTGACGGTGCGATATCGTTGTACGATTGCTATCCGGTGATATTCAAACTCGCGCGCGCCCCAGCACTCGACGACAGCGGTCGTTCGGTATAGTTTAGTTTGCTCTTCCACGCCTCGTCGTCGTCGTCGTGCAGGGAGGCGGAAGATCGTTTCCAGACGCACTGCGTGGGGCGCCTGCTGCTCCTGCTGCGGAGACTGGAGTCGCCTCCCCACGCCGCTCTGCTAATGATGGCATACCCCGCATCCGCGCGCATAGCACTCGCTGCGCTCAGGATGCTGCGCGATAACGCCTCGTTTCTCGCGTTGGAAGTTCGCAACCAAGCATCGATGTAAAGCTGCCTTTTGGATGACCTAACAAGTTAGGTGTACCACAGATAAATATATTACAAATATGCTAATGATAATAGTACTTTTAATTGTTTTAATACTTTTAGCTACTAGCTCTAATTTCTGCTGACGGCACGGCAGACGACAAATTCGAAAGAGTTTTGTTTTGCTGTATTGAGGCAATATACTAGTATATTTGTTTTTTGTGCTCCAGCATAAAGTGTCTAATTATATTAGTTATAATATACATGGTGGGCCAAAAAATGGCACCATTTAACTCATAACTTCACCAAATATTAACCAATTTTCAAAATTCTTTCACTGTCAGATTCCACCACACCTCAAGTGTGTCGCTACACTACCTCGTGAAATGTCAGATGACGCACTCACACTGACCAGTTGCGTGATCAACGTTGATCGAGTCTGACATGTGGCCCTCAAACAACTCAGACTTAAATCCAGTCGATTATGCTGTTTGGGATGCCCTTCAACAGATGGCCTATCAATATTGACGATTCACGACAGTCGACCAGCTAAAGAAAGCCAGTGTCGCTGAGTGGGGCAAAGTGCCGCAGCGTTTGGTTGATCGCGCCAGTGGTCAGTGGCGTCGACGGCTTCGATGCGTCGTCCAGCAGCAGGGCGGACACATTGAACATTTGATGTGAAAACTGTGAGATGTAATTTTTAGACAAAAACTGAGACAACAAACACGTTGTTTCTGTTTATAATTTCTTAAAATGTGTTGTTACAAAAGTCGTCTTGTTTTTAATTGTTATTTTTAAGACACTGACATTTCATGAAGTAGTGTAGTGACACACTTTGGGTGTGGTGGGATCTATAGTGACAGTTTTATTGAAAATTGTCTCCTGATTCTGATGGTGAAAGAATTGTGAAAATCGGTTAATATTTGGTGAAATTATAAGGTGTACAAAAAATGGTGCCATTTTTGGCTCACCTTGTACTTATCTATGAACAATGCCTAACATGTTAGGCATCAAAAACGCAGCTCAAGCCAGACCTTTTTTAAAACCATGACATTTTTGCATGTTCAAATGTGTTAACATGTTAGTGTCACTCACTGATTAATATTAATATGAATTTCGTATGATTAGCAGTGCATGCTACTCGATTATTATTATTTAATTTTTTTTCTTCTTGGCGAACTCCTGTCAAAGAGTTGCTGTAGGCCTACTGATGACTTGTCGCCAGATGTCCCTATCCTTGGCCTTCCTCCAGGCAGTGTGAACTCAAAGTTCTGGGGCTGGACGTCTTCATCAAGAGTTCTGAGCCAAGTTGTTCTTGGACGTCCAGCGGGTCTCCTCCATTCTGCGGGTGGACGGAGCATGGCGGCTACGATGCGGTGGTGATCTTCCGCTGGGGCTGTACGAGCTAGGTGGTCGATTATCATTATTTGGCTCCACTTTACTGTTGTCGAAATAACTAATAACATTGCTAGCAAAATGTGATAAAATTTTAAAGACAAGTGTTAAGAGTAAGACCCAAAACGAGACTTTCTAGTTTCGAGAACAAGGACATAAGCCTACAGCGTTTTAAGTATAGCACTCTAAAACCAAAATGTAATGAAAAAAAATTAAATTTATTGTATGTGCCTTGGAAGCTACGTGTAGGTTAAGTGCGGGCATTGCAGACAAACAGAGATACGGACAGATAACAAGAAATTTGAGCTAATGCTCATGAGACGTGCGAAAGCCTCTATATAGCAGTTCCTGTTCAGTATATGGTTTAGTCAAAAATTGGGGTGTTCACGCTAAGTCAATATACAAATACCAAAATTTCTCTCTGGATCGCATAGCAAGTTAGTTGGCGCTTGCGAATGCTATAGACTTGTGTCGCAGCCCGAAATCGCCAAAAAATCCATAAAACCCCTATTTTGGCGTTTAAGGTCATCCAAGGTCATTGAACTGGGCGCCAATCGAGAGCCAGTGTACGAATTCCTATTAGTGACTAATAGTAAAAATAGGCCTTATCTCGCACAGTTACTGAGATACAGCGACTTATTGGCTGAAAATCGCAAATTTTTCCCACCCCTCTCATTTTGCGCCCTCGTTCGAGGTGACCCCCTTCGAATTTATGAAAAAAGCTTTACGGTTCCTGAAACTAGAGTCTTCTGGACAGCCGACGGTAAAGATTTGGTGATCCTAGCTTGCACCGTTTTCGGCTGATCTACCGTGTGACAGACGGACAGACAGAATTGCGATGGCTAAGACGCGCTGAAAGCAGTAGCTGCTTTCGCGCGTCAAAACCGAGTTATTTTCTGTCGCTTCGTACGGACGCACTTTTACGGATGCCATAGACTTATCGCGCTTCCCGCTAGTTACATCGCGCGGTGAAACAGCAGTTTCGTCATCAGCGGCCTGAGTCCAGTGAGTGAACTCTCACAGAAAGAGCACTGCTTGGTAGTTGGTAGGTCTGCTACGCTGCTCTGCGGGATCTTCACTATCGACAGTGTACTGACGACGACTGACTCTCACCGTACCGTACGAGTGTTTGTAAACTGTCGGCAGTGGAGTTTGATCAATCGCTAAACTTTCAACTTTCACAACTCGCGCAGACTAATGGGTCCAACCTGAACCCGTCGCCATGCATTTCGGCATTTCTCGTCCACTTAGCCACGCGTTTTAGAACGTTTTTTTTTTAAAAATTTTTATACCGCATTATTAGGTTACCGGTAAATGGTACTGCGATTTGTTTTCCCGACTCTCCAGCGCATATACGTGCCGCATGTTCTTGTTTTGTCATTTTAGGGCATAGGCCTACCTATATTTCTCATATTTCGCTCATGATGATGATTATCATTTTTGGCAAACTACAATTGAATGAACTACTGAAATTTATTCAAAATAATGCCACCTGTAAATTATCAATAATGCCACTTCTAAGTGGTAGTGGTTAAAACTGTTTCTTTTCAATCTCGTATTACATATTACTTGCTATTTTTGAACTTGCTATACAAGTTACTTACTTATAGCCCATAATTTTATGCGGTCACGTGACGGTTATCATAAACATGCGGCGGAAGTCGAACACGTGTGACACAGCGACAGTGCCGGGTTGAGATGAGAAAGGTGGAAAGTAGGCATGGAAAGTGGAAATGACTATGTAAAGTGAACTCCGTGGATGTGCATGTCACATAGGCTTAACACTGAATTGGACAACTCGAAGGCGACGAAGCACAGATTGGTCATGGCAGGAGCAGAATAATAAAGGGATCGTTGGTCAGAAAATGACTGAAATGGAAAACACTCAGCGGTGCTGAAACGCTGTATGTGAACTAGAACAATGAATATGTTGCCTACCCCAAGAATTAACATGCCACAACTCGCATTATTGCAACTATGAGAGACTTTTTCCAGAGAAACAATCCCCATTATGTGTCACGTGATGAGGAAAAATGGTTGAGCCCCGGCGGGGGTTTCAGACCACAGTAGTGGTGATATACCCATTGCTGCCTTCCTTCTGATGACACACGATTTCATACTAAGTTTTAGTCTGTTTTGACCATGTATGACATTACTCGCAAGAGGATCTGTACATTATGGAAAGAAGAAGAAGAAGACTTGTATTTCGTGTTTGCCTGTACTTGTATACTGCACAGTAATTGCTGTGATCATTACCATCGATTCAGGATGATATTGTAATTCAAAAGCATGCATCCATATGAGCTGCATACTGAAAAAAAGTCAGATACGGAAAAAGCAATTCTATGTCCAGATGCAGATAGTCTCAGGAAAACCCCCAGATAGTCTCTTTCCATTGTGCTTCAGCTATCAACCTGTAGTTTGGAACAATATGTTTTGCAACTGGTGTCCGCCCACCATTCCAAAAAACCACCATTACAGAGTTAAGGTTATAGATTACATATGTGAGCTAAGTAGCACCACAGTATACAGAACACGTTCTATATACTGTGGTAGCACACTGAAAATGAAAGCTAAATAGTAAGAGGCAGTATTAAAAACTGTTTCCTGCAACGATCATGAATGAGAGCTTACAGAATGGTAGGCAGCTAACCTTACAATGGCGGATACACGTTTGTAAAGATATTTTATTTTGTAATTAACTAATACTGTATCTTTTTCTGTCAATACATGTATATATAAAAAAATACAGGATAAATGACACATTCCAAAAAATGCCATTTCCTGCTTTGTTTTAATTTGCATCTCATACATACAGGGTGCGGCCAAAAAAAGTAGCCCCCTAGTTTTTCGCTGTTTTTTCAGCGACCACTCGGAATTTTAATTTGGAATTTTACATGTTTATTTGCTGAAACCTGTTACATCTAACTGCCGAATAACATTTGATTCTGTTAAAAAATGACGAAATTATAGACTTTTTAACATGACCGCCTACCGATTTTTTGGCATTCAAAAATGTTCATGCTAAAAATGCTCTTTAATTTTTAAAAACTGGTTACACGTTACTGCCGATGACGTCACAGTGACGTTTTAACAAACAGCAGTTTATATTGTTTATAAATTATCACGTAGCGCGCAACGCCGCACAGCGCACAGAACTGGCTGCGGACCAATTGTCCAGATTTCATCACCAAAGACCAGTGGCCTCCATATTCGCCGGATAAGAACCCAATGGTCTACCATATGTGGAGTGCAATGTTGGAAGCTTACCACAAGCTTAAAACAAAGCCGAAGACAGTCGCTGAACTCAAGCAAGCGCTTCAGGTTATCTGGGGCAATCTGCCACAGGGACCGATCGACAAATCTGTTAAAAAGACTTCTCAAAGCGACTGAAGGCTTGTGTTGGAGCTGGCGGTGGACACTTCGAACATTCACAGTGACAATGGAATTCTGGCATTTGATCATTAGTTAACTGTGTTGTTTCAACGATGTTATTAAATTGGCGTTGAAG
>Ga0209367_1014417_pt1 | contig 10015 bp, 5 predicted proteins | sample WorMetLIZISLAND2_FD_187412 | JGI IMG/M metagenome (GOLD analysis project Ga0209367, IMG submission 187412) | Marine gutless worms symbiont microbial communities from Max Planck institute for Marine Microbiology, Germany - Olavius geniculatus... ...
GTCCAAGTCTTGTGATGGCTCTGCTTGTCCGAGATGCCGTTCAAGTGCTACTCTGTACGCATTACTAATTCCTTCATCACTGAGTCTAGCAATGTCCCTTCGCTTTCTGAATTGTGCTTTGTGCTTAATCTTAAGTAGCTTGGTGTTAAATTTAGCACTGTCGTCTGTTTAAATCACGGTTTTCTTAGCTTACGTACAAAAATTGATGGTAAATTTGTTCTAAGAAGTTATTGGCATGCTTTTGCTCTGTGTTAGCTTTATACCAAACATTGTTATGAGGATATGTTTGTGTTATTTGTGAATGTTGTTTGTGTCAAATTGTGATTACTGAGCGTGGTTGGCGAACATCTTGGCTTTGGACATCGAGTAGAGATTTATCGACGACTGCAGTCAAACCCATTGTTTTCAATTCATAGCGTGGCAGACTACAGTAATGTGGAGGTATTTCCTTGTCTGTCATTGTATTCCGTATCTTTGAATAAGCTCATACATTATTATTGAAATAACTAATGAAGTGTAAGAGTTTATGAAATTACAGTCTGTATTTAGCATTTACTGATTTTTGACACTTTGGCAAGCCTTAATTTGAATATATGTATATGTGATGATATCAGTCCTCTAAAACAGCAAAAATCAGTTGGGTAACCTTAGATGGGGCTATGCGTATGGCGTTCTTACAAGCTGACTTTAGTTGGTAATCACTAACGTAGTCTAAAGCCTTCTTCATTTGATGTTATTTGTCGTATTTGTGTACGTAAGAAATATCTGCGAGATTTTTGTGTCTATGGGGGTTTTCGCGGATGGGCCATTGAATGCAGCAAATCACATTTCCCCTGATCGACTCCTGTTGCCATAGCAACGAGATTTGGGACAAAATTGTCTATAACTCAGTCTGTGTAAGAGACATCTGCGAGATTTTTGCGTTTATAGGGGGTTTTGGGGGATGGGCCAGCAAATTACAAAAGGTGATATTATTCAGCAGCACATTGACTCACAGTCAATGTGATTCAGGCAATATCACGTTTTGTAATTTTTGTTGTTTTTGATGTGCAAGTCCTTAAATGTTGCCGTTAACAAGTGTATAAACTGATGTTTTGTACATTTATCCAAACAATAAATGACTCAGGTCTGTTGTGGAAGCCTGCCTGGAGGACAGATATAAAAACGCTTTATGACGTCATAAGTTATAATGACATCACATCCGCTTTAAGCTCATACGTGTTCGGGAGAAATGTGCGTTTCACTCATTTATAGATTTAAAAAAGTTTTTCAGCCCAACATGTCAACTTGCAAAACTTTTTGAACACCCCTCGTATAATGTCAGAAATTGTGCTGTGTTGTAAATGTCTTGGCAGTTTCCGACTATTTGTGATTGAATATCTGTGATATTGAATGTATTTACACGTTTGCTGTCTGTTATAATTCTGTGTGTTAGATAAAAACGACTGCGTTTGATGGAATTTCCGTCCGTCTGTATGACCCAGTTGGTAGAGGTTCAAAGACTCCGGCATTGATATGGATTCATGGCGGTGGATTCATATCTGGAAGTGCTGGTTAGTTTGTTTATAGTGTTTATCACTTTTTCTTTCATTTTGAAGTTTTGTGGTATTTAATTGTTTTCTGTTAATGACTTTGATGCAGACTTTTTAACCTAGCCGAAAGCACTTATTTTACACCGCTGTATTAACCAAGCATTCTTGCTTTTTTGTACCTCAAATGTCCACTTGTAAAATAAGTGCTCAAGACACATCTGTTTACTGTTGCTTTTGAAAACAGTGGTTAACTGTAACGTAGCCAGCGCCTCTGTATCTTTACACACGTTTTGTTTTATGGCGCTTTATAAGTTCGTTTTTAACTTAACTTTAACTTTGACTTTCCATTTATGGTGTTTCAGTAATGCTACCAACATTCTGTGAGGCACGTAATGTGTTATATGTGCATCCATCTTTAAGGTCTCATCTTTTGCAGCCTCCTTTTTGTATACTAGTGTGGCTCAGTAGTCTAACGGTAACGTGATGGACTTGTAATCCTGAGGTAACTCAGAGGCGCAGGTTCGACTCCACACCAGGACACTGCCGGATAACGACCATAGGCAAGTTGTTCACACACATGTGCCTCTGTCACCAAGCAGTATAATTTGGTACCGGCTTTACCGCTGGGACATAAACAGGCACACTGTGCGATACACCGGCAGTCCGTATCCATAGTCTCGCAGTGTAAAAACTGGTGACTGGCTGAGGGCCTTAGGAAACGGAGATCAGCACCGCCCCGTGGGCCGTAAGGCTCGTTAAGGACTTTGCATTCCACAGTTTGTTATGATCATATTATTATTGGCATTGTTAACTGCGGTTCTTACAGTGCTGCAGACTGTGTACCTGCCATGTAGTTGTGGCTGCTGTGGCCAAATATTACAGTTGTCATGTTAATGTGTTATGTTAGTGTGTTAATGAGTTAAACCGCAAGTTTGGAAAAAATAATTTTATAAAAAATTTGAAGGCAGTGATGAAAAATTACTTCACTCAGCAATTTCTGTGTACTTTTGTATGCATTACTCTGATTTTTAGCATTTATTATTAATAACTTATCGAATAATGCTCTGCACTGCAGGAAAGTTTTTTCTATCATTTGATGACGTGTGTAACATCATTTGGAACATAAACAGGTATTCGTTAAAGCTGCAATTAATGACTGCAGCCAACATGTGATAAAAGTAATTACTCTCACAGTTGATGCAATAAAAAATAATTCTGAATATGCCCTTATGCTTAATTGTCGTGGACAGATGCCATTCCGTCAGCCATTGGTTTCATTCTTTTTTTTATCAAGCAGTTGACTGCTGAGAGAAAGGACGTTACTTAACCGTATGTTAGTTTTTTAATGCCAGCAGCCTATCAGAATAATTTCCTGCATTCGAGTTTGTAGCAGTTGTTTGGTAAATGGTTGAAATGCTGTTTTCACTAATATGACTAACTGGGTGGCGATGAGTATGTCTACACCATTAGCGGTATACCACAAGACCAATAGACTGATCAACCTGTTTCTGTGGCAGAAAACAATGATGTGTTGTGCACTGAACTGTCTCGACGACTTCAGATACCAATAGTGTCTATTGAGTAAGTGAAGCTTACACTGTATTTTAGCTAACACTGTATATTTTCTGTTGAAATATTTTTTGTGACCTTTCACATTCTCAGTGCTGTGCAGGTGTAATAACCTGCCTGCCTCGAAGGTAAGGTAATAATTAAGGATAATGACCTGCCATATGCACGTCTGTCATTGTGTACTTATATTGGTAATTGGCCGCTATAGCGAAGGGCCGCCATAGTGAGGGTGCCCACAAAAGCAACAAAGTCGCACAAAGTCCAAATTTTAGAAAAGTGGGCAAATTTGCGGCTTCCATTGAACGTCTAAAAACCACCAGCAGACTCGATTCTAACAGACGCAGTTGCAACAAATGCTATTCGGACTAAAATTTACGTCGACAGATTCATCATTATGCTTTACATTCACATTCACCATTGGGTGACAATTTCGCGTGTAATGTAGTTTGATTTTGTGCTTAATATTAAAACAAGAAATATTATTAGATTGTGACCAATCTAATGTACTCTTCGCGCACATTATTTTCTCCTGTATTCTTCTAAGTGCTTTTTGATTCCTTTCAACTTGTATTAGAGACCCGGCATCAATTTGAGACTCTACTAATATTATACTGTTGTTGTTGTTGTAGTAGTAGCCCACCCTTCGTCTTGTACAGGTTAGGCATTGAGGAACTCGGCGACCTCCTTGGGTTGCAGCCAGAGGTTCACGGGTGTCAGGTTGGTCTGGTACATTGGGCATTCAAATAGGTAAACGACACTGTGAGGTGTCGCGTTACAATCAGGGCATGAGTTGTGAACTGCTGGGTTGAGTCGGTGTTTATAGGAGTTCAGCCGAGCACAGTAGCCAGATCTTAACTGTGCTAGGAAAGTGCGAACCTTCCTTGAAGGTCAATTATGATGAGTCAATTTCTGGTGCTGTGGTGTTCAGAACTTTGTTGTATTCATAGCCTGCAACCGTCTGTGCCATCAGCTTTTATATTCGTTTATTGTGGAGCACTTCTTGGCGTAGCTCGCTAGTTCACCGGACTGAAAATGGCGCTGGAGCTGCGTGTTTAGATCATTTTTCACCAACCATGGTGGTAGAGGTCTGTTGAGATGTTTGTTGCCTGGGTGACTCGGCACATGATATATATTGCTTTGTTAACAGATCACAATGCATGTGGAATGGCAGCACTTTCGTCTCTTGGTGGAGGTGGTCAATGCTGACCATGTGGTGACAGCCCATGGCGATACATAGGGCTTCATTCTGAATCACCTGGAGATGCTTCCAGTTCGTGTTTGAAATCACTGGGGCCTAAATTGAAGCACCATATATCCTAGGGCCCTGCGGCAGATGGAGATCCTTAATGTTATACTAATAGTGACTGGCGTCCAAGTCGTTATTGGAAATTGTCTCCCCATCTATCTGGCACCATTATGGAGATATAGTGCCTTAAAGTGAATAGGGTCACGACCTTGACCTTTTTAGTTACGTGACGTCGTCGGTCACGTGACCATTCGACTCGTGTCAGTCAACATCCTGTGGGTGGTCCATTCTGACCATGCATCTATCTGGCACCCTTATGGAGATATAGCCGTTTGAAGTTCTTCTAGGAAGGCTCTTCCAGGAACAGAGGTCGGTCGTTGGTCGGTCGGTCCTCAATATTACACTGATCTCATATACTCCTTTTCACTATGTTAGGAACATAGGAGGCGAGGAGTAATTACGGTTTTCACTTACAGTTACGGTTAAGATTAGGGTTAGGGTTAGGGTTAGCATTTTTCAAAGATTTACGTGACGATAATGCACACCTTAAATTAGTGTACAGTATAGGTACTAAGTTTGATGGCGGTTCATGTAACTACAAAAATTGTGAACAGCTGCCCGTGACGGTCTACTTAGTAAACCTGAGAAGCTAGTTGGTCGACTGGCGATCTGTTAAGCTACGGCCGAGGTCGTCAGTCGCGGTTGTCGCCATAGCGAAAGCCGCCATGTCCGGTTTTCGCTATGGTGGCCCCTCGCTATAGCGGCCCTTCGCTATAGCGGATCCAAACCTTTATATTATTATGGAAAGTGATTGGTTAAATTTGGAGTACAGTTGTTACCAGTGGGTGGCTGGGCTTAGTTGCTGGTGTGTTGGTTTCGATCAGCAAAGTTACTTGAGGTGTGGTGCAGTTAGTATTTCGATGGGATTGTTGGCATATGGGTAATCCATCATGTATGTAACTATTTACACAGGTCAACTCAGCCTGGCCGTCCCTGTGTGGGTGTTGGGTAGGCACAGTGAATACAAGTGAAACCTAGGGCATAATCAGGTACATCTGTGGTCTGGCTGCGGGCTAAGTAAATGGAGATGTGCACTGTCTTATGGATCTTGTGGTTGGTGGAAAGAAATTAATGTTTTACATTACTGTAACTGCAGTTTGAGTGGTAAATGGTAATTACAGCTGTCAGATTAACATGTTAACTTAATGTGTTAATAAATTAACACGTTTTAAAAAAATTAATGTGCATTCAAAATATTAACGCACATATGTAAATTTGCTATTTAAAAAATTCTGTGAAGCAAAAATTCCAGTATTCCGTTAAACAGCAGTTATTTGATGATTGAGTGAATTCAAGTAATTAAACTGTCCATCACTACTGTAAAGAATAATAATATTTAGATGACATTGTGTGATTTGATCCTTTATTTTCCAGGTGTTGCAATTTACAGTCATAGTTTTTTTCGTGATCCATCGTTTTCAGGTCCAGCAAATTCAGCGCCCCCACAATATTAATGACACGCTATTAACGTGTTAACGCATTCGTAAAAAATTAACGCAGTGAATTAACACGTTAAACAAATTAATGCACTTTGACAGTTCTAATGGTGATGTGTATGTGTAGTTATCGACTCTCACCAGAGCATTCTTTTCCGGTTCCGTTTGATGACTGTGTGAGAGCCACAGTACACTTCCTGGAGCATGCTGATGAAATAAACGTTGATCCTTCACGTATTGGCATTGCAGGTACATGGCTTTGTTCACTTGATGTCTCTAGTATACACATTTAGTGTTAACATTGCAAGTTTCTTCTAGTGTTTGACATTCTCGCTAGATGTTGCAAAAGTTGCACTGCAAATGAGTGCACTATCTACAGTTCATAGATTATTATTTTATGAAGTTTAAAGTGCCATAAAGTCGCAACATATAACTGCAAGGAGAAAATGGACGTATGGAGCATTATTAGAATGCTTGATACAAGAATGCTGATTGTAGTTCCCCTGTAATGGTCATGTTTTGGTATCTTTTTTATCAACTGCTTTTCACTAATTGCAATAACATTGTGGCAGAGGGAACCTGTCTCCCCTTAATTTTAGTCATTCTGTCATAAACTTTTTTACTTGTTGGAAACCTCATATATTGGGGGAATTTTGGGGCACAATTGAGATTTTGAACGTCCATATTTTTTCATTGGAAATTTACGGCTGTCAGTACTAAAATTTGCAGCTGTTAGAAAATTGCAACTTCCTGTCCTTAGCTTTTTAATCCACGATGACATTGACTCACTATAAGTTGTTATTGTATTGTTTGGTTGGTGGGTGGCGTGGCGTAGTTGGTAATGCGTTTTGGATGAAACGAAGTTACTCTACGCCAGGCCCGGGGTTAGTACTGCGATGGGTGACTGCCTGCAGGCAGATAAACCATCTTGGTGCGAAGCCTGCCAGCTAGGTCGACTCAGCCTTCTACCCTCCGTGGGACGGTAAAATGAGTAGTAACTCATTTATGGGTTACGGAAGGTGGTGACCTTAGTACAGCTGATTGGGGCTGCTATAGCCGGCTGCTGCGTTAGCCTGTGTCTGCAGGCTGCACATGGTGGCCACGCGGCTGGCGGCTCGGGTTAGTGACGGAAAGCGCATTAGAGGCGTTGTACGCGAGATGTGCTACACAAATTGACATCCTTACCTTTACCTTTGTTTTACGTGACTTATTCATTAACTGACCGAGAGTTGAGAGCAGTGAATGTGAATTGGGCCCAGGTTCCAGTGCTGGTGGCAATCTTGCTGCCGCAGTCTCATTGAAGCTTCGTGACGTCGGAAACTTTCGGCGTCCCGCAGTTCAGGTGCTGATCATGCCGTGCCTGCAGGCAATTGACTTCAGAACACCTTCATATCAACAGAATGCCAACAACGCCTATCTGCCCAGCCATCAGATGGCAAACTTCTGGATGTGGTACGCACGGGGCGTGGATGGACACAAGGTTGCACCTGCTCTGGTAAAAAACGAGCACGTTTCGTCGTCGGTGAAAACGTCGGAGATTTCGCGCTACGTGGATCATAACCTGATTCCACGCCGATACATCGGCGAGAACTACGCACCGGATGCTGTGAAGAACGGCAATGAAGAGCTGTGGAATGCACTGAAACCGATCTTCACCGATCGTTACTTTGCGCCGCTTATGGCGTCCGACCTAGCTGGCCTGCCCGCGACATACATTGCAACGGCACAGCACGATGTGCTTCGCGATGACGGTATACTGTATGCACGAAGGCTTAGCTCGGCTGGAGTACAGGTAGAGCACAAGCATTACGAACATGTTTACCACGACTTGTTCCGCAACCACAGGCACAATCATCAGTCCAAGATATGCTTGGATGATCTCGTTGCCTTCCTGTCAAGTCGACTCTGATCCATGCAAGCTGAATTGTTCGTTGGGGGTGATATCTGATTTTGATGAAAGTATCTAACTGTGTGTTGCTGTAATTATAACTTAACGTATTTTGTACTTAGTTTAGTTATTAATATTAATGTAGTATACATGCTGAAATGTTTATGACGATATATATTTTAATGAAAGTATGTCGCTGTTGCATTTTTATAATTGTAATATAACATATTTTGTACTGAATTTAGTTATTTTGCTGTACTTAATATGAATAACATGTTGATATGTTAATATGTTAATTAGTATGTTCTAAGGTGCCAAAGAAAACTTATGCACAGTTTAAGCTGACATACAGTTTAAAAACTTTAGTAGTTTAGGCCCATTACTGTTCTTGATAACACGTCAGTGATCGTACAGAGTGTATGGAGCAGTTCCTGTTCCATGTGAAGTTAAAACTTTCACGTGGTGACATCAAGCTTTGTGCTGACATTGTGGTGCTACCGTTCAGCCTGTGATATTGTCAGCTTAGTAGTTTACTCCTCACGTTGGTTTGTCGTTACGGGTTGTTACGTCTTATCGTGATCCTGTGTTGCTGTCTACGGATTTGACTTTTTTGCACAGATTAGGGATGATGTACCTCATGCTGATTTTCATGCAAATGCTATTTGGCACTTTTTTGTGACATCACATTGACATTATTTACGTTAGCATTTATTGCATATGAAAAACCTGCCAGTGGTATGGAATATACTTGCATTGTGTGATCAGTTTTACTACTGCAAGACATCATTTACAGTGAACAAGTACAATGCTGTTTCACAAAATGTCTACCTGGCCTTCATAGTTTGCCGTGTAATGAACATATTAGATGTGTTAACCCTTTGATGGGAAGCCCAATTTTGTAATGCAGACGGGAAGCTGGGGTCAATTCGACCCCACGAATGTTATTGTGCATTCTGTCAGTTTTAAGTGGAGTTTTGAATGTCAACCAGTTGCTCTCACTTAGAAAAAGAAGTGTATTATTTTTGTTATTTTATATCGATCGCGTTACCATGGTAACGGATTTTGAAAAATTTTAATAAAACATATGTCATATCAAGGCTTTTACACGAAATATTTCCATAATTGCTGCATAAATTGGAAAGTTTTCGAATGAAAAGTTTTCAGATTTGAAAAATTACATGGTGTTATTTAAATTTCATTGCGACCAACCTTTGTTGCCATGGTAACAAAATTGAAACAATGCACAAAATTTAGGCACTATGGCGTCCATAGTAACGAACACTATGCAACATTATAACCACTGGTTTTACTTCATATGTAATTAAAGTTTGGTAACGGTTCTGTGTCAGTATATCTGCTCGATAGTCCATCGCTATGCAGAATCGTCACCCCTAGCAACCGTTGGTATGTGAAGCATGCATCGATAGGTTCAAAGTAGTGGCTAGCAAATTAATAGGTTACCATTGCTATAATTCCTAGCACATTTAAAGCATAGTACTTTTTCTATATCTCAGCTTGTTGCTAAGGGCTTTTTGTTACCATAGCAACACAAGGTCGCTCAAGGGCGAAAATGTGTACTTCATCATTTTTTATAATGTCACAAAATGCAACTGAATGTGCAAAAAAATCTGTTTGCACAATTGCACGGACACAATAGGAGCGCTCCCTGTCAGGAAAAACATAAACTAACAGTTACAGATTGAAGGCAATAAATAAATATTAAAAGTCTCGTCTATATAAGTTAAGACATTTTTAATAAATAACAATTTATAGGGTCTGGGGAAAATTTGACCCCGGCTTGCCATCGAAGGGTAAAGTCAGTTAGCCTTGAACAGTTGATGTGCCCTAAAATTGTTTTTTGCCTCTTTACATTGCAGCATACTGACGTTTGCTGCTTAATGTGTTGTCGAATACCAGATGGCACAAATTTGAACTGAAATGGAATCACTTATCTGCATTGTTGCATCTACTGGTAACCGTGGTAAAAATGCTTTATAGCCAAACTAGTAAACTTTTGACCTCTTCATAAGTTTATATGTCTTTACTGGCCTCAGTTGATAACAAATATTGATGTTTGCATAATAATAATAATAATAATAAAGCGGATTTATACACGGCGCCTAAAAGCAGAAGTCACTAGGCGCCGCAGTTTCAATTAGTCAAACAAATGTGTCTTTAGTTGCGCTTTGAACTGTTCGTAGTCCTCTACGGCCCGCAGTGCAGCCGGCAAACTGTTCCAGACTCGTGGGCCGGCGACGGCGAATGATCTGTCACCGAGCCGTGT
>Ga0209367_1014420_pt1 | contig 10014 bp, 3 predicted proteins | sample WorMetLIZISLAND2_FD_187412 | JGI IMG/M metagenome (GOLD analysis project Ga0209367, IMG submission 187412) | Marine gutless worms symbiont microbial communities from Max Planck institute for Marine Microbiology, Germany - Olavius geniculatus... ...
CCCTATTCCTAACCTTAACCCTATCCCCAAGCCTAACCCTAGCAGTTGATTCGGGTGCGGGTGAATTAACGGACAAGTACCTAAATGACTATTTTGTCGCTGTATGGTGCCACAAGAATTTTTGCATTTGCAAAAAACAGAAAATAAGGCAAATTTGCTGGTGTATGCCATAAGACATCAAAAGATCAAGTTTTTGGGCTTCAAGGGGGCTTTGCCTTCTGATCCTATTACCAAGAGCTCTGCTCCTAGACTCCACTGGAGGCTCCGCCCCCAAACCCCAGCTTTGCCACTGCAGTATTAGATTTAGTATTAGTATTTAGTATTCAGTATTAGTATTAGATTAGATTTTGAATGTAACAACAGTAAAACACAACTACAAAAATTTATATCAACAGATTTGCACAAATTTAACACTAAACGCATTATAACTGTGAAAATTTGCCATAACTATTGCAAACACCACGAGTTACGTCACCTCAGCTGGTCTGCTAAACGTAAACACAGCAAGAGCTGGAACGCAGCAACTTCACTTCACTTTAACAATAAAACGACAGGGAATTTTTTTTAATTACAAAACATAACTTTTTATATAAATCTGCTCATGTGTTTATTTTAGAACGAGTCTGGTAATTTTTTCCAGCAACTACGAGCTACATTTACTGGTATGAGTTTTCAGTGCTAAAACATTTACTTACTGTCAACTAAATATAGTGGGCTGTATCCATGGTAACCGGTGTCGTCATGTGACGCTAGAATATCAATTTTATCGTTAAAAATCTTCCGTTAGCCCCGAATATGACTTGGCAGACAAGCATATTATGTTTTGTTGCACTTTAGTACGTATTTTTCTGGTAGTCACCGATCCCCCCAAAGGTGATGGACTACCAGCTGGGGCGTAGGCGAGGTGCTCATCTCCCACTCGCGGCCGTTGAGCCCGTAGGTGGATAAACCACGAGTCCGTGACGCATGGCCAGTGCGACGCCAGACCTACGGTTACCTTCCCAGCCTCGGGGCATCACCGCCCTTTGACCGGTACCAAATTATACTGCTTGGTGACAGAGGCACATGTGTGTGAACAACTTGCCTAAGGTCGTACTCGGCAGTGTCCTGGTGCGGAGTTGAACCTGCGTCCCTGAGTGACCTCAGGATTACAATTCCGGCACGTTACCGTTAGACTACCGAGCCACACCGTCATCGATATACCTCTTATTATCCATCATTATCAGCCCAGCTAGCATTCGGTGACGTTTAATATACAGTGTATACTTCGTTGCGTGGCCTTTGGACATTGGCTGACGTTTTGTATAGGCTAGTCTATTATATGCAGTACTCAGCATGTGAATAGTAGGCCTAAATAGCCGCTACGAAAGAGGCATAGCCAACTATGCCCTACCAATCAATCAACCAAAACACATTTGTATTTGATCTGCGAGTCGCGTCGATCAAGTCGACTTGAGTCGATTTGGACTTTCCAAGACAGGTCAAGTCGGTCTGTAGCAGCGTCACCGTCGAAATTTTCTGGCCCCTTTGGTCTCATTACTATTTTTACTAGTCATTTGAAGTCGACTTGACCAATAATTTTGCACATAGGCCCTATTGCAGTTCGCTTATACGCGGCTATGGATGAAGCTTGAGCGAATAGGGCAGTTTGTAGCATCTTCCAGTAACCCTAAGAACACCGTGTTCTAAAAACAGGGCCACTTTTGTTTTTTAATCAACTCCGTGAAACATGTAGCCGATTCTGATAATTTTTTGCAACATCACGAAAAAACTTGACATAAACAGCTGTAGTTTAGCTTACCTTACCTAAATACTGTCGCTACACTAGCTTGTGAAATGTAGAAGTCGTAGTTTGGCAATATGCAACAGTAAATTCATATCGGTTAGCGCATGCGCCGGCTCAAAAAATGATTAACCAAATAGCGACAAACACGAGTAACGGTTATTATCTCTCAAAAAGTCAAACGTGTCACGTTATATCATTTTTATTACAGCATGTGCTTAAAATTGCCTCCTGTAGCACGAACGCAAGCGGTATAACGTTGAAGCGACTCGCCAACAGCACGTTCAATAACGCGCAACCCAGAGCGGCTCACTCGCTGTTGATGCGTCATTTCAGTTCGTCGACGTACAATATGAAAATGAATAGGCCTATTATTAATTAATGTTGAATACGTGACAAGATTTGAATGATTTTGTGGTCTTAGTGAGTTGTGCACCAAATTGCTGCTACCAGAAACGTTTTCGCAGTTAAAATTTCGCTGAAATGCGCTGATGGCTGTGGTCCCCCAACTTCTGCTGGCAGTACACTGTATGCATTATGACTGTATATGCATTATAATTACAGTATACTAAGCCGCCAACGCGAGATTATGGACATTCAGTGGCCATTGCTGCAGTTTAACGATGTATCAAACAGGGGCGGCAAGAACTTACTGAAAGTGCTTTGGTGCATCAGGCAAATATTGGACCCGCAGCAAGGTTTATGGGAAATGCCCCGATAGACATTCGCCGCACTTTTTGTGCCATTACAACGATTTCGTGGATAAATATGCAACGCACAAAGATGACGCACTGTCTTCTGTCTGCAAAATCTACGAACACTGTAGGCCTATAGGCCTATGTGAAAACGTGTTAAAAGTGACAAAAATGATGAACTAAACCTCCTATTCCTTCGTTTCGTACAATCAGCGCAACACAAACGAACTGATATTTCCGTTTAGTTCAGCTCAGTTCATTTGTATATTCAACTTTATTCAACATATAATGGTAGCACATGAACGAAAACAAACACAAGCATAATAAACAACACGTCGCGTTGTGTAATACACGTCTATAGACGACAGTAGCGGCTACTAGCTTCAGATGAAAGAATTCGGTAAGTTGTCACGGAGTGTCAAAGATCGAGACTTCAGTAGCAAAAAGTTTGAACAAAGCCGACAGTGATCGCTAGCAACGCTGATGTTCCAACACCGACCCTCAGATCCCCACAGCCGCTACCGCCTCGTTTGGGCAAGTACGGCCCGTACGGCCTCTGTTCGTACCGGCCGTCTGTAGTATCCTGGTAATCAGAGTCGTACCGCGACATCTCTGCAACGTAACAGCAAGCAGCATCGATCGCCAGGTAAAGGTCACAAAACTTGACACAGCGCTGCAGTGATGTGTTGGACTCGTGATCAGAAGCGATTTACAGTCTCCGAAATGGCAGCTGATTGGCATGTGCAACCTGTCCAACGCAGGATGATGAAAATGACGGACCAAATCGCAGGGCCAGTTTTGCATATTCAAGTTTTCTTTCGCATTTTTATGCTATTGTTTTTTCGCGGTTTGTCATGTTTAGGTTTTGCAAATTCAGCGTCCCCACTGGCGTAAGCTAATAATACCGCAGTAGACTATGCGGCCATTCATTACCCGAAAATTGGACTCGCGGTCTGCAGCCACACCACCGTCTCAATCAGTCACAGTACCCGAAAACTATTGCTCAATTCACATCCTCCTGAGAATAAAAGGCAGAGTCGGTCGTAATTTATGATAAAAAATTTAGCGTTAACCTACGCCCAAATTCAACAATTATGCGCTGTTATCAGTAAAAGCATGAAAAAGCTGACGCATGTTGATGTAAGGTTATGCAGCCGTTCTAATTATAGATCTCAAGCGCATTAGAGGTTAATTTAACAATATGTGCTATATAAATTTACATTTTACTTACTTACTTGCCTCATTACGTTCGTTCGTCAATCTGTCATATATACGAACTCATAGGTCGACAACTAAACGACGCAGAAAAACTAAAACTATTAATAACGTTCCCCACAACAGGATTGATCGAAGTGCTAATTTTTGCTGAAAAATCATAGGCTATGCAGACAGCCACATAAATATGTTGGCACTAAATATGACAATCAGACGCACAGCCTTGAGAAAAACATAATCCGTAACGTGGGCATTTTAGCACGTTCGGTTTAACAAACACTCGCAAAACAAAGCCTAAAAGAGGCCTCAAAATGTCGGACAGCATAGAACCTCTTCAAAAAAATTCCTATAAACAGCACGACATTTTCTGGTCGTCGGGGGCTCTATACGCCGTATTGCGAAGCCTAAACTTTGCGACGTTACTTACTTATTTAGTTATTCGTTTCTTGAACAAAAAAGAGTGACATGTAAGGGTCCCTCCTCTATTTTTTACCGAACAGGGCTTAATCGAGTTTAAATTCGACCCTAGTCATGAAATGGTTTATTCTACAGACCCCAGTACAGACCGAATTCGTCCATGATGGTAGCGTTGACGGAGTATGCACGGCACGGATTCCAGTCCTGGCGTCCAGTGTCGAAGACGACGTCCCGCTGGCCGGACATTATCATCATCACCGAGTACGGGTTGTACTTAAACAGATGCTCGTTGCCATGGCTACCGCACTCCACCGGCGACCACGGTATCGGGTTATAGCGCGGGACAGATAAGATAAAATACAATGACGTGATGACGTCACGTGACCCCCCAAAAGTCAAGGTCGTAGCCCCAAAACATCTGATGTTCCATATCTCCGTAACCGTGCAAGATTGTGATTTATGTTTTTTAACCGACCACTTGTAGAAAACCGCCCAACGCGAGTCCAACGGTTACGTGACCGATGACGTCACGTAACACCGAAAGGTTATGGTCGCATGACCCCAAGATATCCGAGGCTGCATATTGCGGTAACTGTAAAAGGTAGACGTATATATGGTAGCAACGGACGACCGCCCATAGGAAACCGCACACGGCGAGTTCAGTTTTCACGTGGCCAACGACGTCAACAGGTTAAGATCGTGATATGTAAGACTCCGCCTCTCTATAACAGTGCAAGATTGTGACGTATGGTTTAACGGACCACTCTTAGGAAACCGCCCACCGCGACGACGTCACGTGACCCCCGGAAGGTCCTCAAGGTCGTCGGGTTGTAGCGCGGGAAATAGATGCCAATGACGTCTCCTCGACGCACGGGGATGCGGTCCTGGGGGTAGAGCGCGAAGTAGCTGTGACCTATCCACAGCGCCTGGACCACCGTCTCGCCGACCAGCCTGTATCTACGTGCACACAGTCGACATCAGCATGAGAGAAAAGAAGCCAGCAACGTCGTGGGTTTAAAAATACGGAGAAGGCAGGAGGTTGCAATTTTACGATCGACGTCAGCTGCAAATTTCCGACCTTAGTTTTCAAAATTTCGTTTTTTGCTCAAAACGTTCTTTAAAGTGGGAATCTCCAATGCTGAATTTTGTATTTTTGGAGAAAAACTTTTCGACAAGCTAAAATTTGTGGGGAATTGCTGCCTGTTCTGCCCTGCAACGACGCCACTGGCGTCAATCCATTGTTGGAATAAATAAACTATTCTATGAAACTCTTAACTGTCTATGATCGGTTGCAACTTTGTAAAGGTTTACTGTTGATTTAGGCATACCAACATAGTAGTCTTGCAACCATGCCATTGCAATGGAAACTCTGTAACTTTTACATAATGATATAGAAACAAAAAGACATGTCTGTTTCTAAGTTTTAAGCGGGGGCACCAAAAATTTGTCCATCTCTAAATTGGAGTAATGGCGACTCTGAAATACTGAGAGCTGTCTCATTTTCAACGTCAAAAAGTCGTACTTTAAGACCATAAATAAGCTAAAAAAAATCGTTTGAGCTTACGATGCCCGCCAGATCTGTAGTCAGCTGGGAGTTCCTGGACCCCGTGCTTCTTCCGTCGCCTCGGTTCGCTCTTGGATATGAATGGACGCCGCTGGACTGACATCGAGCATCGTAAAGCACATGGTATCGGAACAATGCATGGCCGGATTATGAGTCAGGCGACAATCAATGTGAGCTACGTCTTAAGACAGGGCTACGCGCCGCCGGTATAGATGTATCAAATCCGACCTCCGCTATATCCTGCCCGAATCGCGATAGATCAACGATCTAAAATATCATCTCAGTGTTTTCGTAAAAATAAAGAAAACGTCGAACAGTCCTAACGTTCAGGCACAGCTATATACGGCTGACATGGGCCACTATATTGTGTCTTGTGAAGAAAAAGAGGGAAAGGCGCAAATCTGCAGCAAAAGCAAAGAGCTCCAAAAATCGATGAAGCCAGTGTGTATAGGCCTAATACTGTACGATTCTGTGTTAATCAGATGACCCCAGCCTTTCCCTACCCTCTAACTGATCCCAAAGTTGCAAACAGATAGACGCTTGTGACATTATTACCTGTGATCCTTGGGGTCAACAGGTCGCCAGATCTGCAGATGAACGTACTGCGAGCGACGACCGCGAGTTGTATACACGTTCCAGCCGATGACGTAGCCGCTGTCGCTGACCTGTTGCGTCGGATCGACCAGTAGAATCGCTTTCTTGGCGGCGTCCTCGTTCTCTCGCCAGACGGCGTCACTGCCCAACTGTATCAAACAACGGCCTGAAAGCACACACCAGACAACGGCGTCTTGGATAAAAATTGAAGACAGGAAATAATGAATTAGCTGCAGATTTGCGACGGGGAAATTATGAAAGCTTAAAATTTTAACTTTGACCTATTTTTTTCACATGGCGATTTACAGCTTCAGTTTTCAAATTTAAAAAAAAAGCCAAACAAAGAACTGAATATTCGGACAAGATGAAATTTAAGGAGAGCATTTGCTCCACTTTTTCCCCTGCTACGACGTCACTGACAGCAGACACTATGGTCTTAGCTTATAACCGAGCGGAGTAGGCCAAAATATCGGATAAACACGGCCGAACAGAGCTGTGACAGCAAGTCGGGAAAACGACCAAAGCAGAGTGGAGCGCAAAGCAATGGGTCGCGGAGCGGGAACGGAGCTTCGAACACACATCCCAGAAACAGATTTAAGCACTTACCCGACAGGTTAAAATTTAGGAGGCGGAAGGTATTTGCCCTTCTCCTGCTTTTCGATAGGCCAGCTGCTTATCTGATAGCAAAAATAAAACGCTTATCCCAACTGTTAAAGTAATGAAATATTTTGACTCTTTTATGCACTGATAAAAAATCGTCGTCTCAAAAACTCAATTTGTTTTAGGTCTTTTTCAGACGCAGAGAATAATAATATAATAATAAATCATCGAGGCGGCTCAGCTCGTATGACAGACGTGGTCTTGTGCTAAAGCTATTTAGCAGGCGTTCCGCGTGCGTGTGTGAAAGATGAGCGTGTCCGTGTGTCGACGAGCTGTTCCTATAGTAACGAACTTCAATAACTCAGACAACGTTCGGCACCCACGAGCCAACTGTAGCCAGCATGACGTGAGAAATGACGACCATATACAAGCGTATTACTGAACTACTTTGAGGTTTGGCATAAATCTAGGTTTTTTTTCGGTGAGAAAAAGTTACGTCTTTAAAGTTTTTTGAGTCTTAATTTTTAAAGATTTTTTTAGGTTTTAGGTTTTAGATTTTAAATTTGATTTGTAGTACAAATTGCACAACAAATAAAAAATTAAAAGATTTAAAGGCACTCAGAAAACACCAATCTTATTTTTTTCCCAGTTTTTTGTTGTTACGCAAAAAGCAATCTATGATAAAAACAAAATATATAATTTCATATTTTACATCATTGATCATTCACTCAACAAAACGATATGACATCAAATGGGATGTTCTTTCTGAGTCTTAAAATTTGTGTCTCGTTTTTTACACACCATAACTTGGAAGCACTTCAGAAAATTTAAAACCTAAATTTTTTTTCCAAAAACCTAGGTTTTTCCTGCCCTGAATAGAAAAGAGACTATAAGTTAGTATAACGCAGCTCTCGGCGAAGTGTTGTAGAAAGAATATGTGTCGACACGCAAAGCGGCCATCTATTCCATTTCGTTGCTCGTCGCTCGTAGAATCGTTACTTCTCCTCGCTTCAGTCGGCTCAAGTCCCGACTCCAAACTGACTAGTGAACGCAACGCTACCGCTGCAGCCAATTTATGGTCGTAATTGCCGACGCGACTGTCATGCGACAAAGCAAGACTACGTTACACTACGCCGTTCCTGTAGTGGCATAATGGGTTGATAACTCTGCCGGGTGCAGTTTTGCGTGATTAAACAAACGACAGTCTTAGTTGGCTACACAACAGACCGTCGGCGACCGTTGAATAAGTGTTTTAAACCATTGACTGTCTACGGCCTGCAAGTCCGTTTAACACTCCAGACAATGGTGCAACATATATTTGTTATACCTCTACGCGAAATACCTGCACGCGATTGGTCGAAATCGCGTCACGTGACGTTGACAAATAGGCACTGTTGCCGGTCGCACGGGCAACAGTTCACACGGCAACAGTGAAGTCGTCAAATGATTTTTGTTTATGGTAAGTGTTTTGTTTTTGTTTTGAGCTATAACGAAACAAATACTGACTGGCGTCATCGATCATAGTTGAATTTTTTTCTCACAGTTCGTAAAATGTTGCCTTCGGTCTTCGACTTCGGGCAACATCTTACGAACTTCTGAAAAAAATTTCAGTGACGACCTCGACGCCAGTCACTATACGCTGACCCTCGCTTTCGTCAAACAATGTTTCACGATTTGACTGCTGCAAATCTAAAAGTAAAATTTTGCATGCGGCTATAGAGAGTACGATGTGAAATTGACGTAGATCGTATTATCGTCCCGTGGATTATTTGTCTTAAGAAAATCAATAATAGCCACTCAATTTGTTCCCTATGCGGCACACTCGCAGCGTCGACAAACCGGCGGCGTGCCATGGTTAATAAAGTTAGCAAAAAAAACTATCGCATAAATTCGTCAGCGCAAAATCGAATTTGCTTGTGCGGATTCCGAGAAAAAATTGACAGTGACAAAAAACAAAGAAAATCCAGCAAAAATTTAAAAAAAAAACAAAAAAAATGAAAAGAAAAAAGACAAATCGGCCTGGCACATATTTTCCAAACGTTAGCAGCTCAGCAGCAGTCTATAGCGGACTACGCCGGTCGGTATCGACGTGACGTGATTATTGTAAGCCTGTTGTAGGTCTCGTCATACGGAAAGAAAAAAATTAGCCGCACTGCATTTGTTGACGTCACCCCGGGAACTGACGTTTTCCGTTCCCACGGACGTTTTCCCGCTTGCTGTCGAGTATTCAGACCCCAAACCTCGCCGATTTTTCTTTCTTTTGCGACAGAGCAGCATCTTTTTTGACGAAGACAACTCCTAACGCACACGCTCCACTAAATATAAATCAAAAGTTCATTAACATTTTAAGAATACAGATATGGATGTTTTTACGCATTGCCTTTTCTGCATTGCGACGGGGACATGTTAAACAGGGAAATGTTTGACATTTAAGGCCTAAACGTCGTCCGTCAACTACGTCGACAGTTGCGCCGTCACGGGTTGGTCTGTCAGCGCTATTTCGGACTGCTGCTGCTGCTGTGACGTCAGCGATACGTCACTGTAACGTCACGAATACAGCGACGTGCAGCGAGCCTATGAAGTGATGCCAAATCAGGCGCTCTGGGTCCACATGGCTTACCAAGCAAGCCTCCCACGCGGGCGTCTATTTATTGCTCGTAAACTGACTTAGACTAGCTAAATGTGTCGCAGTTCAGAATCTCATTGTCGGCCAATATTGCACATGAAAGTCTTTAGTCGGCATAAACGTGATTAAGACTGATTACGGAGATTAATACGAAAACCAATAAGTCAAGTTATAGCGATTGCTATTTTACGGCGTCTAAGTGCAAGATTTATTATAGGCCCTACTATTGCTCAGGCAGTGCTCACAGCTGCAGAGTAAAGGAGGGGTCACACTGGCGATCCGAACGGCCGTCCGAGTCAAAAAGGCCGTCAAAAACACCAATCGTTCGAACGGACGGCCAGTGTGACCCCTCCTTAACGCTAGAATTCGAAAATGATCCAACAAAGCAGCAGTATTGTCATCTGAGAGGCAGGGTGCGATTTGTACCCCAAGCCAGTGAGGGGGATACGGCGATTGTCCCCTTCCCCTCCCACTCCTTTTACCTCCCTTCCCTTTCCTCCCTTTCTTTCCCCTCCTCCCC
>Ga0209367_1014422_pt1 | contig 10013 bp, 4 predicted proteins | sample WorMetLIZISLAND2_FD_187412 | JGI IMG/M metagenome (GOLD analysis project Ga0209367, IMG submission 187412) | Marine gutless worms symbiont microbial communities from Max Planck institute for Marine Microbiology, Germany - Olavius geniculatus... ...
GGGGGAAAAGGGTAGGGAGGAGGGGGAAAGGGAGATTCCCCCCTAGGCTGAAGCTTAGATCCGCCACTAGATCCGTTCGCTATACGGGGCATTCAAAGAGTTTGTATATAGCTTATAAATAAATACACAGTTAACCAAAATATCACAAGATATGTAAGGCTATACGTTATATACGTTATATTTTGTCACTTATCAGCATATAGTCTCACGCAACTGGAATGCGCTATGGTCACTCCAACGTCGCTTTAAAGCTTGGCGTATGCGCACGTTAGGCTTATAGAAGAATTGGTGATCTTGCATGGTCTCATAGACAGCCGTTTGCAGTGCAGATCATTCTTCGTCGTCATCAAATTTGCGTTCTTTCATGTGGAATTTCTTGTATAGCCAAACTGTAGCCCAAAAATAACGTGTGCCATCAAAGGGTACAAATCGACATAGTGATGCCGATTTATTTACAATGTCCATCTATATCAGGCTGCAAACTGAGCGCCCCTCGTATACGGTACAGGAACCGTGACGTGACGTTACGTACCGTATGACGTCATTAGCCTGCCATGACAACCACTGACAACCGCAGCAGCTCCCTCCTTCTCATCTTCATCAGTCACATCACTCAACGACTCAGACGAACGAGCTTAACCCTTTCCGTGAAGCTAGGCTCGCCAAACAGTATTATGATGTAAACAAGTAAAACCGCCGCTGAAGGCTAAGTCCTGCCTGCGGGTATCATGCAGAAAAAAAACGCACGAAAACCTACGTCATTTTCCGCCAGCTTCTGAAAACTCGCTGCTTCGTCAAATCATTTAATGGACTGTACTTCAACTAATTTTTAGTGGAACTAGCAGTACTTCGTATTCGCGATTTTTACTTCCGGTTTTGGGGTCAGCCCCCAAAACCAAATGATACTCGACTCCGATCACGCTAAGTGTTTCTAATTTTGGTGTTCTTTTGCGATGAGCCGGCATGCAGGAATGACAGAAGCCCGAGGAGGCTGGCGGCAGGGGTGGGGCAGGGTGACTGGTCACTAGTCCGAAGGGGCACTAGTCTGAAATGCTTAACTCGATCCGCTAAAGACAAGGGCTGCCATATCCACTGGCCGCCACAGTCAAGGTCCGCCAAAGCCAAAGATGTAATTTATCCCTATTTCTAAGTTCTAACCCAGGTAACCGCATCACTAACCCTAACCGTAAAGCCCTACCGCTAAGCCTCACGCTGTTCCGACTAGTGAACTGTATTAGACTGCAGGATGCCGAAGTGATGGACATGTCGTACTTGCCAGTACAGTGCATGGTACGGACAGTCCGTGCAGTATAGCGGCTGGACGGCAAGAGCTTCTGTCGAGTGAACACTGAACAGGCAGCCGAGTACAGTGCAGTCCACGTTGACGTAGCGTCAGACTGTCAGTTCGTCGACCTCCCAGCCGAACAAGACAAGACGTAATGCGACGTTCCGGGGGACACCAAACATTGGCAGATAACACTTCGGCTGCAGAGGCGGGAATTTATACTGCTGGGCAGTGTTGTCACTTGACCGAGACGGTAGGCTGAAAATGGAGTATAGGAAAATGCAGATCCAAATTTCCGCAGGTGGAAAATTTCCGGCTAGCTTTTATCGTATTTTCCGGTCCTCCGTTTCAGCCAGCCCCACCGACCGCGGGGCAGCGCACACATGGACAGTGAACACAGAATGCGCACGTCGCCACCAACGACACCGGCCGTATCGCGCCGACTTGTGTCAGTCTGATTTCTCTGCCTCGAACTGCAACCAAGCTGGCGACGGACAAACGCGTCATTTCCCCGGAGTTTCACGCGGCGCGGCGGACAGAGTCGGACTCGGACGAGATGAATGATGGATCGTCGTCGGCAGACAGACAACGAACGACTCTCGCTGGCTGGGTGGCCGGGCGGGGAGACGCAAACAGTCGGACGGACGGCACCGGGTCGCGACGTCGACTCAATCATTACGTCAACTATACGCAACCGCAACCATCCATCTTGATGCCCGTCGCGGTGCGGCGTAGTGCGGCTGCCGACGCTGCGCGATGTCAGCCGGCCCGTCCAAGCGTGTCTAGCGCTCTCACTCCATCACTCGCCGCCGACACCGGCACTGCGCGCGCTAACGTCTGCAGCAAACCACATCACTCTACCGCCTAGTCTCGTCCTCATGCGTACGCGTCACGGGGCTCCGTATTGCGTAGCGCATGAGCCAATCACCGACAGTGGCAGACAAAATTAATCCGTCATGCATGGCTACATCGAAAATAAGTAACACATTTGGAAGAAAAATGGTTCTATTTTACGACCGCAGTCGCGTGTGTTTTTGTTACACTCTTGCTCAGGTCAGCAGGGAAGGCTTCAAGAATTGTTGGTAGGCTATATAGACGGATGAACGTGATGACCACGGAGCGTGAAAGATACGTCTCTAAAAGAAGATTCCGCGGGCTTCTATAAGTGGTTGGTTTTTCAGCTATACACGTATCCAGCAACGGATGTAAGAACCTGCGTCAGCAACCAGTACGATTATTATGAAAACTCTTGTATTACCTACTAGCAAAACAGTGCGATCAACACCGACTCAGATATTAGGTCTCAGTTTTCTAATAAAAAAGTGAACATTTTCATTTAAACGCTTATCGCAGTGCCCATGGTTTATACTCTATTTTGGAAGTGTGTGGTCTGACTAGCCGAGTACAAAAGTCGCTCGGTGGAAGTCTTTTCCGCGAAAAAAGAAAAGAATACAATCAGAGACAGCATTGTATACGAGCTGCATCTATTGAGCTGGCCAAGCACGGTTGCAGCAGCAGCCGCGCCTAGCTGTCTCTGCAGCAAGCACCACCGCTCCCGTTCTCTGTCGGTCCCAGCCGGTAATTAAGCAGCACAAACGAGCAACACGGTCCGGTGATAAAGCTTGTGAGCCGCTACAAACGAGACCCGCTGGACACAGAATGCGGCGCTGAAACAGATTGGCGCGCTGATTGTGAAGGAAATGGGCAATCGGGCCGCGGTGTGGCGAATGGCGCGCCCGGTTAAAGACGTCGTAGACATTTCGACGACGGACGAACGGACGGACGGCGTCGCGTCGTTAGCCGACACACAACGCTGAGATATGGCGCCCGCATGCGCAAGCAGAATAACACATCCACATCCTGTCGCTCTGTCTGGCTTGCCGAGATAAGATGCCAAGTTGCCAACGCCGTCCCATCTTACAATGGATTCAGCATATACAGCCGCGCACCGCCTGACTATAATCTATCAATAGTTCCCCCGACATTCTATACAGAAATGAGAATGAAAAATAGGGTCAATAAAGTACCAGCTATGGGCCTACAAAGTGCAAGTAAGGGCGTAACTCTTTAAACTTGGATCTATGCGCTGCATTTGCCATAAAATTGGTCGTCATGCACATTATCCAGGGTTCCCGCTGGTGCTGAAAAGTTCTGAAAAGTCCTGAAATTTGACTTTTTATTTTTCAGGACTTGAAAAGTTCTGAAATTGGATATGGATGCTGAAAAAGTCGTGCTAGTGTTTTCCTGAAAAACTAAGATACTGTGTCTGTAATTAGCACCAAGTTCTGATTTTAGAAACGTTTTTAAATATAAATATTATGTGCTTGATTGACATACATCATTAATCTGTCGGGTAATAGGGGCCTACTTCACGTATCATGTTTTCTCACTAAAATAACTCAGGTGCTTGTAGTTTAGCTAAGTGCGTCGATAGTTTTATTGTTTTTATGGTGCTGAAAAAGTCCTGAAACAGACATGAATTTCGATTCAGTCACTTGAGTGGGAACTCTGATTATCATATACGTAAACTTTGTAAAGCCGAAGTTAATGGCGTCTTTTCATAAGTGGTGGTTAATTTAATTTTCTCTGTGGCAGTAGCAGAGTTTCTTCGTACCAAAACGATAATAATTATTAGGCGACATGATTCGCGTATTGCGACAGCGTGTTCTGTCCGTCTATCACACTCGCGAGCACCCTGCTAAAGCCGTTCGACGTAATAAAACGTCACTTGACATGGATTGGCTTCAAGTAACATTGCATTTGACACAACAAATTGCTCGTGTCTGTGGAAGGATTGCATATACAATATCAGTGACGGATTGACTATTCTCTACGTATAACTGGACCGTATACATCCGTGAAGTCGCGTAAGTCGGCTCAGCTGAATGCGGTTTAGGTAACCGTTATCTATGGTGCCGGTGTTTGCCGGCGACACGTGGCCGCTATGGACAGCCGACGGACGCGTCTAAATTGAAATTAATCGTCGCCGAATCTCGATTGCGTCGAGCACGCGATAGCTGCATGGGCGGCGCCGACGCGGAGCGCAGCTAGCGCACCGAGCTCGTTAATTTCCCGCCACGCCGCGGTGCGCCGTCGCACGATTCTGAATCGTCACGATCGCTGCGCTTGCGCGCCGTCGACAAACAACAATATGGCCGCCGCGGGCAGTTCGGCTTCATCGGGGCAGGCCTAAAAGAGTTATGAGAGGCCGTTTTGAGCGGCGCAGAATGACCATCTATTATCGTTGGATCGCTAATGGAAGCCGGCGCGTATGATAATCGCTGCTGGACTTCGTCACCCATAGCGCCGCGCCGCCGCCGCCGTCCGTCGTGAAATACGATCGACGGCCGAAGCGATCCGGGCCCAGTCGGTACCTACCGGCACCTAGTCTGTGTCCGGTGGGGACTTTTGCTGTCTGTCGGATTGTGGCGTTGTGGGAGCAAGCTAACAAACGTGCAGCGTCGTTATGACGTAAACGGATGCAAGTCACACGAACGACTCTGCGTATTTTAGAGCACCGCAGACATCACTCCCTACTTTATCACTTTATTTCATAATGTAACTCTCCCTACAGTGTCTGGGGTGTGATAATGCCCATAATCTCACACCACTCAAGCGTGACGAGTCTCGCGTTTGTACGTGTATCAGTCAGTATCTCACGTGCGTCCAGGTAGAACACGCCGTCGATCACCGGCATGAAATAAGTACGTTTCAACACCGTCTACTCAGTGTATTACACCTCCTCGTCACACTCGCATTTATACATTGTAGACCGGCTTGAAACCTATAGCCTATACGTATAGTGGCCATGACTTCCCGGCACGTCATTTGGTCGGTGCACGGCACGTTGTCGGCGAAGATTTACGAGCACGATAATGTTCGATGTGATGTCGTCGCTGCCGCAGTAATTACCGCACGCCATCCACACTCATCTATCATAACTTCTGCATGCAGCCCGTCCGATAACTTCGCATTGTGGTCTGTTGCCGCCGTCGCCGCATGCGTGCATATCTGTGCTCAGTCCCTCGGCTCGTTCATACACGTCAAGCTTCCGCGCGGTATCCCGTCAAAACCGGGAAAACAGTGATCTAGGAGTTGAGCTTAGGTTTAGGGTTCGTGTACAAATGGCGTAGTTTTGTCGTTCCCGCGGTTTTGACGGGGAACCAGCTCTCACTGACGTCGCGCCATTAACTTCATCGCAACCGAAGCAAACCAAAGCAAAGACGCGAGCGTTGCAGAGCCACTGAAATAATTGCTGTTTTAATAGGTTTTTTAGTCGCGGTTACCAACAAGCAGCTACTCGGAACTTTTTTCGCATTTTTTAAGAACGAAAGTCATATAAAATGGTCTAGTCCAACTGTGTACGCAATTTTCAATGAAGCAAAACTGCCATAAAAGTATTGTAACACTTTCAATTTTCAACTGAAAAGGCTTTATGTTTCGTATTTAAATCAGTAGGCTTAAATGTTGCGCGTTGTGTTTAGAAATAAGAATAAAAGTTTATTAAGTTTTGAACTACTTAGATGCAATAAAACCGTGATAAATGTATAGTGTCACGGCCGGAGTAGATATTTGCTTGTTCTGTCTGGCGTATCACGACAACAAACGACGTAGGCCCACCTCCGGCGGTTCTGCACAGTCTATTCGTCTCACGCCTCACCCGTAGCCACCGCCTTCTCCGACACCCATCCGCCTGTCCCAAGGGCGTCTTTCCTCCACCTCCATCAATGAAGTCGCCGCCGGATGTAGAAATGCGGTGGGCGAGGGATAGATCACGTGATTACGGCTTACGGCGACCGACGGCGCGAGTCCATCTGAACCGAGAATGCGTGATTAGCACTAATCCTGGCCTCGTCCAAGTCTTCGTGCGGATTAGCGAAGCTTTGAAGCGTCGGAAACAGCAACGGTCATGACCGCTGCATGACGCCGGGGAATTCCTGCGGTGTCACGCTTCGCTGCAGTGATGTGGAAACTACGTCATGTTGATGTCAGTTGCTGTCAACAAACGAGCTAAAACAACGACTTAGGTCCATCACCAGAACGAAGACTGCACTCAGAACGAAAGAAAAATTCGTTCTATTTGGACAAAATTATCCTTCTATAATGGAATTCGTTCTGCTCGGATTTCGCCTTGACGTTTATTATATGTGCAGGCTTTGCAGCCAGCGCTAAAAGCACCATTTCTGTAGAACATGCTATATTAACTGAATTACATTATGCCTTATGATGAGTGAAAATGATTATTATCCGGCATTATGCTTGCGAATTTTTACAAACGGTGTATATACACTCTCTGTCACTCAGAAGATAAGTAGCGAAGATAAGATAAGAAGCAAAGTACGCTAAAGAGGTATCACACTAACTTGAGCACCAATAAAAGTCTTAATTAAAGCATTTCACTTTCACATATTCTCTTAACCTATTCGCAAAAGTTCACAGCTGTGCAGAACAATTTTGTGTCATCTGTGACTTCAGCAGAACAGCAAAGCAACATGCAATGCGTAGTGATATATAGTGACGCTGACATCGTTCCGACCCAGAATAATGCATCATCTTTAACCATCTGAAAACATCTGCCAAGCCGAAAACATAAAAAATCGCCAGCTTTGCACGTCAAGTAAGAATACGATGGAAGGTACCAAAAGATGTAAGTGAAACCTCATGGACCGCAGCTGAACTGTCGGTTAATAGGCCTATCGGAGTTTAGCAGGATCCCGGCATATGCCTACGTCTATAACTAGTTTGGACATCGAAGCAGGTGCAAGTCCATTTCTCGTCTCGATGCCATCCTGCGCTCACCATCCCCGTCTCCGTTACAGGATACGTGATGATTTGGGAGCCAGAATTTCTACGTTGAACTGATGCGACTTAGATGCTGTAAGCAATTATATTGACCTGCAGAAGTAGCCTACTGATTGACACGCTGCATTGCATTTGAATTCAGTTGCGAATTTTAAAAGAATTTTGGCATAAACGAAGAGCTCAATCGTCAAAGCCTTTTTGATAAGGATCTGTGCAAAATATACAACTTACGTCGAGCGAAAACCAAACTTCGGCCAGCCGCTGAAGTTCAGACTCGTCCGATAACTGCGGCCGAAACTTCGGCTTCGACCGAATGTCAACGTCGCTAGGCGACCCATAGTGCGCACTGGAACCTGCGCCCAGCATTCGCCAACATCTGTTCCGGGCCCCAGTTCATCACATGACGGGGCGGCGGATTGACAAGGGAAGAGTAGAACCGTGTATGATGGAGTGGAACAGTTTACAGCAGCAGCAGCAGCAGCAGCGCGTCGACGACGACGTCGACTGGCAGCGCTTGATATATTGCTCCCAGCAGTGAGTGCTGAACGACGGATGGACCAGCGACTGACTGCAGTGCAGACGAAACTAGACAGATATGCGCTGAATGAGCTGACCGGCCGGTGTCACATTAAAATGTCTCACCCATAAAAAACCCGCCCGGGGAGAGATAATCACGGATTTGATATGTCTCCCCTTGATTGAAATATCGCCGGCCCATAAACGGCTCCCCATTATAGGATCGCCCCCCCCCCCAGAAAAGTCTCCCCCGGCCGACATTTTACCGGTAAAAATCCGTCCCGCCCAGGCGGCCGCCGGGCGGGACGGATTTTTGCCGGTGAATTGTCGGCCGGGGGAAACTTTTCTGGGAGACGATCCTATAATAGGACACCGGCTGCACAGCCGGGTGATGGATATGAAGATGGCATGGAGAGCTCGTCCCGCATCACCTACCACCACCAGCAGCAGCAGCAGCTCAATGGCACATATTAAATCGCCGGCACCGAACGATCTGTCAGCCATACAGAGGCAGCTGAGCCAGTAAACTGGCTGGTTGGCTGGCTGAGTAGACAGTTAAGGCATCTTTACCCGCCAGGCAGTAGATTCATCATCCCTTCGTCGACCTGCTTGCCTGTCTGCTTCTTCTTCGCGTCGTATTTTATACATTATCCGCGGAAACAAGTTCTCAGCAGTAAATTTTTTGCACGGAGGCGTCGTGTACAACTGTACATACCGTATGCCAGGAATCGCTAGATAACTGGCAGTGACACACTGCATGTATTTTTCTTGGAACGCAGACGTTATATTTATTTTTTTCGTGTCAGTTTATCAAACCGATGAATACAAAATACGGCACATTAAAACGTGTAGAGTTTGTGTTCGGCATCCTGTTTAAGTTGCTCATCTATGACGGATGGCTGGGCTATAAGCGTGCATTTCGGCGTTTCATCTAGTTTACATCTTCAGTCGTGCTGGCACAACAAGCGGCTCAAGTTCCGATCTCGTGACTTTGGCGTTTTAAGACTTATTTACAGTCTTAAACGGTGTTTGATTTTGGCAATTTATGTGAAATTCCACCAAATCTGAAAATGTTGTAGTTTTAACCACACATTTTGTATCGTGACAGAGCAGCTTGTAAGTTGTAGTGAATAGGCTTAATCAGTAAAAAAAAACTGTAGACCAACTTTCGCCAAAATTCAACGTAAACTGATTTATTCATAAACTCATGTCGTAGGCCTATTTTTTCTGCTGCTATGTCGCGAAGGTTTACCCGCTTTTGAGGTAAACCTGCTTTATCCACATACAGCTCGTTTTATGACTGCCTTTCTCGCGATAACCTGCATGATTGTTGCTGCATTTCGTTCTTGGTTTTAAATCTCGTTTTTACTGCTGTAGTGAGAGTGAGGTCAAGTAGTATGAAGTTTATATTATGCTGGCTCTTGAACTCTTTCTCGGTATTCGATCAGGCGATAGTCGATAAGAGCAGTGCACGCGGTCGACGCTATAGTACCTGGCGTCTGCGAGTTGACACGCCACTCTGATCTAGCTTAATGACGAGGATATACAGATTGGCTTTGATATCCGCACATATAATACAAACGTGTTTCATGCAATACCTGTAAACGCGCCGGCCAAAAATGCCCCTTACAGTTATCTGACGCACGCTGAAAATTTACATGTACTGCATAATTGTAGGAATTGAATTATTTTTTAAAATAGGTCCTAATGTGAAGCAGTTATGACAAAAAATGGCCGTTAATATAAATTTTTGAAGCACATTTTATGCAGCTGATGAAAAGTGGCATGACGTTATCACTGGATTATCAATCATATCCCGATGTAGGCTAATGCCGTTTTCATGCATCAAAAAGACGTGCGTGCCAATAATTATGTGATTATTTTTCAAACGCCATATTAACTAACTTATCATTAATGCTGTTTCTATGTTCTGTATGGCCCAGTACTTTTAAATGTTTCAAGTTCGGCATTTGTCTCATTTCTTAGGACAGATATGTACCACCCTGGCGGGCCACACGCAGTAGTGGGTCAGTAGTTCAGCGCAAGTTGCTCCCTTGAGTGATAATACGATGCTGCTGCTGCTGCTGCGTGACGCGTGCAAGTCGAATTAGTTGCATTCGACAGAGCAGTGCGATTTACGCGATAACCGACACGATATATCGGCCACCGATCCACACCAGTGACACCGTCGATGGCTTTCCACTTTCCCTCTCTCTGCAGCTCCCTACCTCCCTTCCGCCGTCAGTCCCCGGCAGTGGGAAGCAGTTTCGCCGATACGTTACGGCTTACAAATAACTCGCATTGTCGTTGCGCCGCCGGTGAATTTATGATCGACGAGTGGCGTCCGGGCCGGGACGGGCGTCCGTCGTATACAATAGAAACAATCGGCCGGACGCTGCCGGAATGGGAG
>Ga0209367_1014423_pt1 | contig 10013 bp, 2 predicted proteins | sample WorMetLIZISLAND2_FD_187412 | JGI IMG/M metagenome (GOLD analysis project Ga0209367, IMG submission 187412) | Marine gutless worms symbiont microbial communities from Max Planck institute for Marine Microbiology, Germany - Olavius geniculatus... ...
AAAAAAAAGGGAAAGAGAAAAAGAAAGGAAAAGAAAAAAGGAAAGGAAAAAAAGAAAAAGGGAAGGGGGAGGGAAGGTAAAGTGTAGGGGAAGCAAAAGCGAAAGGGAAAGAGAAAGAAAAAAGGAAGAAAAAAGGGAAAAGGAAAGGAAAAAGGACAGGAAAAGAAAAATGGGAAGGGAAAAAAAGAAAAAGGAAAAAAGGAAAGAAAAGAGAAAGGAAAAAAGGAAGGGAAAGGGAAGGTGAAAGGAAGATAGCTTAAAAAAAGTTGGTCGCACGGACGGACGCACGGACGGACACTCAAGTAATTTTATATTCTCTCCAATGCTATGCATTGCATTGGACAGACAATAATTAATTAACTTGAGCTTGACACCGTTCCTTTCCTTGAAAATTATTTTAGGCCTACGGCCCTGAGGAGTAACTGAAGACTTAAATCGTACTCACTCGCATGGAGGATCGTCATAGAAATATCTTCTGACAAACGGTGGAGAAGGAGACGTCTGATAACACCCTGGAGCCCCTACGTTCCTCAGATATTCTGCAATACAATGCAGCGCAATATCGGCTCATTGATCACCTGGTACCGGTAAGTTGTCAGATCGCAGTAACAGTAAACATGCTAGCAAATCAACTACACAGTAAAAAATGTGAACTAGATTTTCTAACCCAGTATCTCTACTTTTTGTTAAAACAACAAGCTTAGCAATCGCTTAGAACACAAGGCGTCAGCTGCAGGAATTTTCTTTCTTCATACTGCTGTTGCAAATGATCCTAATAGTTTTCCGGATTAGACTGGATTCGACTGCGTTCCAGAACGTTATCAATACTGAGAAAATAATGACTGCAAGCTCATAGCAAAGTACAGGCAATACCAGACTACGTTTCATTCTTTCTTTCCTTTTGACACTACGCTCGATACAATCTTTGTTTTTATTTTTTTTTTATTTTTTATTTTAATATGTGATAAATCTTGTCAACTTTAACTATAACGTGACTTTCTCCCAACCGACTCTTTCAGCTCTAGCCCATAATATGCCCACGCTAGCAACTGAACGCGCACCTGTTTGTTCCATAGGCTCGCAGACGAACTCGGCGACGTCGCGCAGAAGGTTGAGATATCTGATTCTGTTTGGACACATCGACGGCACGGAACTTGCGATGCAGGCCTCAGCGTCGCGAGTCATTCTGACAACATAACATAACGTGTCACATCACGAACACGACTTAGATCCGGCAGCAGTCTTCGCTATGCAGTAGAAAAACCAGAACTTTGTAATAAAAAGCAGAAAAGTAGGGGGTGGAGTCTGGTGATCCCCATAATTTTTTTAAAAATTTTATGCAAAAATAATGTATTTTGTATAAAACTTTCACTTGGTTAAAATGCATTCAGTCAATAGGGAGCCCCCCTCTGAATCCGCCTCTGCCCCTATGAACAACGACGCACACCACTAAAATCCGGACTCCGGATAGTGATCATTTTCATTATGCTGCACCGGCTGCGTGGAACAGTCTGCCACCGTTGCTTCAACAGTTATCTGACGCTGCGTCTTTTAAATGGAACCTAAGAACATTACTGATTCAGCGAGCGATTAATCTGTAATTTCAGGGGTTAAGGCATAACAGACCTTGCAAAATTTATTCACATTAATCTGATTGGCCCACACCCACCACGTACACTGAATCTCAAATGGACCAATCAAAATTCAGTGTGATGTGACCCTCTTCCTACCCATCGTGCTTAATAACTTTTGCCGTTTCAACCATCTAGTGACGACTTGAAACACGAGAAAAAATTCATGTCCATGCACTATATGCATTTCAACTTACATTAATATTACCTATAAACGAAGTACACTATAAGTAACGTAAGCATAATTTAATTTCGACTTAGAAAATGAAATCAAGTTAAAATATCAAATAGTTTATCAAATATGTTATTTACAAAACAGTCAAAGTATCTGTAAGAAGTAAGAACTTGCAATCCATATTTTAACGTAATCATCACATTTCACAAATTTACTAAAGTCGTCGTTTCTTCAAACAATAATATTTGAAATGTTCTCAAACATTCTAAAATTTAAAAAAAAACGTTTGTGTGCGTGAAAAATGCTTACCGGCAAAGAGTAAAAAGTTCGGTCAGCGTCAGCTGTCCATTTATGAACAGTGGGATGTAACTGTTTACTACCGCCGCTAAGTCGGATACACACGGTGGGTATTCGCAGTCTACACGAAAACATTTCGTTTTCCGTTGATAACATAACAGTAGTAGTAGAGTAGACATTGTGTCATTTTCTGCCATTTAGTAAAATGCAGTATACGCCCAAAGTTTGTTTGCTTTGATTAGTTGTAAATCTTTCGAACAATATACTGAACAAGGAATCCGTAATGAGTAAAAAGTATACAATCAATCCACACGACAAGTTGTAAGGCACAAGTTCATAAACAAGAAAGCCCAGCTGTCGCTAGAAAAGGCGCGCTACAGCATATACAGTTCATGTTGCAGTACTGACCTCTAAGGTCATCCGAGATCTGTGACATTTTATCTCATTTATATATTGTTGTTTTTTGTTTATTTTTTTGTCTACCAATGTTTGCTTGGTAAAATAAAAATTATCAAAAAACCTACGCCGCTTCCTACTACTGATTAATAGTAACCTTGGCTTTTTCTCTCACCGTTTCCGAGATACGGTCAGTTTTCTGTTAAAAACGCACATTTTTTCTACATCCGCCGTCCATTCAACCCCTAATTTAATAATATTCAGCTTGCATTGCATCGCCCAATTTTGCACCAAAACGCTTCGACACAGAGCCAGTTTTCATGCAAAAAATTTCCTTTAAGACTTACCCGTTAGCCAGGGTACATTCATGACCCACAGACAAACAGACGGACACACGACAGCCCGCAAACAAGCTATACAGAGTAGCTGTAGCGCGTCAAAAATCGGAGGCTTACAATAGATCCACAACATCCCAACATGTTAAGATGTTCTACAGCTCGTTGTACGACTTGTTATTTGATAAATCCAGAACAAATGGAAGTTGTAAAGTTTGAACCATAGTAGACCTTAGCCAGTATTTTTGCTAAATGTCTGTCCTTTCTACTCCCCTTCTCTTATTTTTGCTTCCCATTTTTTCCGCCCTTTTCCTTCCGCTTTACTTCTTGTCCGTCCCTATAAGCTCCCGGGCGAGCCCAGCGCAGAGTCCTAGCTGCACATCATAAGTGCTTGTTTTTATATTAATATTATAATTGATATTGATATTAATGCATGTATATATGGCTTACTGAATTCGCATCCGTAGCGATGGCCCAGCAGAGTTTTCCATCCGTCGACGAGATACATCATGACGTAGTCAGCTGCTGCAACTGAGCATTTGACCGATACCGCCTTGTAGAAACACTGGCCCCAGTACTTGTGCAGGCTGTAATGCAACAGTTTCAGCTACATTCCAATTTTAGCTTTATATCTCTTCGGTGCTTTGACACTTGTGGATAAATAAAAAACGCTAATGGATGTAAAAAATAGCTTTAACCTTCAACACATTACAATAGCTTGCGTTTTTGAGAGACGGCCTAACGTTGGGTAAGACCGTGATAACTTATAGAGCAAAGTAGAGTCCTATAATAAAAAAAAACTGTCTGAAGTTAGATTAGTAAGTGTTATTACGTTCTCCATAAAATGGCTTAACACACTTTTTCCACGCGCGCCGACAGCAATGCAGTTAGTTTCGTCACGTATGACTACCCGTCGGCTATCAACACGTTATCCCACTCCAGACAGTGTGGTAGACATAGGCAGTACGAGTGCCAGCATGAAATAGGCCTAAGTGCAAACAAAAACTTTCAAATAATGTTTATGAATAGCTTTTGTTTCATTTACATGTAGATAAGTGCCGACTTAATTTTCGTTGGTGAAATCGGCCCTTAACCACTTTCTATTCACAAAGTGTGCTCAATTGTGCTTAAAGTTTTAAAATGCTCTACTCATGTTTGAAATTGCCGATAAAACATTATAGTGTAAAACACTAAGACACAAACATATTTATAACGTTTGTTATACTACGAATTGCTATGAAATCAGCACGGTAATTACAACGTTTGATATCGTTTGTTTTACTAAAATTGTCTGACACTTGTAGCCTATATTTATTTGGGAAAAAGCAACCAGGCTGCCAGAAAGGGCACAGGCCCATCAAAGCTGGCCACCCAAAAGTCAAATAAGGAAAATGCAATACATGCACCGAAAAACATTACAAAACAGAAATATGCTGAGTATATCTACCTAAAATGTCTAAATCATATCACATACAATACGTCAAAGCCAATCAAACCATGCCATTTATAAACTATTGATCATAGTCATTCAGTATATAATTTATTATATAAGTAAACTTTGATCCTGGATTTAAATACATTTTCAGATTTAATTTCTTTGATCTTATTAGGAAGTTTGCGTAGTAGTCTAGGTCGTATAATATAAGCTTAATATCAGTGTTAGAAACCGACTTGCAATGGTCATATCCGGGCTCCTTTCGTACTTGCAAATCAGCCATGTGTTTACACCACTGGAATATTATGTACATGTGTTCTTCCACGAAACACTCCGCATACTCGGCGTACTCTGCAAAAACAGTTGACCTGTTTATAAACGCAGACGCAGCAACGAAGAATTTATTATTTAGACTGCCTGATACGGTATATATTATGCTTCAAGTTTTTAATAATAGCTGATGTTTTTATTTTTATTACAACGCGGCATCTAGCTTTTTCTGACGATCGCCGTAAAACTTTGCCACGGGCGTACATTTAATTTTGTAATCCAGATAGCAAAATTCGAGAAACACTCCCCCCCAAAAAAACAGCAAAAAATCATGCAAAATTTGGGACGATTTTACTCATTTTTAGAATTTGATCGCAAATATCAAAATAACGAATGGAGATATCCAACAATCGGTAAATAAACGCGTCGACAGAAATGCATAGTTTTTTTTATGAGAAACCATCATAGAGCTACGGAGCGCCACCTGCCATATGTAATCACGGTGTTACCGGCTGTTTAAAAAAGGTGAACGCGCCCATTTTAACCCCAGCCATCAGGCCGGTAGTCGATTTACCTATACCCTAAAGAAATCGAAGGCTGAGTTTACCTTGGTGTTGGTTACATACCAAGATGATATACCTGTCCGCAGAGAGTCACCCTTCCTAGTAGTTATCACTTCATAGTGACCCGAACACTAGTCAGACTCACGACCTCCTGAGAGTACGTTTAGCGTCCTAATTAGGTCAACTCAGCCTTCCGTCCCTCAGAGGTAAATAAACTGAGTACCGTCCTGTCTGGTAGCGGATATGGCGAGGGGCAATCACTTGTTTTGGGTAGCAGTTGACGCTGTGTGATCTCTATGCCAGGTGACGCTCTGCAGCTTTGAAATGGGTTTTTTATAAAAAGCTATATCGTTAAACAAAAATTGACTGATTGGAATACCTTCCAGGTCTGCGCGGCAGATGTCGTAGGCGCGCATCGGAGTGAGGTACTCGATGGTGTCGGAGGAATAGTAATAACGCTCCAGTTTCATCGCGTTTGTCGGGAAGCTGGAGTTGGCCGGACTGCAGCCGACGCAAGCTACCACTTGCTGTACCCAACTTAAATAAACAACACAGCGCCATTCGCGCGCCGTTAACAGTCATTGTGAGTAGCTAGATTCGTAGTCAATACAAACAGAATTGCAAAACCGGGCTTTTAAAAAATATCCAATCCGGTGGTATTTGTGGTTTTTATTGGATTGTCGGGTTTTCCGAGTTTTTAAAGATTTGACCAGTTTTTGTAAAGAAACCCAACTTGATGGACGGGTTTTCAGTTGGTTAATTCGTATGCGTTTCTGGTTGCTTAGCGTGGCAGAGACTGTACGAATATTTGCAAATTCGTAGGTTAAAATGTTTTAAAAACTTAGCTATAGTAAAATATATCATTATTAGTGAATCGTAGACTGCCTGCGCCAGTCGGTTACTTTAAGCCAATTCAATCCGCGGTAATTAAAGTCGACCGTTTGTGCAAATGTTTTACATTGCATTGTAACCGCTACATCTTCAAGCTGGCCGCAACACCGATACAATCTTTGAAAGTTTGAAAACGTTTTAGCACGAAACGTTTATCCAAAGTTTGTGGCCGTGCACGATACACGCGATAGCAAATCATTTTCGGTAATGTTCTTTGTAACCGCTGTTACAGGCTGAGTTTTAGAAAAAACGAGCCACATAAAAAACGCAAAAATAGCTATTGTATAATAAAATTATTTTAATTTATTCAAATTACCTGCACAGAAATTTGAGCGGATAGTTAAGACCGATCAATAGATCCTTGAAATAGTGATAGCTGCCGCTGAAGAGTCGATATTTGATCGCAGTCGGAAGAAGACACTTTAGGTATCGGTATGCCGAACACTGTGCATCATCTGAATTATGCACATACTATACACACTGCAATAAAACCGACATAAACCCCAGAATAAGACAATAATTATTAAACAAAAAACCCAGCTGTCGCTGTCGTACTGATTTTCACGTTATTTGAAAGCGAGTTCCTATCAGTGATCAATAGCAGCTTAGGAGCTATCTCGCACCGTTTAGCCACAATAGCGCATAATGGCCTTCAAGGTCATCCAAAGTCAATGATTTCCATCTAATCTAACCAGTCGTATGCCACTTTCTATCAGTGATTGAAAGTAACCTTGGCGGTATTTCTTACCGTTTATGAGATATAGCCAGTTTTCCGTTGAAAACGCATTTTTTCTTATCCCCCTTCATTTAACCCCCCAATTTAAAAATGTTCCTCTTGCGCTAGATCGCTGAAATTTTGCACGTCCGAGTTCCACTCTCTCTCTCTCTCTCTCTCTCTCTCACGCTCAAAACGTTCTGCCTTACGACCCATCTGTTAGCCAAGGTATACGTTACAGACGGACGGACGGACGGACGGACAGACAAAAGGACAGACAGACGACACAAGCCAATAGCTCAACCGTTGCTTTAGTACGATCGGCTAAATCTGCGTCACAAACTGTTACGTGAATGTCAAAATAATTTTTAAATACAAACAATATATACTAGTTTTCTTTCTACCGTTAAAAGTCATCTGTTTAGAACGTTCACGGAAAAATGTCAGACATTTAGTTTGCCGATTGTTAAGGTATTGTTTTTTTTTACAAAAAGACACCAAAAACTGTCATCGCAAGCATTGCAGATGCACGCTTACTTTCAGTATTAGCAGCCATGAAAGAAATAACACAGCATCAGTAATATAGCAAATTTAAAACCAAAAAATTATAACAGAGTAGAGCGTACCGGGCAAATCAGTATTCACCACAAGACTTTCGTTCAGACCTATAAGCAAAACCAAAATATTGCTTAGCAAATTCTCTAGTTATTGGGCTATGCACTGGCATACAATTGAGTATATACATGTACTTAATCCAGTTTTGTAAAAGTTAATCACTAAAAAGTGGAGCTTAACAAAAAAAATGGACGATTGAGATGATTTCAGATGCTTTTCACAAGATGTCATTGTATCTGCTGTATAATGTTTTATTGACGTAATTCAAATCAAAATTAAAGCTAAAATTTTCAACAACACGATAATGGTCAAACAAGCACGGAGACTGTCCAATGCATTTCGATAGCTTACAGTATAAATCCGTATAAATAAAATTGGTGAGCTGTGTACAGCAGCAATGTTATTGTTATCTTACATTATCATTATAACTAAACAATTAACACCGTCAGTCACGTAACCATTCGATTCGTCACCAACGCTTTACTATAGGTGGTCCATTGTGCGCATGCGTTTATCTTGCACACCGTATGGCGCTTCAAAGACAATGAGGTCGTGAATAAACTCGTGATTTATCGTTAATGTTCGTAGCACTAAACGAAACCTACCGCAATTTCCGCTGTCCCAGTATTCGAGATCCTTGGTGAAGAAGCGGGCGTAATAAGAGGCAGCGGTCGCGTTGCAAGCAGTTTCTACCCCGGTGTATCGGCACACTGCCAGCTCGAACATTCGCCTGCAAATAAGTCGTCATCAAATCAGTCACGTTAACGTTGCCTCTTGAAACAAAAGACTTCAACACTAGCAACCAGTTAATTCAACTCAGCAATTATTAACTCAGTTTATATAAATGTTCGAACAATGTAAGTCACCAAATCTCACAACTGCCTGTTGCACTTAACGGTTGAGTTGTTGTCTACACTGCTTTATCGTGTGCAAAAATTACGTGTAAATAAAAAAAAATAACTAGAACGCAGTCAGAGACCGCAGACCTCCGCCAACGCCATGCTGTTCCCCAGGTGGCATCACCATATTCGGGTTGGCAGCGGTTTTCCTTATGCCCCATTAGAAGCAATGTTAACGAAAACTTCAAAGTGATCCACAACCCAGGATTCCTTCCGGATCACCCCCAAAATTGAATCACTAGTAGTTTTTGCCATTGTCGACATTCCCAGAAAATTCCAGAAAGATCCGTCCATAATTTTTTGAGTTATCTTGCTTACACAGACAAACAAACAAACTCTGGCAAAAACATAACTTCCTTGGAGGAGGTAAATATAAGCTACATACGAGCAGTAATCGTAGATGTAGCTGTATGGGCTTTGACCTTTGAGATCGACGATAGCACTGCAGGTAGTCGTGCCTGCCCGGCAGCACTGGTGAACCATCTCGTACTCTACAAGTACACTGATATTTCTACACCCCCTAACATCTCACCTCACCTATGGGACCACCCCACCCAATCAGAATTGCACCAAAGTACAACGGTCAATGCCGTATCGTTCGTGCTGTGTGTTTCTTATAGTAATTTTGGGCAGTTGATTCTCAGGAAAATCGTCGAAACTGTTGTCACCGTATGTCAGATTTAAGGACAAAAATGCATCAAATTTAATTATGGTTAGATCATTGCTCCAAATTCCGCTGGAGATCTTACAGCGCGCCGCAAACCCCTTAGCAAAATTTTAGAGAAAAAAAAATAAAAAAACAAGATGCAAAACACAGAAAAAGAAAATAAAAAAGCAATGATAAGGAAGAAAAGTAAAAAAACAAAGGAAAAAAAGGAAAAAGAGCCCCCGATAATTTCTTGCACTCTCAGTTTTAATTTTCTAAAGCAATGCTTGTACAAACATAACAATAATGCTCAGAGTAACAATTGCTTTTAACACTTCCAGAAAACATTAATTTTGATAGAGCGAAAAAGCAACAGTTGCATTCGGCGCAATTTTTTCACCAAGCGTGTGAACTGGAATAGTAGTTTATTGAGTTAATTTACGTGCGACAGCACGCAGTGCTAAGGCGTCCGTTTGTCTGTCCGTCTGCCCGTCCGTCACACTGCGGTATTGTGTCAAAACAACGCAAGCTAGGATCACGAAATCTTTACTGTGGGCTACCACAATGACTCTGGTTTATCGTGACAAAATTTTGTGAAGGGGTAAAGGGGTTCCCCTCGAACGAGGGCGTCAAAAAGGGTTACCCCATTTTAAAAACATTATTTTGCCGCTATTGGCTGTTGAGGAGTGTTATCGGATCGACTCCGATTTTGTGGTTTGGGACCCGCGCATCCAACGCATTCAGTTGGAATGGGGCCGTAATGTACTCAGGTCCTCAACTTTATTGTTTTTGAACGTAGGCCCACCAAATTTTGGGACGTTGTAGCCCTACCCCAGGGCTCTCGGAAAATGCCAGAAAAAGTGGACCAAAGTTCACAGATTTCGAGAAAATCGGGTTCGAAGTCGAAACTTCGACCTCAAAAATCTCGTCCCCCAAGGGGTTTTGGGGGCAAATTTTGGCATGGGCCTGTAGGGGTCTGAGGGGCGTACCTTAATTTTGAAATTGGGGGACCCCCCATTTACCCCCAATTTTTGGGGATTTTTTCCGACATTTTCACTTTAACCCCAAAAATCTCGAAATCTAAGTCTGGGACCCCCACTTTTTATTTTGTCATTCGATAGGTGACTCACAGTAGTATACATGGT
>Ga0209367_1014424_pt1 | contig 10013 bp, 6 predicted proteins | sample WorMetLIZISLAND2_FD_187412 | JGI IMG/M metagenome (GOLD analysis project Ga0209367, IMG submission 187412) | Marine gutless worms symbiont microbial communities from Max Planck institute for Marine Microbiology, Germany - Olavius geniculatus... ...
CCCCGACACCGCCGATGGGAAATTGGCTTTCCGCTGAGCCGGGTTTGTCTCCCGCGGATACCGTCCAGATCCCGTCCGGTCAACGAGATGATAACCGCCGCGGTGGAGAGGAGGCCGAGGAAAAGGGCTGGAATCGAGCCGCGGTAGAAGGTTACATTGGCGCCCAGTCTCAACCGCAACAAACGAAAGATGTTTTACATAGGAGAGTCCGATAACGACGATCTAAGTTACCGTCGCACCGGAAAATCTCCGTCAAACACTGTTCTTAAACGGCATACAAAAGGACTACATGAGGAGAAATATTTTACCGACACCCCCCGTCCCGGCAAATATTCAACTCGTAACCGCCAGTTAAGTCCTCAATACAGAACCGGTAAAACCGTTTCCCATTCACCAAAACCTCGCAAACAAATAGTTACCGCCCGATCTTCAGATAGGAAACCGCGAACTTCCCGAGTCACGGACGGACAGAAAGGTCGAAAAGAGCGATTTACCGCCACGAACTCACAAAAAAGGCGTAAGCCCACGTGTTGAAAAATCACTGGCCCATAAGCCCTGGACTGATGACCCTGACAAAACGGTAAAAATACGCAGACGCGGTAAAAATTCCCATTTACCCATTTACCCACTCCCCATTTACCGACCACACGGAGAGTTTGTCACCGGATCGCCGTAAGAAAGCAGTGTGTTGCCGACGTAAGGAGGAAGAGTATAGTGATAGTGCAGTCAGCAGTTCGTCTTCAGAGACTGATAGCGAGAGAGAGAGTCCGGTAAAAGTCTGTCCTTCTAAACATATCTTAAAACCGCCAAAGTTTGATGGTGTCCGGTCGTTTGAAAGTTTTTGGGCCCAGTTTTGTAACTGTGTTGAGCATAATGGATGGAACCGGCAGCAGCAGTTAGCGTATTTGCGTAGTTCTTTGGAGGGAGAGGCTGCTAGTGTGTTATGGGATTACGGAGATGAGGTGACCGGCTCGCTTTCTCAGCTTACCGCCACGTTAAAAAAGAGGTTTGGAGGAGAGGCTTTTGCGGATAAGTACCGGATCGAGTTACAAAGCCGGAGACGCCGACCGAAGGAGACTCTGCAAGCTTTGCATGCCGATATCCGCCGGATGGCCGCACTTGCTTTTCCGACCGTGAAACATCAGATACGAGAGGTTATGGCTACTGACTACTTTTTAGATGCGCTTGGAGACCCGGACCTTGGTTTGAAAATACGGGAGAGAAATCCGGAGAACTTAGATGCCGCTTTGAGGATAGCACTACAGTTGGAGGTATGGACGAAAGACAGTTATCGTTTGCAGCAGGCTGAGACGCCGCGACCGGCAGAGAGGAGAAATAGAGAGATAACTAAGCCCGGTCAACCGTCCGCTTTGGAGAAGAAGAACGAAGTTTTGCAGAAAGAGATGGCGGAAGCAAAGAAGATGATTAAGGATATGAGGAAGACCGGTGCAGAAATGAAGAGAGAGCTGCAGGAAACCAGAAAGAAAGTAGCAGAGATGGAGGGAAGAACGGCGAGACCGCCGCCGGTAGTGTATGCAGGTGATGCCGCGGGAAACATGCGTGAACCGCCCCCGATGCTTTCGCTGTGGAGAAATAGGACATTTTATAAGAGATTTTCCGAACTTTCCCCCAGGAACCGCACCCCGCACATATGTTTCAAATAACCGGCCCAGTCTACCGCCAGAAACCCGGCCCGTTTCTGAAAAGAAAAGCTGGACATGTATTACTGTAGCGTATAACCGACGTGCTATTACCGCCCTTTTGGATACCGGAAGCGACGTTACGATCGCCGGACTTAGCTTAGCTAGAAAGCACAAATGGAAAATATACCCTTATCACATCACTACACAGCAAACTGCTACCGGAGCAGATATGATGATAGACGGAGTTTCTAAAGTGCCATTCAAAATAGGGACACAGACCTTTGATACTACGGTACTGATTTCTCCCGACATGACCGGTTTGATTTTTGGCATTGACTGGATGCAAAATCAGAAATGTCTTTTTGACTGTGCCGGACACAAATTGCAAGTCCGTGGAGAATGGATACCGCTTCAACGTGAACCAGTATCTACTAATGTACGTCGGATATATATTTGTGGGTGAAAACGTTGAGCTACGGCGATGCAGCAGACGCCGGTAAATGCCCGTGTGTCGTCCGGTAAACTGGCAGAGTACGTTTGGAATGGAGAGTTGGGAAGTGAGCCGATAAAGGACCTGAAGCAGTACCCGTATGATGGAGTGTTGGAGAGTGACCGGATTAAGAATAAGCTGCATGTGTACAGTGCTAGATGTGTGACTCCCGCCCGGACTGTGAATGTGAAGGTAGCGTTGCTTAACACTAAGAGAGAGAGTCAGATGATAGCGCGAGGAACGGAGCTCGGAGAAGTGCACGACGTTGAGGAGGTTAGTGAGATAGACAGAGTTGAAAACGACCCGGTAAGTGACATGACACCCCCGGAGACTGAGGCGTTGAAAAAGATAATGGAAAGGCTATCGCCGGACCTAACAAAAGACCAGCGACAAAAAGCGTGGAGCTTACTGGTAAAATACCGCGGAATTATCTCAACGGGAGACCACAATATCGGCCGGACCGACTTAGTGGAATACCATATAGATACCGGTGATAACCGCCCCATCCGCCAACCGCTCCGCCGCCACCCTTTCCAGCATCTTGAGTGGATAGATAAGGAAGTCGAGGAGATGCGAAAATACGGGATTATCGAGCCCGCCGCCAGTCCGTGGGCTTCAAACGTCGTACTTGTGAAGAAAAAGGACGGAACGTTGCGGTTTTGCATCGATTACCGCCGGCTTAATTCAGTTACCCGACAGGATAGCTACCCCCTACCGCTGATCAACAACTGTCTTAATGCCTTGTCCAAATCTTCATGGTACAGCACACTTGATTTACGCTCTGGATACTACAACATACCGATCGCCGAAGAAGACCGCGACAAGTCCGCCTTCGTCACGCGGAGCGGCTGTTACCGGTTTACCGTCATGCCGTTCGGACTAACGTGTGCACCGAGCGTATTTCAACGACTAATGGACTGTGTTTTGTGTGGACTTTCGTACTTTACCTGTCTTGTGTACTTGGACGATGTGATCGTGTTTGGACGGAGTTTTGAGGAGCGACTTTACCGCCTGGATGAAGTTTTCGCCCGGCTCCGGTCCGCCAAGCTAAAATTGAAACCGTCAAAGTGTTCACTCTTTCAACGGAGCGTCGAGTTTCTCGGACACGTAGTCTCCGAAAACGATATAGCGATGCAAGACGAAAAGCCATCCGCGATTGGCCGCCTCGCCGGAACATCACGGAGGTACAATCTTTTATGGGACTTACCGGTTATTACCGCCGTTTCGTAAAAGACTTTTCTATCATCGCCGCACCACTGTACGACCTCGTGAAGAAAGGAGTCACTTTCTGCTGGACACCGCAATGTCAGCAAGCCTTTGACGAGTTGAAATACCGTTTGATGACCGGACCGATTCTATCTTTACCGGAGAACGACGGGACTTACATCCTGGATACCGACGCCTGTGATACCAGACTGGGTGCCGTCCTGTCTCAAATCCAGTCCAGAGAAGAAAAGGTTATCGCCTATGCTTCTCGAACGATGTCACCGCTGAGAGTAAGTATGAAACGATGCGGAAAGAGTTGTTAGCAGTGGTATACGGACTTAAGCAATTTCGGCAATATTTACTTGGCCGTCATATTGTCATCCGTACTGACCACGCCGCCCTTTCTTGGCTCCGCTGCACACCGGAACCAATGCCGCAACTCGCTAGGTGGCTTACCCTTATCGAGCGGTACGACTACGAGGTAGCACACCGCCCCGGAAAACGGCACGGTAACGCGGATGGGTTGAGCCGGAAACCGGACAGACGACCGTTGACAGATGTAGAGGAAGATAAGGATGAGTATGACTGTGAGTTAGACGAGTTACCGCCAAGAGAGATGAGAGTGATACTGGACACCGAGGACGGTGTTACCGCCTCGGTGGGGGAGATTCTGCGTCGACAGCAAAGAGATGACCCGGAGTTGGGAGATGTGATAGCTATGCGTATAGCAGATGGAAAACCGCCGAGTAAAGAGAAGTTACAGACGCACACTGAGTTGACGAAGAAGATGGTAAGTAGATGGGAAGATTTGGAAATATATGACGGACTGGTTTACCGCCGGAAGAAGAGCCCGCATATCGGAGAACCGGACTTTGTGCAGTTACTGCTACCGCGCTCACAAGTGGAAAAAGCTTTACAGCAATGCCACGCCGGAACAGTGGCCGGACATTTCGGTATTCAGAAGATGATAGACCAGGTCCGCCGGAGATTTTATTGGTCGACGTGGAAAGAAGATACGAGACGATTTTGTCAACGTTGCCCAGAGTGTACCGGTTACCACCGTGGAAAACTGACCAAGCAGGGACCCTTGCAGCCGGTATTGCCTGGTGCTCCGTATGAAAGATGGTACATCGACTTAACCGGACCACATCCGAAGTCAGATCGCGGAAACATCTGGATACTGACATGTCTTGATGGATGGTCCAAGTGGGTAGAAGCGTTTCCGTTGCGAAATAAAGAAGCAGAGACTGTAGCTAAGGTGTTAGTAGAGCAAGTTTTTACCCGCTTCGGAGCCCCGCTTTCTATCTTAAGTGACCAGGGAAAAGAAGTGGATGGACGGATAATGAATGAGGTTTGTCGCTTGTTTGGAATAGAGAAGCTCCGGACCACACCGCATAAACCTTCCACCAATCAGGTAGAACGGTTTCACTGCACTATGAACAGCGTTCTGGCTAAGACCGTCGCCGATAACCGGCGTGACTGGGACGTTCGTTTACCGTATGTCATGGCTGCTTTCCGCGCAACCCGCCATGATACGACCGGCTATTCGCCGAATATTTTAGTGCTAGGTCGTGAGACGAGAGCACCGCCAGACCTTGTGTACGGATTACCGGACGAAGAAAGTAATGAGAGTTATGACCGTTTTGTGGAGCAGATGCGAGAGAGATTAGTTACCGCCTATACCGCAGTTCGACAGCATATGCAGCGCAGTGCGGAAAAGAACAAACGGTATTATGACATAGGTCTCCGACCTACAAAGTTTAAAGTAGGACAATGGGTCCTATACTTCAATCCACGCAAGCTGAGAGGGAAGCAGATGAAGTGGTGCCGGCAGTATGAAGGGCCTTACCTCATTGTCGAGACACCGTCCTCTGTTACCGCCAAAATTCAACGTATCGCGAAGATGACCGCGAAAACGGTGCATATAGATAAACTGAAAGCATATCTCGGCACGCCACCTCGTTCTTGGCTTCCGGCCACAACAGGTGAGGGTAATAGGACTGAAAACCAGGCGCCGGTTGCAAGTCCTGTACCGCCGAATACGTTAATAGGTCCTATATTACCACCGTCTACCGGACAACAAACGGTGCCGCGACCGGTAAATCAGCAGCGTGACGGTGCCGGTAAACAACGAGACTTAGTGTCTGATCAACCTAGCTCCGCGTTACCGCCACCTGAGGAGAGAGGTGTAGAAAGTGAGTGTAGTATGCCGAATGCCAGCAGCATCCAATGGGAAACTGTCCGCATACCGGTGGAGATTGTGGAGAATGGAGGTAGTAAACCGGACAACAGCGGTGTTCAATGGAATGCCGTCCTTGTTCCGGCAGGTGGTAAGGGTAGAATATCGGGTGACAGCAGTGCTCAATGGAGTCCTGTCCTTACGCCGATAAGAAAAGAGACGGGAGAAACGGGTGACAGCAGTATTCAATGGGATGCTGACCTCACCCCGGTGAAGGAAGGAGTAACAGTAGACGTGCCGGTAGTTGATCACGCGACAACACCCGCCACGGTCTTGCAGAGTGAAGGTGAGAGTGAGAAGCGTCATGTGCCCGGAAAATCTTGGAATCGAAGCAGGGCCCGTTCAAGTGCTGCATGGCAGCGCGGTAATAAAGGCCGTAAGCCGTCTGGGATGGTTACCGCCAATATTCACCCCGTGTGTGATAATAATAATCGCGACACTGTTATATCATACAGCCAATTGCCGCCAGGAAATGGCGTCCCTTTCGATTCCCTAAAAGATCAACCGGCCAACATTGACTTTAGTTTAACACCAAGCCCGGAAAGGCCGAGCTTTGAACTTAATCCTATGGCCGTTGAATTTGTTCCGGCCAGCACGGACAGAGACAGACAGAGAGAAGAAGTTTATAGTGCGGATTGGACGGAAGGAGAAAATCGCCCGCGCCGTAATAGAAAGCTGCCAAATAAATTTGCTGACTTCTATATGGGTAAGGGAGGTGTTTGCCGGACATCGACCGCTTTAACTTCAAGACCGTTCATTGCTATACACAATGTTAAGCTTTGCAATGCCGGTAGATGTACAACACGCCGCATAAAGCATAGCGTCGCTGGCCACCAGCAGCAAAGTCGTCCGACCAGCCCAAGTAGCAATGCTACCTGTACAATAGTCCGGAGCTCCGCTCGCTGCAACTGCCGTGAGGCGTGTGCGCTGAAGCGTGACCGACGCAAACACTACCCACCACCGGCGGATCCAAAAGTAGGCCAGCATAACATTTTCGATCTGCCTGAATTGCATAAATACCGGCCAGCAGTGAGCTGTCAACCATTCACTACATTGCAGCTGAGAAGACTACATCTACGATCAACATCGACTGAGATCATCATGCCGAAGGTGAAAGACAAGAAAGACCGGCCCACACCGGACGACACTAACGGAGAGCCGCCGCGTCGACCACCGACCGGGGACAAACCAGACACGTCGCCGGCCAAGCCGAAATTTCAGTGTGTGGAGTGTGGCAAGGTCCTCGCCCATCAGGGAAGCCTGCGTCGCCACCTCGCTACAGTTCACGGAATGGACGAGAGTGGAGCCCGTCTGCAGGACGATTAGATCGCCCGGCTTCGTGGAGTTCGTGCCCCACGCCCGTCGAAGGGGAAGCGTCAGGTGAAGGCTCCCCGGACGAAGCCGTTCAAATCGGCGGAGTTCGTCGAGTCGGAACCTGACGTGGAACCGACGACGCCGCGTCCGGATGAGACCGCGTCGGAGCCGCCGCCGAGTGAGCCTGAGCCCGGACCGTCACAGCCACAGGAGGAGTGTGTAGACCTGACGGAGGATTTGGCGTTATCGGACACCAGCTCGGAGTCGCCAGACGGTGTGTCAGAGGACGAGAGATGGATGGTCGTCGACGAGTTTTTCGACCCGTTCGTGACCGTCGAGGAGGAAGAGGAAGCAGCCGCCATACCTGAGGCCGAGAGTCCGTCCCAGCAGCCGTCAGCACCGCCGGCCCGTCCGTCTTCACCGGTCCCAGGTCCGTCCGGGTGGACGCCGTCGTCAGCACCCGCCAAGGTGTCGTAGGTCCACATTCCAGCTACTGGACGAGTGCCGACTCGACCGCGGAACCCGGCGCCGCCGCGAAGGACTCCACTGATGAAGGCCGCCCGTCGGATCGCCGAACCGCAGCCCTTACCACGTTTGACTCTGGACCAGCGTCACCGCCAGATAGGACGAGCCCGCCGTCGTACACTCCGGCCGACGTTTGAGGAACTTGCAACGTTGGCAAGCGACTACGACCGCTCCACGGAAGTCTTGTCGCAGGGGTTGGCGGAACGGTATTCGTTGACTGCTCCGGAGCGTCATCAGCATCGCCACATGCTGAGGGGTATGCGTGTAGCTCAGCGCCGGATTCTGGCCTCGATCCGCCAGCAGTATCCACTCGGGGGAGACGAGTCCGCCCGGACTCAATTCCTCGTATGGATGGACAACTTCGAGAGGCGGATTAACTCCAGACCGCCGACCGATTCAGAGTCCTGAGCTCCAGTCCATTCTGCACACAGCACACACAAAACCGGTTCTTTTCAGAGCCACCCACTTAGTCCAGATGAAAGCACATTTTTTGGTTTTGTAAATATAGTAAAGTAAAAAGTTGTCCGGTAGTGTGACATATATATATTGTATGTGCTAAATAAAATAGTTATATATTTTAAAAGTTTTTTTACACACTGCCGGTAAAAAGGGAAAAAGTTAAATAATGCCCGACAGAAAACCGGACAGAAAAAAAGTGCTTTCTCTGGCTGAGTGGGTTATCGTTAAAATAAAAAGAAGAAGAAAAAGCCCGGTAGAATAAAATAAATAAGTTGGTCAATAAGGCTTTCCCTGTATTATTTCTTTATAACTATAGATAGGTCTTATTATTACTCAAAAGTTTAATACCGTTTCATAGTTGGTACAGTTTTTCTTCCATTTATTATTATGTAGATATTAGGTAGCGTATTTTTTGTAAGATATTTTTCGTGCCGGTCTTTGACATTATTTGGCCGGCTTTTTCTTTTTCTGTATATAAAGACTGTTTGCTTAATTTACTGGCCGTCGTGAATGTTGGTCTCGCCGACCGTCGCACCTGAATGCTAATTACCGGCGAGATGGTTGTCTATTCAACTCGCCCGGTTTGTTGTTGACACTGCCGTGAATAATAGCCTGGAGCGTTGGTAGTGCGAAGTTGCCGAGGTAGTGACAGATTGAGTGATTGATGTGAGAAGCAGGGGATAACGATCGCGAATTGCCCGGTAATTGCCAGTAAAATGGACTTGACAGACGTATTGTCCGGAAAGAGCAGAGAGGTTGTTTCCTTTATTCTCTTTCGCCAGGGATAGATTTAATTGCCGCCTGGAAAGGACAGGTAGAACGTCCTGCTGAAATATCCTACTTTTCGAACGTCGCTTCCGAGTCATCTTGTCGCCGCCATAACCGGTAGAAATACCGCCAGTCCACGTTGTTCCCGTTGGACGATTGCTATATACCAATTCCATTCTTACGCCATTTCCGGCAAGAAAAATGCCGAAGATTTCACAGTCATTTTCTGAGAATAATTGGACACCGGACTTATTTCTTTTCAGTAGAGTATGTGACGGAATGACCGCACACTAAGCCCCATGTTGATAAAGAAGAATATCCGTGATGATGATTGTTGTTTTGCCCCACGTTGTGTGGAAAGACTAAGTTATTTTTGTCCGGTTAATGAAGCAGTAGCCTTGTATAGACCGGTGAGCCGCTTGTAGGGTCCCGTCATTTATGACGACAAGTTGTCAGCGATCTTTGTTCAAGAGCCGTGCGCCGGATGGAGGAGTTTTGTGATGTGAAGTTAGAGGAGAGATGCTACCGGACAGATAAGAGAAGTGTTGACGTTAGAAGCGTGAGTTGAGTTGCCCCACGATGAGAAGAAGATAGTTTCTGTTTCGTCACTGAGTGAGTAGTAGAACTTTCCCAAGTTGAAGAGAAGAGTTAACACCGGACAAGAGGAGAGTTTGAGCCCCACGTTCCGAGAAGAGTGTTACCGCCGGAGTGTAGAGTGAGGAAGTTACCACCGACTGAGAAGGAAGAGAAGTTTTTCTTTTACCGCTGTTACCGCAGCTTGTATTTATCGCTTTATGTGTAGAGGACTTTACGGACATAACTCTGATAGACTATGGGTTATCAAAATTTTGCGAAGTGCGAAGTGAGAAAGTTGTTTAAGTTTTCCGTGGTACTATCGTCAACGGTTACCGGTCAAAACGTCTACAGTTCATCAACGCACCGCCAAGTTCATCAACCGAAGCTGGTCAAACAAGCGTGCGAGCTGCCGCCGTCAAAAGACCGGATCAATACGTTGCGATTTAGTTTAAACGTCAATCGGGAATTAAGTACCGACCGAGATAGGCTTGCGGATTTCATTAAAAGGGCGTATGTCTGTACGAAAAGAGAGGGGTGGGAGCATTCGATGTCATATAATGCTAAGTTATCATACTACCGCGCGCATACGAGCGCCGGTCGATTTTGGTAAATTCGCCCGGTTACCGCTCCGGTGCGGAGACGGTTTTGTAGCTGACGTTTTGGCAAAGAAGTTGCCCATAGCAAGGGACGCTATGGATGTAGGTGGGGGAAAATGTAGCCAAAATTTTTCAACATCAAGGTCATATAACGTCCTACCGGCTCGGATATCCATTTTTCCATGTTTACCGTGTTC
>Ga0209367_1014426_pt1 | contig 10012 bp, 9 predicted proteins | sample WorMetLIZISLAND2_FD_187412 | JGI IMG/M metagenome (GOLD analysis project Ga0209367, IMG submission 187412) | Marine gutless worms symbiont microbial communities from Max Planck institute for Marine Microbiology, Germany - Olavius geniculatus... ...
CTGTTGTCTTAATTGATCGATATTCATAAGATCTCCTTTCGTTTGTTCTTTTAAGGAGATCTTACACCATGGGTGTGACAGATACGGTCACACTAACCTTAAAAATGTAGATAGGCTCGTTATTTTTAATAATAATTCCTATTTACCTTTAATATTTTAACCCAGCAAATTACCACGCATCCAATTTAATTGTCAAGAAACCCCCAAAATTTTTAATAATATTATATCAATCTTGGTAGTCTATTTCTGTAATGGGGGGGTACTCGAAAATTCTTCTGATACCGTTTTACTATTATGGGAACCCACATGCTGGATAGACTAAATTTTTCCGCATATTTTTTCAATTTTGAGATCGAAAATCACTTTCAGAATTTCAGATCCGATTCCGTGTTACGGGGGGGAAATTGCATTTTGGGATGGAGAATCATTTGAAACTGACGAGTTCGTTCTCATCAAGTTTTTCTGCCATATTCACCTCCAGATGCGTTTTAGACTGTTAAAATTGGAAGGGGGATATGAACGTATCGGAAATGTTTTTTCGTGTCAAAGGGAAAGGATGAAGGGTGGATTGATCCGGGAATATCAGTCAGAATTGGTTAAGGAACACAACTGAAAAAGGATTTGTGACTTAAATCAATGGAATTTTCGATGTAATAGCCCTGCCCTCTTTTTACTTTCTATGTTCCCTATATGTACCCTTTTGAGCTTACAATATGCGTAACTAATTGATATTATACACACCATGCACACTATGCGAAAATGGGTTTGAAAAGAAGGTAGATGAGAATATGTTTTTATTTTAGTAGGTTAGAATATGCGATTCATGGTATTTTTCCTGCTTTGGGAGCAGGAAGTCGGAGGTTCAAATCCTCTCGCCCCGACCAGTCTCCGTTCGAAACGAAGTTGAGAAAGGAGACTGCCACGGCGCAGCTGAAAGCGAAGCCGGGCCATACTCTATACTCTCACAGTAGTCGTTTCGAACTCTTGAGACGGCGAAGTGAAACGAATATGCTACGCTTTGGCACTTGTGAGGGCATAGCCGAAGGCGGAGCCCCAAGCCAGAAGAAAGAAATAAAGGGTTTCACCTATGTATATGTCCTATTGAACGTTAACGACGAAACCCGCCGATACACCGGGTTGACTGATGATTTAAAGGCCCGATTGAAGTCTCACAACCAAGGAAACAACCCGCACACCTCCAAGTACCGTCCTTGGCGTATTGAAACCGCCATCGCTTTTCGCTCTCGGGAAAAAGCGGCTGCATTTGAAAAATATCTTAAAAGTCATTCTGGACGCGCCTTTGCCTCTAAACATTTCTAAAACCAGGCAAAGGTAATAGCTCTCTGCGCACGAAAAAATCCCAGTAGGAGACCGTCAAATGTGGATAAAGCAACCCTCCAAGGAGGTTTATGCGCCTCCGGTGTGCTTGTGCGCCTCCGGCGCATTCAAATCCTCCGCCAAACATCCGGCGGATAAATCTCGCCCCAACCAGTCTTCGTTTGAAGCGTAGCGTAAAAAGAAGGCTGCCGCGACGACGTGTCGTGGCGTAGCTCGAAGAGCGAAGTCGGAAGCCAACGGCGAAGGCGGGCTACTACCGGCAGATAATATCAAAAAGCTACGGCTCGGCACGCCAGCATACTATTAACCACCCCGAATTTATTGCGTCAACCCTGTCAACAGCTTCATATTTTTATGAATTCTCATAACTTATAATTCGACTACCATACGAAATCAATTTTGTATGGTATTGGTCTTGATTATTTTTCCTGGTTCAGTTACCATACAAACATGATATCGTATGATAACAATCAAGCGCGTCTTTTTCCACTGCACATTCGGACCACTTATGCAGACCTTCTCGACAGACTTCAGGATTTTGAGGCAAACCACGTCACGGCGTCGCTGAGTTCTTGCAGCCTGATAGTGAAACGCGTTAGGACGGGCGAGTACGTTTATGCCCAGGGTCGTGTAGCGGATGGTACCACCCGGCAAGTTTATATCGCTCCCTACGATGATGCCGGAAAAGCGCTTGTGGAGCGTTTCAGCAGGGCGAGGACGGAAGCGGCCGGCGAGAAAAACGCCATCGAAATGACAGCGAAGGCGTTGCTTGCGGCCGGGCTGCTGAGGTTAGACCCTATCGAGTGGAGGGTGGTAAACGCTCTCGCACAGGATGGGATCTTTCGCGTTGGAGGCGTCTTGGTCGGCACGATTGCATACAGGTGCATCGTCAATTCGCTGGGCATTAGGCTTCCTTCCGCTAGTGCAGTCACTGCGGATGTCGATATTGCAGTGAAAACGGTTCCGGTCGCCATCATCCCCGAAGTGGTTTGCCCTCAAACAGCTCTTGAGCGTTTAGAGATGGGATTTTCGCCTATGATGGAGACCGATCCGGCCCTTTATAGATCGCGCTTCAAAGCCCGTGAAGGAGAATTCAAGGTGGAATTCCTCACCCCCCTGACGGGCCGCAATCCGTCTGCGGGCAAACGATCAGAAATCCGCCAGTTAGGTATCCCTGCAATCCCCCTGCGGTTTCTGGATTATCTGATCGAGGAAGCGATCCCAGCATTAGCCTTAGGCCGCCGACCGGTACTGGTGCGGGTCCCTCAGCCGGCACGGTATGCTGTGCACAAGTTGATTGTATCCCAGGAGCGGAACCGGCGATTCGCTTTGAAGAGCCAAAAGGACCTCGAGCAGTCATTCGACCTTCAAAATATGCTTGAAAAAATTGACCCGGAGAGTTTGGAAGATGCTTTCGAAAAGGCTCGCATTAAAGGCCCCGGTTGGCGGAAAAGAGTAGATGGCGGTCAAAAGGCTATGCGGCGGCTGTTAGGGTGAAGGTCGCTTCGCATCAAGTTTTTGAATTGGTAATTTTTTCGTGCTTTGAGTAAAACATATGTTTAAACTGCTGGTAATTTGAAGACACAAATTCCTTTGAGCCGATGATACCCGAATCCGTAAAGTAGCACGTGCGATATCTGAAACGTTCGCTTTTACTGAGTTCAAACTTTCTGCTACGCTCTTTTTTCAGAACTTTATCCTCGATGACCTCGACGCTGCCTTTATCTACCTGATTTAACAATCCGGCTTCATATAGCGTTTTAATATTGTCGTATTTTTAAAATCAAGTTCTATATGTCTCTCTAAATATTGAATAATTGAAGCCAGTCATCAGGTGTTATCCCAGGAATATCTATCTCCTCTGATTGATAAAAATCGGCAATTGCATTGGAGATATCGGCGACTGGATAATTTTCAACCATATTAGCCAGGCGATCGACAGCATCTCTCGGAAAACAGAAAAAGTCGCCGGACAAGGACACATCTTTAAGACAGCCATCTTCGAGCGCGTAGTCGGCACGGATCAGCCCGCCGGGTGCTTTGTGTAAGCGGTGAAACACCTCCAATCCTGAACGAACCTTTACCACCCAGCCGCCGACCCGCTTGCCCCGCATATAGAGCCAGTCGTCTTTCATCATTTCAGGGGCCAGATCCTGCATCTTCCGGTTCAGGGCAGCGTCCCTTTCGCTTGGGGTCATGGGGCCCAGCAGGCGCTCAAATTCTTCAACCATCATCTGATTCAAATCGGCATCGCTCCAATGTGAAACGACATCCCGGCCCAGTTCCCTGGAAATGGTGCTCAAATTCTCTTCGATGGTTTTCCTGACTTTGTCGCGGAACTTTTCATCCGGAATTTTGAGAACTTTGGACATGGTTTGATAATCGAAATCCAGAATCAGGTTTCCCACAAACACGATACAATCACCGATTTCAGCAGCCCCGGTTCCGGATATCTTGCGACTGTCAACAACGATGTCATTCACGGGTTTGTAGGTTGCCCGGATACCGATTCGATGGTGCACATCGATGACCGGTTTGAGAAACTTTTTGTAAAAGGCATCGATTCTTTTGGGTGCGATGGGATTGTCCCGCTTGAGAATTAGCTGGAAGAACAACTGATTGCCATCCAGAAAAACAGCCCCGCCCCCCACTTCGCGGCGAAACACCGGAATATTGTGGGTCTGGCAGAAATTAAGATCCACCTCCTGCTCAACATCCTGGTGAAAACCGATGCAGACATACGGTGAGCTTGGTGAAACCAGGCAAAGGGACTCTCTGCCCATCAGGGCCAGGGAATGATATATCAGCTGGGATTCCTCCCAGGGGATCTTCCCCAGATTATATAATTTCATATTATCCTATTCCTTTCATAAATCTAACTGAAAGATGCAGGATCAGTTTAGCATTTTCATGGGTTCGGAACAAAGGGGCCATTAGATCATCTATTAATACCTGGCCTTGTTTGATTGATAACTTGTATGTCGCCGGTCACCGCGCGGTTATCCGGAGACGCGGCTATTCCTGCTTTCCCACCTTGCCGATCACCATGCCGGGCCGGCCGGCCTTGACGAAATCGACCGCATTTATGCTTTTACGCTGCGGGTCGGGCGCCGTTTCAAGGGGGCCGTCCTCGCCTTCATAGATCGCAATCCGGACCGGGTAACAGGTGCAGTTCTCGATAGCCGTCATGTCGTGCTGATCACCAAGTGGAGAGGGTGAGATGGCAACAAAGAGGTCTTCATGGGCCAGCAGCTCGACGAAGTCGCCTGGTTTTATGACGCCCCGGCCCGAGAAATAGGTCAGGGCGGTGGGGACCTTGTCGAAGGCGATGCACTGAAAGTGCATGAAGGCCGCGGGGTGAATATGGCGCCGGGCCACTTCTTCCCCTGCGATTTCCATAATTCCCTGGGCCAGGTTGTAGTGACAGGCGTTGGCATTCACGGTTCCGAATACAGACTCCCAAACAGCCGGGCTGCAGGCCCCATTATGAAGGACATAGCTGTGGGCTGCCGCCGGCCCGTATAGCTCCTGCATATGGTCGGCATCCACCGTATCCCGTATCAGGGTCACCAGCGGCCTGCACCAGGGGCTGTTGGAATAATAGTGCGATCCTTCCCACTGGCTATGGGGTCCAAATGCGGACGTATGAAACGTATCGGCCCATTCCTCCATGGGCCGGCTCTTAACCATGTAAAAGGTATCGATGATCTGGGGACCTGAAATCATTTCATACCGGACCACTTGCCCCTTTTTCAGTTCAAATCCTTTCCCGCCATAGGGTTCCAGGATAATCTCGTTGACCTGTTCGAGCTTGCCTGCTTCAGAGAGTTTTTTGGCATTCTCATAACTCTTGTTGTGAGGCTCGTTAACCCGTTTTTTGGCATACAGTATGATGTCATTTTCTTCTTCAGCCATTTCATCCTCCTTCTTAAAAAGTTGTCTATAAAAGATTATTCATAGAGGGTTGCAGCTTGCAGCCCCATTTCGGTTTTTATTTTTTCCCGATCGTTCCAACGGTCATTCCCGGCCGGCCGGCTTTATTGAATTCAAAAGGATCCATGGTTTTATGGCCGGGATCCGGCGCCGTCTCGAGCGGACCGTCCGCCCCTTCGTAGATTGCGACCCTAAACGGCCAGTTGACGCACTTGGAAAGGACGCTGGTGTTATTCTGATCGCCGAACGGACATGGCGAGAAGACCACGTAGAGGTCGTCGTGGGCCAGCAGTTCAACGTAGTCGCCCGGCTTGATAAGGTCGTCGTTCGGCAGATAGGTCACATTTATCGGGACCTTGTCGGAGTTGACGATCTGGAAATGCATGAAGGGGGCGGGTGTGTGGAACAATTTTACATCTTCTTCGCTGAATACCTCCATCATTCCCTGTTTGAGGTTCAGGTCGCAGCTGGTGTGGTTGACCGCATCGTAGGCGAGTTCGAAGATACCGGAGGTGCAGCGGGCAGAGGGGTAGACGAAGCTGTGGGCACCGGTCGGACCATGCCGCTCGCGGATTTTATCGTTATCGACTGTGTCCTTGATAATGGTGAGCAGCGGCCGGGTGAAGGGGGTGTTGGAGTAGTAGTGCGACCCTTCCATCGGCGTCATCGAACTCATCACGGCGGTGTGGTACTGATCGGCCCACTCTTGGGTCGGCCGGCTCCTGACAAAATACAGCGTGTCAAGGATCTGCGGCCCGTCGATGTTCTCATAGCGGATGACCTGGCCCTTGTCGAGTTCGAGCGAATAGCCCTGGAAAGGTTGACAGACCTGCTCGTGGACAAGTTTCAGCTTGCCGCCGTCACTGGCGGCCTTGGCCTGTTCGTAGTATTTCGTGTAGCGTTGATTGACCTTTTTTTTGGCCTCTTCGCCGGCATCAAAGAATTTTTTAGTCATTTTCGTTCTCCTTTATATGAATATGGCCAGCGCTGGACTCATTCTCAGGGAGACCAGGCACCCAACCAATAAACGTTGTCAACCCGCCTGCCTGCCCTGGGTTACACAGGTGCAGTCAGACGGGGTTACAAAAATCTGCCGACTGCTAGTCAAACTCCCGCCAGATCGAGGCCGTTGAACAGTGGACCCCACTACCGATCTTGCCGTAGATCGTCGAGTACGGCACCTCGAAAAGCTCCCAACTGCGCTTCTCCATGTCCTTGGCGAACTTCTTCGACCCCGCATGGCAGATGAGCCGCTTGTTACCCAGGGGTACATTGTTGGCGATGCCCAGTTTCTGGTCCTCGGGTGAAAGCTCAAGCATCTCCCAGTCCTGCAGCTCATTGGGCAGGTCTGTCCACAGGGCGCCCTTCTTACAGGCCAGCAGGCCTTCGTCCAGCACGCTCATGACACAGTCGATGTGATAGTTCAGGCGGCTGTCGAAATAGACGGTCTCCACCCTCCAGCCGAACGGCTTCAGCATGCGACGCAGGATCTCCGCCCCCCACTCATCGCCGGAGGACCGCGGTTTGCTGAGATCGTTCACGTGTGAGGGGTCGGGAACGCCGATACCCAGCAGGACCATCTTGTCGAAGATCCTGGGATCGCCCGGGCTGACGAATGGACCCGGGTACGGCCGATTCACATTAGGAAAATGAGGCGGCATGGTCAGCCACACGGCATCGGTGTCGTTTCTGAAAATCTCGTTGATGGCCTCGCGGTGGGTCAGCTCGGCAATATTGCTGTTGGAGGACTCCCACAATTCAACCAGGCAATGGCCGAAGACTTCGAAGGCCGATGCGCCAAACAGGGTGAACTGCTTCTGCTTGGACCAGCTGATGTTGTAGTCGATCAGGTAATCCGGGGTATGGCCGGTTTCATTGCGGATGATCTTGACGCCGGCTTTTCGATAGGCCGCTGCCAGCGCATCCGATTCCATGGCCATCTTTTCGTAGGTTTCGGGATCTGTCTCCTTGAGGTCGGTGCCGCCGTACTTCTTGATATAGACCCTGAACTCATCGCTCAGGTTGGCAAACATGTTGGCGTATTCCCAGGTCTCACCGCTCGGCATCCATCCTGCGCTCGGATTTCCGACCAGACAAGCCTTCAGAGGCGCGTATTCACTGTGTACATAACATTTGATGCCCTTGCTCTGGGCGGCCATTCCCGGAATGATCTCGCCCGTTTCGGGGATGGGCATGCCGTGTTCGTCTCTTTGTAGTTCGCTCATTCTTCTCTCCAATTCTATCGTGTTTTTAACTCATGGGGCGCCGGCGCGATTGCAGCACCCGGTATCTCCGCGAAGCTCTCAATCATCTTTGGAGTACCTTCCGGTAGCACCGGTGTGACCGGCTGCCTTCAGGCACTAGACGACGATGCCGGGTGCGGCCTTGCATCCGGCATCTCTGCGAAGCTCTCAATCGTCGCTGTAATACCGTCCGGTTGCACCGTCGTGACCTGCTGCATTTAAGCGGTCGAGTCTCGCCTTAAAGGCCGGCCTCCACTCGGTCCAAGGCGGTCTTTCCTGCGGTTGGATGCCGGTGTCCCAGACCTCGACATCGACCGGGTAATGATCTACCTGATACGGTGGCTTTGATATATCGCCATAGGGGCAGTGGGCCACCGCAAGGAGGAGGTCGATCTCCGCGTAATACTCCACAAAGGTGCCTGGCTTGAGTTTTGATAGCGAATTGTGCCAGGTCGGCGCTATGTGTCCGGCAGGCATGGGCTGGTCTGTGACGGCCATGGGCTGGAAAATGCACATGTTATGGGAGCAGGCCAAAGCATCCGCTGTGTCAAAATCGTAGCCGTCCTTTAACAAAGCCTCAATGCAATTGGTATGGCAGGAGTTGTGTTCGATTTTTCCGTGACCCGATTCGATCAACCAGGGAGAGCAGTGCCCGCCATGCCATACCGGCCAATGGTCTGCTGCGAAGTCTGCTGGATCGATGTTGTCGTCGATGTAGGTCACAATGGGGCGCAAATGAGGCACGTTGGACCACAACCTTGAATTCTTCCGAAGAATGAAACCCTCGAGGCCGGCGGTATGGAGCAGATCGTATTGCTCGTCAGATGGCTTTTTGATCCCTTCCGAGAAGAACCACACATCGATAATGTTGGATCCTGAAGGCAGAATCGCCTTGAAAACCTGCCCGGCCTTCACGTGGAATGGATAGCCACGATTCTCGTGAATTCTTTGTTCCGATACTTTTGTCCAGTTCGGTTTGGAAGCCCGGAGCTTGTCGTACCATTCCATGTTAAATTGCATAAACTTATTCTCGCGATACTCTTTGTGGTGTTCATATGCCTCTGACATTGTGTTTCTCCTTTCTTGTTTTTGGTTGAAGATCTTTCCTATTTTATTACCTAGCTCTGTTAATCGAATTCCCTCCAGATCGAGGCGGTAGAGCAATGGATGCCGCTATGGAAGGTGTGCCAGATGGTCGAATACGGCACCTCGTAACACCCCCATCCGCGTTTTTCGAGATCCTTCACGAACGTCCTGGTGCCGGCTCTTCAGGTGTTTTCCATGATGCCATTACTGAATCTCCTTTTGGCCCAGCACAAAGATATGGACCAAGGTTAAAGGTTATTCACATTTCTATTTTCCCGCTGCTTCCCATACAACCATACTCCTGAACTTGCCCCACCAGTCGGCTCCCAGCACATAGATTGAGCTCAAAAAAGAGATTTCACAAATCAGGTATAACCAGGAAACCAGGGACTCCTGCTGGGCAAAATCAAGACCCCAGATCACGGGAGGCGGTCCTTCAGCTGTGCTTGCGCCAAAAGCATCCCAAAGGTAAAGCAAAACAATGTAATGTATCACTACGTTGGTGGCCAGCAGTGTAATGCCGATATAATGACGACTCCGGCCGACGGTCCCGGTATAGCTGGCCTTGACAAAGGCGAAAAACTTGGACTTGATGGACTTGAAGCCCTCTTTGCCCAAAAAGACGATGCTTGCCAGGCTGACAATCTCACCTCCCACGACCATCACACCCACTGCACCGGCACCCACACCAAGGGCCGGCATGACCAGGGCTAAAAGGATGCCCAGGTTGCCGACAATGATCATGGTGAGCCCGATTTTGTAGCGCCAGGTTTTGGTGAAGTCAGTTTCAAGTGATGCTGTCGATTGATTTTCTGTTGAACTCATTGATATTCCTTTAGCTTTTGGTTAATTTCATACTCCAGCTCCCGAATTACCTCCCGGGCGATATCGCATTCTTTATTTGACCAACCTTCCGAGCGGTTGTGAGAATCAAGCCAAATGTGGATCTCCTCATAATCGCCGCAAATCTCTCTGAAGGTGGCGTCCTCCTGTAAAAGCGTTTGTATCGCCTCGATATGTTTCGGAAATTTTCTAAAAACATGTTCGGGCATCATATGACCTGCTACGGCAATTGAAAAAAGGGATCAGAAATTCTTGAAATCTTACTAACCAATATTTAACTTGACCGTAAGCACCGCAAATTTTAATAAAAGTATGAAACGGTTACATGAACGTTTCATATTTGGTATCTGATGGTTCTTGAAATTAATGCGGATGGGGTTATGTCAAACTTTCCAACTGACAAGATAGAGGCTCAGCTTAAAAGGATATTGGTCAGTCCAGAACGGTTTGTTGCTGGAATCGACATTTTTGGAGCGCAAGCAATAATGAATGCTTCATATTTTCTGAATTTGGTTTTACTGCCGCTCAGCCAATGGTCTCAGCTGGTTGGCAAGCCGTATTCTGACCCA
>Ga0209367_1014427_pt1 | contig 10012 bp, 8 predicted proteins | sample WorMetLIZISLAND2_FD_187412 | JGI IMG/M metagenome (GOLD analysis project Ga0209367, IMG submission 187412) | Marine gutless worms symbiont microbial communities from Max Planck institute for Marine Microbiology, Germany - Olavius geniculatus... ...
GAAGGAGAAGGGGAAGGGAAAGGGGAAGGAAAAGGGAAAGTGGAAGGAAGATAGCTTAAGAAATGTTGGACGGAGGGACGGACGCACGCACGCACGCACGCACACACGCACGGACGGACACAAAGGTGATTTTATACTCTGTCCAATGCTATGCATTGCATTCGACAGACAATGACTAACTTTCGATCTCTTAAATTCAAGGAATCTTCCTCACGGAGGCCTTTAAATTTAAGTACTTTTTCAAGATGCATTAACATTTTATTGTTGTAGGACTACACTGATTGCAAAAGTGGCAGGACCGCTGCTATGGTTTTCATTGCTATCTTGTTAACTGTCACCTTGACTTCCAGTTCTTGCTTGTAACTCTGTATTAAACTTGCATTCACGCAAGTCTGCAGTAGCATAGGTGGCACAGCTAAGTCGGAAAACAGCTATTGCTGAGTAGCGTTGCATTGGCATACTCAAACTTTGTGCAGTTAGACTACTAGCCTATAGCTACTGATAATAAAATCTGGTGTCAGTCTGGCTCGGACTGATAATAACTATTTCGTCGTCGAACAAGCAAGTGAATGAATACTTTGCTTACTTACTTTTAGAGCGAAGTTTGTTTACTTTCGGAATTTCATGACGTCACTGGCATTTTTTGTGCTGCAGTAAAGTGCTCTTATTTTATTCGTTGCGCTGGAGATGTAATGCCTGCATTAATTTCGGAGTGTTCGTGGAAGAAGAATTCTCGCATATGGTAATAGCGATGTTGTATAGTTTTGAATGCACTGAACGCAAAGCTTGCGTTTGGTGGTATAACTGTGATTAGATGGCTACCATGGCAACGCATGGCTGACAGATATAATATGACTAGCTGACAGTACTAGTGAGTGCAGTTTTGTTGCAAGTTTGAAATAACGATTGACCTAGCCTAGTTCTAAGCTGTGTCACAGACACAGCATAGATCCGGCCCAGCCAGTAAACAGGCGTTTAGGTTGGTGTGACGAAACACCGCACCGGCAGCGTCGACCGCACCGGCAGCAAATTGCCACAAATTAGACGCCAGGGCAAACGTTAAGGCTAAGGTTAGGGTTAGGGTTAGAGTTAGGGTCAGGGTTAAGGTTAGGGTTAGCATTAATGTGGCAGTTTGCTGCCAGTGCTGTCGATGCTGCCGGTGCGGTGTTTCGTTTTGCCCCGTTTAGGTGAGCTAGAGCATTTGAAACAAAAACGACATTCCAACCGGTTCAGTGAGTGTAGCCCAAGCTGTTGATTTATCAACAGATGCTGTACGCTGTCTACTATTGTTACAATAAACGATTTCAATAACGATGTGACACTAATTAAAATGACCGCCATCTTGCCTCGTCATCAGCTCATTCAGCCAGTGCTAGCCTGTTAGTCTATCAGCAGTGCCAGATTAAGGGGTGCTGAGATCCGCTATAAGTATACCTGCCAAGGTCCGAGAATAGAAGTGCGTGAGATTGAGTCCAGTCCCTTAAAAAGGTAAAGGTCATCAATTTGTATAGCACATCATCGCAAATTCACGCCTCTAATGCACTTTCGTCACTAACCAGAGCCGACTGTTGCATGGCCACGGTGTGCAGCCTGCAGGCACAGGCTGGCGCAGCGGCCGGCTAGGCAACCCCAGTCAGCTGTACCAAGGTCCCCATGGGTTACTACTCATTTAACCGACCCCAGAGGGATGGCAGGCTGAGTTGGTCTTGTTGGTTGACTGATAGCGGACATTTAACCCACAAAGTGGTTCAATGGCCATCCATCGGTCTAGCGCAGGATAGGGAAAGTTCGCCGGCCAGGACCAACGTTCTAACCATTATGTTACACCACCACATCCTCTGCCCCCCTTTCCTTCCCTTCCCTTCAAGATTGTAGGTTGCTATTGATCACTAATAGGAAGTTGAATACTGGCTTTTAAATGACATTAAAATCAGTGACCTTAGATGACCTTGAATGCTGTATGGTGTGCCAATCGTGCAGTATTGTGGCTACACGGTAAGTCGCAATAACTATCATGACATGTGTAGAGTGCAACAGTCATCTGAGCTAAGAGCTTGTGAACAAATTAGGCAGCAGGAAAGCAAGCTGCAGGCTTTGCAATAAGCACCGTCAGCCCTGCCTAAGGTTGGCCCAACTTGAGTACTTGACATGTTCCAGGATTTGAAATTCTCGTATTGGGAAATGACATTCTCAAAAATTAACATCTCTAATTTCGTTCATTGGCCCAGACTGATTTCAGAATTTGCATCAGTTTGAGATGGACTAATAATACCAATTTGTTGTGTTGATGCAGATTGAAGAATGTTTGTCGTCGTCTAGTTGGATATTTGCAAATACATTTATCAGCTTTGTCCATTATCAGTGCTAACATCACCAAGGTCAATTCTGCTTACAGTGAAAGTTATATTGTCGATGGAGTCTATGGAATATGGTGGAGCAGCGGGTAATGTTGCTGCAGCTGAAGTGGTGCAGCAGCCTTCTAGTGATACATACCCCATGATGCCACCGGCTAGTATTCCACCACCTTCAGAGGAGGTCTTTTGTCGACTGGCAAACTTTGAAATAGAGAAGAAAATTGGCCGTGGACAGTTTAGCACAGTTTTCCGTGCACGCTGCCAACCAAATGGAACTATTGTTGCTCTGAAGAAAGTCCAGGTAAGACTGCAGAACTTGTTCATTTTTTGTGCATTGACTAAACTGGTGTTAGGCAGTATATGGCAAAAGCCTGTGCAGCATGTGTGCTTACTGGTGACACATATATCTAGTGCTGTAGGCATTTGGGATTTGTATATTTGGTGAATTCAGTAAATTATCATTTTATGACTCGTTACCGGTAATGAAAAATGTTACTTTATTTGTGTTTTGTTTGTTGTTTGATAGTCTAAACTGATTGAGCTGTGTCTGGCAGATCTTTGAGATGATGGATGCGAAGGCAAGGCAGGACTGCATAAAGGAGATTGATCTGCTGAAACATCTTGATCACCCGAATGTGATCAGATATCTGGCTTCATTCATTGAAGACAATGAGCTCATCATAGTGCTGGAACTGGCAGATGCTGGTGACCTCTCACGAATGATCAAGGTACTTTGTTTGTGTGTGTATTTATTTATTTACTTACTAGAAGTAGGTTCTGTAAAACGAGGTATCTGTTTCATTGCCACGCTATAGCTGCTGCATTTCAGCATTTTATGCACTTACGGGTGATGTAATTATCATGCTGCATGTAAGCTTGTAAGGCCAGCGTAATTAGTTGAGCATAGATGTTTACAAATTTGGGGTCAGCATACTGTAAGAACACGTTATATTAACTATACAAAACTCAAACGTTCAAAAACGCAAAGAAATGTTATCAGATTTGTGTTAACAACTTAAAATGTAGGGGTTTGTAGCCTATATGTGCAGAACAGTAGTACATACAGTAGCTAAACAATTTAATATTCAGCATAATAATTTAATATAGCCTAAGAATAAGGATGCATATACTGGTTGCTCCATCTGGTCAACACAACTATGATTTTTAACACAAAGTTTGATTTAGGCCTGCTCGAAATTGTTTAGTTTCTCAAAATTCTGGCATTTTGTTACCTTTTTTATACAAATGTGTAAACTGAATACCGTATTGAGTACTAATTCAGCTGTTTTGTTAATTGTAATAATCTGCTCAGAAGCAACTTGATGTTGCAAACCTTGATATGACTGGCTTATTTTTGTTGAAAATGCAGTGGTCACAGTTTTTAGGGTTGAGGGCTTAAATTAGGGGATTAAATTATATTTTTGTGCCTATAGTGGTCTTTGAGACAGGTTTTTTCAGCTATTAACCGCCACTACATATGTGCGTGTTAGTCATTTTGATACGATTATTTTGTGGATTTTTGTAATTACAGCATTTCAAGAAACAAGAGCGCTTGATTCCCGAGAAGACCGTTTGGAAATACTTTATCCAAATCTGCAGCGCTTTGGATCATATGCATTCTCGTCGTATTATGCACCGTGGTATGCGTTGTTGGTTTCTGTCCGGCAAATTGTGTTTTAGTCTCTCTGTAGCACTTTTTGAATTAGCATTTTGCCACATTTTCTGTTTTGACCAATTTATCATTTATGAATATGGTGTCATAAATGAGATAATATGTTGCCTCTGCTGTTTGCAGTGTGCCAGTTTATTTTAACAATTTTTGAATCAGTTGTTTCTGATTATATTTTTTGTTTACATGTACATTGTAAATGCCAAACCTTTCTGCTTTTGAGTCATAATAATAGTACTTACACTCATTAGCGTCATCATGAGTTAAAATGTACGTAGGACAGCAAGTTGCAATTTTCCAACAGGTGCTCAAAATTATATTTTGCCTCTTGAGTTTTCCGAAAATGTTTTGGGTCCCAAATTTTGCATTTTTGGATGAAAAGTTTCTGACAAGTGGAGTGATTTTCTGACAATTTCCGACGGCACAAAATTTAGCACGTGAGCAGTAGTTTCTCCAGCCTTAGAATTGCCATTTCCTCTCATGATGCTTACCATGTAGAACTCTGTGCTGTCTGTCAGGAGTGAACCGTGCAATGCCATTCATGTAGGTATTCACAGCAAGAATACCAAAGCATCAAGTTGTAATCTAAGAGACTCCACAATTTTTTGTGCAGTTTTATATTTTTATTTGTGTATCATAGAGTCAATGGACATCACAGTTAAAATTATGTAACTTGCAAATGGCACCAACGCTTGATTGGAGATAGCTGGAATATGGTGTTTTTATCTGTCCCATTGCTATAGCATAGCAAGGGACAGATTATAAAATCACTTGCATCTGTCTGTCATTCTGTCAGTCTGTCTGTGAACACTCCTATGGCCACAGTTTTGACTCGATTTCGATGAAATTTTGCACAGTGATTCGGGACCCAAAAAGTAAAATCAGGTTTGTTTGGGATAAAAATCTGATAACTCCTTCCCCTATTTTACCCCAATTTTTTAAAAATTTGCATTATGGCCTATGGGAATTTCAAAGCGGTATAATTCGGTCCCCATAAAAGATAATAATTGTGTGCTGTGTTTACCTACTCCCATATTTTTGCGGTCGGGCAATCTAACAGTGTTATTTAAATTTACCCCCTAAAAGACACCTGTTGCCATAGCAACCATTCAAAAGTTGCAAAATTTTGCATTACAGCCAATGGAGATTTCAAAGCGGTATAACTCAGTCCCCGTAAAAGATAATTGCGTGCTGTTTGCACCTACCCCCTATTTTCGGGCCTGGGCTATCTAATGGTGTCATTAAAATTTTTCGCCTACCGACCCCTGTTGCCATGGCAACGAATTTTGGGACAAAATTGGTTATAACTCGGCCCACGTGAAAGATAATTGCTGGTTGTTTTCACCTACCCCCTATTTTCCAGTTCACACTATCCTATGGTGTCATTTGATTTTTTCTTCTGACTACCCCTGTTGCCATGGCAACGAACTTTGGGACAAAGATTGACTACAGCTCGGCCCCCATGAAAGATAATCGCACCCTGTTTGCACCTATCTCTCTTATGTGCGGCTGCTAGGCTATATAGCATGGCAATGGGACAAATACCTTGTTCCACAGAACGTATTTCTAGTTATTAAATAGAATTTAACAATAGTGAAACTATTTAAGCAGTTCATCATTTAGTGTAGTCTGCTTAAAGTATATTAGTAAAGTTAAGTAAGTGGTTATGATATTATATTAAAGTATGTTTTTGTTTTATAGATAGTTTTTCTAACTGCCAGCAACTGTTAAGATATGAATGTTGGTTTGATAAGTGATGTTTGCTGACAAACTGTTTTAGATATCAAGCCAGCAAATGTATTTATCACTGCCGAGGGAACAGTCAAACTTGGAGATCTCGGACTTGGCAGATTTTTCAGCTCAAAGACGACAGCAGCGCATTCTCTCGGTCAGCCAGTAACTGTTTTAAGAAGTTGTTTTTATGACTGTAGATCACTATGAAATGTGTGCTGCAGATGTGTTTTATTTTGTTTTATTTCATACTCTATTTTTGTCTAGTATTGTGGCTGAGTCATTTGTATTTAAATTAGTAAATTATCCATCAATGTGGTACAGACAGTCTTGTTGTTGTTTTCTTCCGGCGCTCGATCAAGGATCATACGTGACCGGCCTTGGTGAGGCCAGCATCCCTCAGGTAACTAAGTGCTACTTCGGGTTCGTTGAACAGAAAAGTGATGGGATCATCCTCATCGAAATGGTGGCTGCGTGCATCTTCCAATACTGGACATTCAGTCATTAACTGTACCAGCGTTTCCTCCGACTGACCATACCGCTGACATGTGGCCGGCTCAGGCTGGTCTTGGTTCTTGGTCTAGACCGTCTTGCCTCATCCCCAGGCCCGTGATAGTTGTGTGATAGTTCTGTTGTACTGAAATGTTTTTTTATGTGAATTTTGTATTTTTCATGTTGAACTGATTTAGTCCTTAGTTAATTGAATGTAGTCAGTAGTTAGATTGTGGTTTCTGTTTCAGTTGGCACACCTTATTACATGTCACCAGAACGAATTCATGAGAATGGTTACAACTTCAAATCTGATATCTGGTCTTTGGGTTGTTTGCTTTATGAGGTGGGTTGATCGTTGTTATAACTGTCATAGATGATAATTAATTAAAATTGATTAATCAACTGAAGTTGAGCAATCTCTGATTTTGGCATACTTGTGATCATGCTGTTTTTGAGAAGTGTGATTAAGCCCAAATTCCGTTACGCTGACTTTGCGACAAAGTCCGGGACTAGTTCGTGACAAAGTCGCGGACTTGTCGCGGACACAAATCATGAAAGTCCACGACACAAATCACGTCGCCGACTTTTGTGATTTGTGTCACAGACCTTGTCGCCGACTTTCCCTGTGCTTTCTAACAGACTAAATTCCATTAGAGCGACACAAACGGGTTTGTTGCAGACTTGTCACGGCCTTTGTTGCAAACATCTCGTCCGCGACTTTCGTGATTTGTGTTGGCGACCTTCACTGAAACTTCATGGTTTCATGATATGTCACCGTTTATGTCCGCCACTTTTCCCGCGAGGAAGTTTCAGTGAAAGTCGGCGTAATGGAATTTGGGCTTTAGTGTGAATGCTGATGCTGCAATCTGATGGCTATGGATGATGGCTGCCATTTTGCATGTTATATTGGGCAAGTTCATACAGCTGTCAGTTTTTGCTTCATAGTATTGGTTTAGGGTTCAGTTTGGAATTAGGGTTACGGAGAGCGACTGAAAGTTAGGGTTAGGGTTTGTAGTCGATATATGTGTGCCAGTAAGCGGCATGCCCACGAGGAGGCTAGTCTGTACACAGTTTTCAATGCAACTTCATTTCTTTACTGCACACTACAAAAAAGTAGAAATATTTCTCTTCTCATGGTGTTACAGCTGGAACATGACTGGCATTATATTATGGGAATTAAAATGCAATAGCCCATAGCCAATTATATGCATTGAAAGTTCTAAAGGTAATTTTCAGCAGTTTTTTAGTGAGGCAAGGAGCCATGCATAGAATATGTGGAAGTTTCTGATTACAGTATTAGTTTGTATCAGACTTCTTTAGTACATGTATTGTTGGCAGATGGCAGCACTGCAGTCGCCGTTTTATGGTGACAAAATGAACCTGTATTCGCTGTGTAAGAAGATCGAACAATGTGACTACCCACCAATTCCGTCAGACAAATACTCAGAAGATGTGAGTTCTTTGCTCCATTTTGATGCTCATTTTTCACTAGCAGTTAGATAGTATCACACTGAATGGCCTATTTTGTGCTGATGTGCTGTTAAGAAACTACTCACTCACTTATATAGTATTTTTGAGAGTTAGTTTGTTATCAGGTAATGCAAATGTTTTACAGTACTGGTATATTATTACACGTGACAGCTAGCTAGCTGGCTATAGCGCGTATTAGCTATGGCAATTCTGTCTGTCCATCTGTCTGTCTGTCACAACTCGCTATCGATTCAAACCCAGATGAGATAGAGACTTCAGCTTTTCACCATATGATAGCCTAGGGTCTGTAGTATTTCGTAACAAACAGAATTTCATGTTGCTGGATGAAGGGAGTCCACTTGAACAAAACGAAAGGGAAAAAAAGAGAATCACCCTTCCCCCTTAAAAAGATGTTATTTTACCACTATTGGCTTGTCTAGCACGAAAACGGATGCAGATAGGCATAGAAATGCTGCTTATCATAACAAGCATTGGCAACGAGCTTTTCAAGGCTATCAACGTTGATGAACTTGAATGACTTTGAATCTTTAAAATGGATGGTTTTAGTGAATTTTTCGTAATTGTGGGCTGCAAAATAACATTTCAAGAGTGAATTGTGCCGAAATGGCTGGAGAAAAATCCGACAAATCAGTCTGCAAATGAAATTTTTAGCACTGAATGTAGATTTTAGCAGTCTAAGTTGTGACACTTTGCATTCAAGAAAGCCTGCAGATGCAGGTGTCAAAAGGGATACCCCTAAAAGTGTTTTTTTGCTGCTAATTGTGGAAACAATTGCAGATAGGCACAGACATGCTGCTTATCATAACAAACCCTGGTGATGAGCTTTTTAGTAAGATCAACGTCGATGAGGTCAAATGACCTCAAGCTCCAAAAATAGGGGTTTAGGTTATTTTTTGCAATTTTTGGCTGCAGAAAAGTGAATTGCAATTAAATGGATGGAGATAGACAAAGACAACCTGCAGATCGGAACTGCTATAGGCTATCGCACGTCTTGTGAGCATTAGCTCAGATTCTCTGTTTCCAGGGTCAAAGAGTGAGTGAGTACTGTCTACTACTGATGATTGTGTAGGCTGTTGTCTTTTCTTCTGTCATTGCAGGCAGACAGTTACGTGAAAGATGAGCTGTGTTTGGAAATTTTGTGTGTATAAAATGTTATGTCAGTCTGTACTCGTTGCTGCTGAAAGGGTGGTCGGAAGGGATCTGGCTTGTGCAAACCGCTGCTGCTGAAATTTCCAAGAGTTTGCTTTTACATACTAACCTAACCAGGAGTCACTGTAGAACAAGAAATATTATTAGATTATCATCAATCTAATGTACTCCTCACACGCGTTATTATCTCCACCAAGCGTGAACGAAGTGAACATTGGAGGAGATTATGAGATTGGTCGTTCTGTCCGTGTGTGTGTATCCGTTGTTCCGTCCGTTGTTCCATGTGTGTGTATGTCTGTGTACACGATGACTAATAATAGCAATGATGTCATTGAATCAACAGCGCAAGCAGCAACACCGGCTGTTGCTTTAACCTCCCTCCGCTACAGTGAAGCAGCTCTTCCTTCTGCCTCCGCTTTCCTTGTCTTTACATCGTTTTACTTGGTAGAGATATGCACTCTCACGAGCGCCTTCTAGTTTTTTCCTGTATTTTTCTAAGTGCTTTTTTTGTTTCTTTTCGTTTGTAATAGAGACCGAGCGTCTATTTGAGACCCATCTTTATATTATACTAATAGTGACTGGCGTCGAGGTTGTTATAGGAAATTGTCTCTTCGAAGTTTGTAAAATATTGGGTGATTTTATGAACTGAAGGGAAAAAATTTCCAATAATGGTCGATGATGCAAGTTGTAGTTTGTCTTCTTATACCTCAGTGCATGCATCTGTTTGGCACCATTGTGGAGATATGGTGCCTCAAAGATAATGGGATCACGACCTTGATCTTTTGGTGTAACGCGACGTCATCGGTCATGTGACCATTTGACTCACGGTGGGCGACCTCTTATTTGTGGTCCATTGTGACCATTCGTCGTTCTTGCACCGTTATGGAGATATGGCCGTTTGAAGTTCTTCCAGGAAGGCTCTTCCAGGCAGGAAGGAGGTCAGTCGTCGGTCGGTCGGTCAGTGCGAGGAGTACAAAGTATGCAGTTTAGGCAAAAAAAACTCTCTCTCTCTCTCTCCCCATGTGTGTGAGGGTGTGTGCGTGTGTCTGTTAAGTGTTATGTATTGTTGCTTTTTCCAACTGTGGATTTTCTGCTTGCTTGCAGATGCGCAAGTTGGTGGATGCGT
>Ga0209367_1014429_pt1 | contig 10011 bp, 7 predicted proteins | sample WorMetLIZISLAND2_FD_187412 | JGI IMG/M metagenome (GOLD analysis project Ga0209367, IMG submission 187412) | Marine gutless worms symbiont microbial communities from Max Planck institute for Marine Microbiology, Germany - Olavius geniculatus... ...
CACGATAGGACCCCGACACCGCCGATGGGAAATTGGCTTTCCGCTGAGCCGGGTTTGTCTCCCGCGGATACTGTCCAGATCCCGTCCGGTCAACGAGATGATAACCGCCGCGGTGGAGAGGAGGCCGAGGGGAAGGGCCGGAATCGAGCCGCGGTAGAAGGTTACAATTGTATAATTAAATGACGCCAAAATGATGAAGCTGGAGTTTCAGTTAACCACAGCTTTTTAATTATTCACTTATTTGTAGCCAATTTGTTCTAATGGTCTGTAGGATCCACCATTAGGCTACCTGCACTTGTGACATTCAACTTGACGCACAATCATCAGACAAGAACTGCCGATGCACTCTGCATGCCAGCTGCGCATTACTGATGAGACTCGTCAACAGTTCGCTGCCTACTTTGATGATGGGTTATCACCAGCACAGGCCATTTCTGTGCGTGAAAACCAGCTGATGGTTAGCACTGGCATAATGTTATGTGCCATTAAATTGGTGTCACTTAATTGTTTTTGTTAAATATTAAGACTGCATTTTGTTCATATGTTTGCTACCAAGGACCTATGTTGCAAAAATGTCGCTAACGCTAAATCCCACGGTATCCGACATTAACTGTGGGTCATATGTACATCGTGTCTCTCATCCCATCCAAAAAAACAGTATATTTTCAATTGCTCATATTTTGACCAAATGTTAAGTGACTACGCTAACAACAAGGTGTCAACGGGCAGTTGATGTTGGCTGAACTGAAGATGGGAAAGAACTGTTGTTGCTGGGATTCGGCTCTGTTTGGGTTCTACCAAACATAAAAGTTCAGTTTAGCAATTACGAAAACTAAGAGTTCGGTCTTCGGTTCTGTTCATTTCTATGTGGGTTTTTAAAGATCTTGGTGTGGGTTAAGCATAATACTAAATACAGAGGTTAGTATATTTGGTTTGAGTTCAGATGCTTAAGAAACCTGCTGTTTTATCACTGCGCGTCTTAGCCATCGCAATTCTGTCTGTCTGTCCGTTTGTCCGTCTGTCGCACGGGTGGATCAATCAAAAACGGAGCAAGCTAGGATCACCATTAATTACTAATAGGAAGTCGTAGGCCTACACTGGCTCTCGTTTGGCGCCCAATTCAATGACCTTGGATGACCTTGAACGCCAAAATAGGCGGTTTTATGGATTTTTGGCGATTTCGGGCTGCGAGACACATTGCAGAGCGAATTGTGCCGAAACCAAATATTGAGATAGACATGGACAAGCTGCGTATGAAATTTTCAGCATTGAACGTAGAGTTTGACGGTCCAAGTCTCGATTTTCTAGGTTCAAGAAAACCTGCGCACGAGGGCATCAAAGAGCGGTACCCCCATAAAAGTCGCGACGAAATGGCTGGAGATAGACACAGTTTGTGAACAGGAACTGCTATAGGCTTTCGCGCATCCCGTGAGCATTAGCTCAAATTTCTAGACATACACGCAAGCACGTATTTCCATTTGTATTTCACCATTGTGATATAATGGAGTTGGAGTGCTTTGATTCTATCGTATTATTTTTTATAACGTTTTGACATACTCATTAGGTTTTGATATCAATATGTGCAGAACAAACTAACAATTTTTATGGTATGTCATTTTGCCCATATAAACAAATGCAGTAGCATTTTTAGCAGAATAATGTAGGGGGCGGTTTTTATGACCCACTCTGTACTTATGCAGTGAATATTACAATCAGTTCTGTGAGCAGCTGGTAGCCTACAGGGTAGTTCTGCACTCAGCGCTTGCCTTTCATTCGAACAACTTGAGTTGTTGACTGTTTTATTTCTTAATTAGTCCACCCGGAGCGGGCTTATGTTTTACTGCTGATGTTTTATTTATTTATTTGGTCAATGCGAGATCTCCGAAATGCGTTGTCCAAGATGCGTTGGCCGATCGGCGTGAAATTTTACTAATGCACCCCGCACAGGGGACGAGCGTCCCGCTTACAATTTTTTCAAAGGGTGGTCTAAAATTGGCTTAAAGTGTAGTGCATTAGCCGCGAGAACTTTGGAGCCAAAGGGAGTAGTTTCATGAAGCTTTGCCACCTGACGTGCTGCTAGATGGGGGTGATAACGCGGGTACAACTTTTTTGGGGGGCATTGCCCCTTTAAAGTTTGGGAAGGCAAAAAACTTTCAAAATGTAGTACCTTTTACAAGTTTCGACTTTGATTGCGAATATCTCTGGACTGCATAGAGATACTGACTAGCGGTAAACGGCGTTATCAACCGTAATCTCACCCACGTTAAACAAAAAAATCGGTGAACTTTGGTCCACTAACACCAGAGATTATGCGGCTAATGTTTACCGACCTTAAGTCTACACTGCGCGTTTTGCGTTATGCTAATGCACTTAGTAAGTAAGTAATTAAGTAATATGACTTATAGAAGGCGCAATTTAACAGTTAGCCACAATGCGCCACGCTTTCAACATCCGAACAAAAACGTCTTCAGCAGCCGCTTGAACCGTTCAAAGTTAATGTCAGTTTGTCTCAGATGAGCTGGAAGATTGTTCCACAGCCTCTGACCTGCAGCAGCAAAGCATCTGTCTCCATAGCTGCTGTAGGTCCATTTGACGACACATGTCCATTTGAGTGCGGGCCACATGACTTTGCTACAGGCGGAATTTTATCTTTCCTCCTAAATTTCCCGCCCAGTCGGACTTGGAGCGCTCGGTGGACTCACGTTGGGATTGGCCCCAAATTTCTAGTTTTTTAAAAAAAAATTTAATTTAATTTCTTTGAAAAAATTTATTAGCTATGTTCATGATGTCGCTAACAGGTGAAGATGAATGTCGAGCCGAGTGATACACACGCCGAGTGTGTATCAGAATGGTTGAACCAGAGCATGACATGCCCGCTGTGCCGTCAGGAAGTTACCCGGGCAAACATAATTCAAAAGATGTTTTTCTCGCGTCCAGATGGCGACGACAATCCATCAGTGGAACTCTCTCGTTTTTCCTCGAAGTTTGAAGAGTTCCAGAACAAACTTTGTATTCAGGAGCGCGAAATGTCGAAGCTGCTGGCAGAAAAGAGGGCGCTCAGCGACAGGATTGATCAGCTGACTGAGAGCTACAGGTTAACCATCATTTTGTCTTCCAGTGATGTTCATTATTTGGCATTGCTTATTGCTACTACTTCAGTTATTGTTCGGCCTGATTTACTTCTCAAAGTTAATCCACGTTGAGCTGGGTTGTCAAATGTTAATTCTTTGGGTTGCTGTGTTGTGGATGTTTACATCCCAGACCTGTGCCTTTCTTGTTGCTCCAAGTCACTGAAGTAAGTGTTTTTACAACAGTGTTTTTCCCGTGTTTGCATGGTGCAAGTCTTTGCAATCCTGGATGTCTTTGCAGTTCTGGATACTTTCAATACCTGTTAATTACATTGTTCAGTGGATAGACTAAGTGAGTACTGGCAGTAGTTTTGCTCACAGTTTGGGAAGAAATGGCAAGTTTTGCATAATAGTTGGACAATAACAAGTTGCTGTGGCAGTTGTTGTACTGAGTAAGTATTAGTAACAACAAGAAATTTGAGCTAATGCTCACGAGACGCGCAAAAGCCTATAGCAGTTACGGTTCATTAGTTTAGCTGAAAACTGGGGTGTTCACGCTAAGTTAATATACAAATACCAAATTCTTTATTTGGATCGCATAACGATAGTTCCGTGGCGCCACCATGTGAATGATATAGATTTGTGTCGCAGCCCGAAATCACCAAAAAAATCCATAAAACCCCTATTTTGGCGTTCAAGGTCATTCAAGGTCATTGAATTCGGCGGCAATCGAAAACCAGTGTACAATTTCCTATTAGTGATTAATAGTAACCTAGGCTCTATCTCACACAGTTACTGAGATACAGCGACTTATTGGCCATAAATCACAAATTTTGCCCACCCCCTCTCATTTATCGCCCTCGTTCGGGGTGACCCCTTTCGAATTTATGGAAAAGCTATACGGTTCCTAAAACTAGAGTCTTCCAGGCAGCCGATGGTAAAGATTTGGTGATCCTAGCTTGCACCGTTTTTGCCTGATCCACCCGTGTGACAGACGGACAGACGGACGGACAGAATTGTGATGGCTAAGACGCGCTGAAAGCAGTAGCTGCTTTCACGCGTAATAACCATAAGTGTCCTAAATAGCATGAGGATCACTGTGCTGGCTTTACACAGACAACGGGATGTGATGCAAGATGCGGAACAGATATGTGCTGCTGCTGTTGTTGTTGTTGTTGACACAGGCCTGGTGGACTGACGCAGCTGCCCTAAAGGGTGCGCCGTGACATCAGCACCACCTTTCCTAGTTGATCCGTCAGAATCTCCAACGACGGATTCACGTCACCAGAAATCTCTAGTCGTGTTGACTCAGTTCCAGCACATTCTAGGAACCAGTGTTCCAGAGTATGTGGGCCTTCCCTACATCTAGGACAAGTTGGGTCGACTGCTGCATTAAGTAGATGCTGGTACGCTTTGAAGCTCAGGCAGTGACCGCTGCGGACCTGGGCCAGGAACACAGCATCCTTGCGTGTCTTGTCTTCCGCCTTGTCTTTAGCTTGGTTGAAATTCCTGTAGACCTGTGCAGTTCTCAGGTGTTCAATCGGCATGTCCTGGATCGATCTATTCATACAGTTCAGAGCTGCTGCCAATGAGACTGGCCGTGGAAGATTGTCTGTTATTGTCGCAGCTTCCTTAGCCGCGTTGTCAGCTGCTTCATTTCCTAGGATGTCCATGTGTCCAGGAACCCACTGGATGATCACGTCGTTTTTGACCTGCAATAGCTTAGCTCTCACTTCACATGTCTCTTTGGAATCGTTCTCAATAGCTTTTAGCAATGACTGACTGTCAGAACAAATCAGTATTCTGTCCTCCGGCTCATTAGAGATGATTCACTCCAACGCCATAGACATGGCCTCCTTCTCTTCCTCAAACGAAGATGTCAATAGGCTACCTCTTCTCTTTCAGACATCAACGATTGTTGGAGAGTCAGCAGGTCCTGAAGTTATCACCATTGCTGCTCCACCATTAAAGGTGCCATCGCTGGCTGATCCATCTGTGTAGAGGGTCAAAACCGTCTTATGACTCTCAATGCATTTCAAAGTTTCATTCTTTAGAACCTCATAATCTCCATCTCTCCGGTTTCCTTGGATATCTGTATAGACGCACCAACTGCCTGCAGGCCCTGCACGACTGATCCACGGAGGTATCTGCAGCAAACTCATTGGTGTCTATCTTTCATCTCCGATGGGAGGCTGTCGAGAAGAAGACTTGCTTGCTCCCGCCAACTGGATCTCTGCAGGCGGTGTTGGTTACTGCTGCAGAGAGCCAAGTTCTTGGGATGATCCGCTGGAAGTCTGGCTGCCTTCTCATGTGCTCTTACACACAATCTGTTGCTGACTGTCTTATAGCCACAAACTCCTGCTTCCGCTCTGAGAGCTTCCACTGGTGTGGTCTTGGCCTTGGCTGCTGCATCTCTCATTAGTTGTAGTAGTAACTTGTGATGTATCGTGTATACCAGCCTGGAAACACTGCACCTGCTTGAGAATAACCAGCAGTCTGCAGCTCGCCAGCTGACTGAGGCTCAGAAGGATTCCGCACTGCAGACAGGTTTTTATAAGTCATCAGATTATCTCGTCTGAGTGTATGATTGAGTGTTGGTGGTTAGTTTCTCCACTTTCAGAAAATGAAAATTGTACAAAAGTCATGTACTCAATCTGTAATTTAAATGAAATAGATTCTGATTTGGGGTGAATCATGGAGGCATGCTTTATGGGCACCTGTAGCATGATGCCCTAGGGCACACTGGAGGTTTTTGACGTTATTCACTATACAAATTGTACGTTTTACTTGCTTACTTTCTTTATCAGCCTGGTTACATCTGCGATATGTAGCAGACTCAGACTGATCTTGCTTACAGGGTGTTACTTGGTGCACGCATCATCACACGTTGCACCATGTCTTCCTTGACCTCTGACCTCTTGATATTGCTGATGACCATGCTGATATGGCTGCTGCAGTGCTACCAGGCTACGCAAAAAAGCTCTTTGAGATCGCCATTTGGGCCTTCTCTGAGTACTAAATTGCTTTTATGCTGTAATATATCCAGATGTCAATTATGCATGCCCAGTTTGGCATTCCAGCCTACCAGTTTTGAGGAAGCATTGTGAGCTCTTCAGTGGGGTGCTGGGCAGAGCCCTCCAAAATCAAATTGATTTATTTTTAAATACCAGAGTGACCACTCACCCGGAGAACCTGGAGGAGTCAGGTAATTCGAAAGTGGTCGGGGAAAAGTCAGGAAAAATTGGATTGGAAAAAAATCAATGAAACTATAAACATTAGGCATATTAGCACTTTGGTATACAGTCTTCGTTTCACATCAATGAATTTTTGCCTGCCCTACTGACCTGTGCTCTGAAATGGCATACAAACGGAATGCATTTGGTAGTAGACAACTCTTGGCATTTTGGGAGCATGATCTCCTTCCCCCAAATCTAGGGATCTGCCGACATGTGTGCAGTGAAAACTCTCTATGAACTTAGTTACTCATTGGCTTACTAGTGCAGCAAAAAAGCATCCTCTAAAGTTTTTACCATTTTCTGAGCAATTGCATGGAATTTTAGCGTGAAATTTTACGCACTTATTACGTGTTTATAGTCATATAAAACAGTGCCTGTTTAAGTTTAGCGACAGCTTTTTAAATAGAGTAAAAGACTACGGACTTTGTTTATGAGGTCTATGTCACTTGGACATTATAATTATAAATATACAAAACATTAGTAGTTTATACACTTGTTAACAGTAACATTTAATGACTTGCACGTCGAAAACAGCAAAAATTACAAAAGGTGATATTATTCAGCAGCACATTGATACGCAGTCAGTGTAATGCGGGCAATATCACCTTTTGTAATTTTTGCTGTTTTCGATGTGCAAGTCATTAAATGTTGCCGTTAACAAGTGTATAAACTAATGTTTCGTACATTTATCTCAGTATGTAACCAGCTGCCTAGGTCAACTCAGCCTTTCATCCCTTCGGGGTAGGTAAATGGAGTACAGGCCTATCTAGCTGGGGTTAAGGCGGGGCGCATTCACCTGTGTCGGTGGCAGGTAACACTGTGTGATCCCATATGACAAGTGACGCTCCGTAGCTCTGTGAGGGGTTCGCTCCTTAAGAGCTATATCACCATCTTTTTATTGTTGCTATCGTAAACAGACAAGGAAGCTAGCGAAGAAGAAAAAAAGAAGAAGAAGAAGTGAACAACAATGGTCAGTTGTCGTACGCTTCCGACTCAAGAACAGACGCAAATGATGATGATGACACTGGAGAGGACACAGAAGATGACGATGATGAGGTGTCTCCAGAGGATGAGGAAAAGTATTCTGATCTACTGACCCAGTACGTGTAAGTGTTGCTGGCATTTCTTTGTTGTTAAACACGTTCAACCTGTTGTCTTTCAATAGACTCATAGGTGGGTACGATAACTTTTAAGTTACGTAAATTCATCGGTGATTACTTATTGTCCATCGCAGCGATACCTGGTGGACATTTGTTCCGACGATGGCAGCAGTGGTTACCGAAACGTCAACAACTATCCAATTAAAAAGGTTGTTTATTGATCAATTTACGTAACTTATATGTACACCCTGGGTCATAAAAAATGTGCCACTTTACTTTTGTCCATATCTACACCAATTATTGACCGATTGTCAAAATTCTTTTACTGGCACACTCTGCAGACAATTTGCAATAATGTGATTATTATATATCCCACCACATGGTAAATGCGTTTTTACACTACTTTGTGACATGTAAATGTAAGCAAAAACTAACGATGATAACAAAAATTTAGGTAAATGAAAAAATGCTTCAGACCAACATTGCGATGAATGATTCGTATGACACTAGACTGTGTTATACCCACACAGTCTAGTGTCATGCAGACCATTCACTGCAATGCTGGTCTGAAATGTGTTTTTTTCAATTTTACCAAAATGTTTGTTTGTTATTATCGTTATGTATGCATATTTCATTGATATTTCACAAGGTAGTGTAGAGACGCATTTACGGTGTGGTGGGATCTATAATAATCAAATTATCGCAAATTGTCTGCAGAATGTGCCAGTGAAAGAATTTTGAAAATCGGTTATTGGTGAAGATATAGACAAAAGTAAAGTGGCACATTTTTTGGCCCACCCCGTACAACCTTTGTAAGTGTTGTGCGATACCTGAAATTGCAGCCACTGTATCAATACTACACAGTGTCTCAAAAAAAACATCCCCGACATTTTTGATTGTAACTTTAAAACCAATCATCAGATTTTGGTAATATTTGGTACGAATATTCATGACACAACTTGCCATCAAATGACCGTTCAGTTTCCCACCTCACTCAATGTGTGCTTCTGCACTACCTAGGGAAATCAAATCAAGCGAAACATGTGCTGAAATAAACAGAAAACCTGACACAATCATCCTCGACATTATTGATCGTAACTTGAAGAAAAATTAGCAAATTTTAATATTTTTTGGCAGAAATATTTCTGACACCACTGGCTATTAAATAAGTGTTTTAGTTTCTACCTCACCCAACATCTGCTTTTACACTACCTGGAGAAATCAGACCAAGCATAATACGTGTTAAAATGAATGAAAAAACGTCCGTAAATTCCCTCTATACTAATCTGGGATCTCCAACAGCCGGTCTATTACAAGGTTTGACCTCATGCAGCAGTGTGTCTACCAGACGAAGTTTAGGAATGTTTACGAAATCAAGAAGTGACTCGTACAGCCTGGATTGGTCTGGAGCAGAACATTATCGATACTGCTGTCAGTGAATGGAGAAAGCGTCTCCTTGCCTGTGTTCTCATAGTGAGCCAACACTTCATGCAATTTTACTGAAGTCAGTTAAAAAAAATGGATAACTGGATAAAATGTCAGCCGCGGTGTCAGAAATGTGAACAAAATGTGTTTTTATGTGTTATGTTAATTAAGCAATCATATTGCATTGGATAAAAAAGTGATATTTTGCTGGTTGTGCTTTCCCCAAATAGTGCAGAAACAAACGTTGGGAGAGGGGGAAAACTGAATGATCATTTGATGGCAAGTTGTGTCGGGAATATTCGTATCAAAAATTGTCAACATCTGATAATTGGTTTTCAAGTTACAGTCGAAAATGTCTGGGATGTTTTTTGAGAAACAGTGTAGAGCAGTGATTTTCAACCGGGGTTCCGCGGAACCCCAGAGTTCCGCGAACATCTGCCAAGGGTTCCGCAGCTTGCCAGTAAAAAATAAGCTAGCGTGCGAAATCTCGCCAAACAATGTAGTAGATATACTTATCATGAAATATTTTGTTTGAAATTGCGTTTCTGCACATTTATTTTTGCATAGACCAACTCTGTTAGATCATTTTTGTTGTTAGTAGTCTTGGCGTATTTGCATTTTTAGGAGCGTGGGCTTTCTATGCACGACATTGGGCTACTCAACTCCGAGGATAAGTGCATTATCGCAAATAAAGATGAAGAAAAAAACGCATTGATTAGGGTTAGGCCTATGGTTACGAAATCGTTTGACCATTTACTTAATGAATTTAATTTTTTAAACACTATGCTGAGGAAAATTAAAAAGACACGTATCTTTAACGAGGACGTCCACATAATAATTTTTTTCAGTTGGTATGGCGGGGGCTAAGAGGCCGTCGACGACCGCCTCGCCCGTCGTTTTACGTTAAATACAATAACGTACTGCTACCTGTTAAAGTGGTCAAATTTAATATTGGTCATCTTTGTGAGGGATTCCTGGTTAACATCAGTTATTTAAATTATTTTATTTTATTTCTGTTGTATTTCATAAAATTTATTAAATAGTTTTATCGTGCAACTTTTCTTCCCCGGATTTTCTCTTGGCTTGCCGTCAGGTCTGCGATAGTTTTCCTTAGGGATTGCCTTCCATATTTTAGAGGTCAGCGAACGCCACCGGCGTTGACCCCCCGACCTCTCCCCCTTG
>Ga0209367_1014432_pt1 | contig 10010 bp, 8 predicted proteins | sample WorMetLIZISLAND2_FD_187412 | JGI IMG/M metagenome (GOLD analysis project Ga0209367, IMG submission 187412) | Marine gutless worms symbiont microbial communities from Max Planck institute for Marine Microbiology, Germany - Olavius geniculatus... ...
AAAGAAAATGTACCGCAATTTGTTTATATAAATTTTAACAAAACTGATTAATTAACTATTTAATTAGTGATTTTACTTGATTAATTTAATTAATTTAATTAATTTGGTTAATGACCTAATTAATTTAATTACTTTATTTAATTAATTAATTCGATTTAATTAACGAACATGTCAAATATAATATTTTATTGAGTACTTTTAACTAACAACTATAAAATTGTGTTCATCAAAGATGAATGATTCCTAATTACTAAATTAAAGAAGTATAAATTAACAAGTTAAACAAATTAAAGTTATTAATCAAGAAGAAATTTTGTAACACTGGGAGGGTTTAGTGTCTATTACATCTTATAACGTCATTGACACAGACGGTAATCACAATATTGATCTCTACAATAACGATATCTAAATTATTGACACATTAGGCCTACACGATATAGGTACTGTGGAGGCCATTAATCAACTTGGTTATCAACACAATTGTCAATACTCGTTCAATGATTCTCAAGCGTGAACGAATTATTGATAGACATAATACAAGTTCACTCCCATGCTATATAGCTAAAACAGTGTCATTATCGATTTTCTATCTCCGCCAGCCCGAATGATAGTTCATTAGCCCGAATGTCAAGTGCCACCCACCAGTTCACATTGACCCCCTGTTCTGTTTCCCCTTTTCTCTTTTCTGCAGATCGCTGAGGCTCCAAGTCAAACGACCCGTCAGATTGAACGCGTACTGGACATTGCTGTCCATTCTGCATATTTTGCACCTTTCCCTAAGAGTCTAGGGGATTAGGGGCATGTAACTTCCCAGGTGGCGCAATGTGCCAGACCCAGTCATTCATTCACCAGATGGCCCACGTTGCTGTGCGACGGCTCACGCGCGTGACAGCTCCGTGATAGCGTGACGGCTCCGTGACAGCTTGATACCGCGACGGCGATGCAGCTGTATGTTGATGTCATCGGCTGCTTGCACCGTGTCTGTTTGCAGGCTCGGCCTCGCTTTTGCCAGCGTGCTGCCAGTGTGTGGTCTATAGCAGTGTGATTGATGAGCGATGAGCTGTCACTCGTCGCACTGGCCTGTGGCTCGTTCAGCGCAATGGGAACGGGCTACTTTGCGCTGGCGGAGTGATGTTCACGTGTGACATCAGCATCAACTGACGTCAATGTTCTTCAAATAGATCGCCAGACGACTTTCGCGTTTGACAAAAAACAAGCAACAAGTAAGCAAAAAGTTTAGCTAGCTCGCTACTGTGGGCTATGTCAAGGACTGATGTTGCTATAGTCTGCTGGCGGCCGCCATTGCACAACAGAACTATACAGCACGAAATATGAGTTTCTTTCCCCTTATTAATGAGAATTCTTCCCTTCAACGTAGCGTCTTAACGATCTTCCAAATCGCCTAAATCCCGACGCAGCAGCTAATCCTATCAACTTAAATCCGACGGTGTTATAATCCCTCCGTTATGCCAGACCGACATTCTTACGGTTAGGGGAAGTGCCGAGTTATTAAAAGCCTAATCCAAGTTGAGAAACCTTACTGTCGCTGCGTCGCCTAAAATTTGGGATTTTCAAATTCGACGCTACGATGTGATTATGAGAATTTTTTAAGGTATTAATCTATTTATGTCTGACAAAGCAGACAGGGGATATAATTCACCCCCTTTTATTTCGGTCCCGGTCAGTATGTCCATGAGGTGAAGAACGTCCTGGTGTTTCTCATCCCAGTTCGCGATAATTAACAGTGGATGGAACTGGTTGGCAAGCATGCGAGCTGTTGACCTTATTTTCATTGGAAACACAAAAATTGTGTCCGGCACTGGCTCGTTAATTTTCGTAAGCTTGTTTGTTATTTGGATAGAATCGTTTAGCTGTATGTAGCCAAAAAAAATTTTTGATGGTGAGCATGCAGTTTTTAATTCCTATTTTATAATAGTCACTGAAATAAGTTAAGTTAATCAAGTGCTTTTTTAAGGTAAATGTGGGACATTCAAAATTAATATTCCAAATCGCCTAAATCAACTTGTCTAGCAACCTTTACCCCTTTGCTTACTTTGACACATACAGAACACAATGTATACTTATTCCCCACACCCAAGAAAAATTCATTTTCGTATTTTTACGGACAAGACATTTGTTCTAGCGCAAAATGGTACTAATGTAATACTCACTTCACATGTAAACAGTTGAATACTGCAGCTCCCAGCCTGGAATTATTGTTAAAATGTTTCTGTGTTTGTATTTATGCGTGTGTGTGTTCAAATATTTACATACCCTAGTATGTATGGCAGTGAACAGTTTTAGATGTTTGTTTTTAATTGGCACTCATTTGTGTATATGTTACTTTTGCGATCCACACAAAGATTGTCGTAACTTTCAGCCTAAACTTTCGCTTTAACTGATATTGACAGCTGTCGTACTGATTTAGCCAACCCCATATATGAATACGCTGTGTTATTTTTTCTAAAGAACATTTGTGTATGATCTCCATGGGATAATTGTGTGGCAGTAGAAACTAATGCAGCCTACGAGTTTACCAAAAAGCAAGAACAGTTCATCAGTACAGTAGCCAGAGCGCACTACTGGCAGATCCCGCTGGCGGAAGAACACCGCTGGTTGACTGCATTCGTGACGCACGATGGTCTCTACGAGTGGCTTCAAATGCCATTCGGTTTCAAGAACGCTGGAGCAACATTTGTCCGCGCTGTTCGTTTTATGTTGCGACCAGTTCGTGATTTTGCTGATTTGTATGTCGATGATACTGGGGTGGGCTCGCAAGATTGGGAGAGCCATGTATTTTTAATCGGCGGATGTGACAGACGGATATGTCGATTTTTGAGTATTGTGCGCGAGGCTGGCATGACCCTGTATTTGGCTAAGTGCAAATTCGGCAAGCCCGAAGTGAAATTTGTGGGACGACTGATTAGGTCAGGAAACAATCAACCCTATCCACAACGTTTGCAGGGTTTGGCCAAAATTGAGGTGCCCCCACCAAAAAGGAGCTGAGAGCTTTGCTAGAAGCTTTTGGCTACTACAGGAAGTATATCCCTCAGTCATCGCCATGTCTCTCACCAATCTGACCAAAAAGGGTGTACCCAATGTGATTGTATCTCGTTGGTTCGGGAATTGCCAACAGTCTTACGACCGCTTGAAGGCCGAACTGTCGTTCACGCAAGTGTTGCGAATCCCTACCATTGGGACACCATTTCACCCGCATACTGATGCTAGTGGGAAGGCCGTAGGAGCGACCCTGGGTCAGCTCGACGAGCAGGGTGTTGAACAACGCTTGACTTTTGCTAGCCAGAAATTGAGTGATACACAGATCGGCTGGTCCACTATAGAGCGGGAAGCCTATGCCATGATATGGGTTTTGAATAGGTTCCGTGATTTGATTTTTGGGTCCCGTGTGTCGATTTTCTGTGACCACAACCCATTACAGTACATTCGGGAGTGTGAACACAAGATCGCCAAACTACTCCGGTAGTCACTGGCTCTCCAAGAGTTTGATTGGAATTTCGTTACAAAAAGGGGTCACACAATGTAGTTGCTGATCTGTTGTCACGTCAGTAAGATGAAATATGTGATGTTTATCGTACTGTGTTTATTATGGTGCACATAATGTATGCATATATGTATTGCACTGCAATATGGCTTAATTGATTATTGTGTATAACTAGTGAATGTCATAAACGTCCATGTTTATTCAACTGGTTACATCGTAAATGTTGTACACTTGCATGTGGTTATTACGTTGTTTATTTTATAATGTATGTATAATATTGTATGTATTGTATTGATGTACCATGACATCTTGATATGCTGTCATGTTTATTTTCGTGTGTGTTATATGTGTAGTGTAGGGAAGAAGTAAAATGGGTTTATTTTGTCTCCATTTTATTCTTTTCCCCAATCGTAACATCGTAAATGTTGTACACTTGCATGTGGTTATTACGTTGTTTATTTTATGATGTATGTATAATATTGCATGTATTGCATTGATGTACCATGACATCTTGATATACTGTCATGTTTATTTTCGTGTGTGTTATATCTGTAGTGTAGGAAAGAAGTAAAATGGGTTTATTTTGTCTCCATTTTATTCTTTTCCCCAAAGGTGAGGTGTCAGGTCGTGTTGGACCGTATTCAGTTCAGTTGGTGCCGTCCACTGGTATGTGTATGACACTGGCGCGAAAGGCATCGTCAATTTATTTTCGCGTCCGAATAAGCTCGATATCTGTATTTTCGGTGTTCGTTCGTCACTGTGTTGTATTTATTCGTAACGTTGATTATCGTAGTCGATCATTGTGTATAGCGACTCTGTCTTAGTATCGCTAGAGTTTGTCTATTAGTGTGTTTGCTTATCACTGTCGTTGTATGGTTAGCTGCCTGTCCTTGAGTGACTAAGGGTGAGCCTGTAAGTAACAGCTATGCGGCAACAACTGCGACTTACGTTATGTGACGATATTTTCTACACCTGTTTTTGGATGCTAACCAATCAGAGATTGTGTTTTCAACGTAGCGCCATCACAATTAGATCGTGAATTGAATTTGTTGATTGTTACTGGTTAGACCAAACGACAATTAGGTCATCCTCCAGTATAGGCGCGTAAATGAGTTGTTTGAGAACAGTTGTTGTTTTGACGTGGACAGTTCAGATCGATATGTGACCATTGTATGTGGCATGCGGACATGCCAAGGTTCTATAGCCTTTGATTTGGCTTCTGTGATTAATGTTCGGGTGCTTGTGTAGCCCCTGAACATAGATTTGATTAGATTGGAAGGCCTGTGTGGATCCCAGGAATAGCGCTGGTAACAGGGTGCTTGTGTAGGCCCTATAGCGCCGAACGAGAAAAGGAGACGTTTGTGTGTGGGCTCAGCGTCTAAAAGCTATTGAAAACAGTTAGTATTCAAGCCCTTTTTGTGTGGTTTATTTGCGTGTAGAGTATTTGCGATGTTTCATATAATATTTGATGATATTGCGTATATTGCCACTGTTAATTTGATTTATTGATGTGAAAGCTAAGATACCGTTTGTTTGAACAGTGAAACTGTATGGTCTGATGATTTACTGAACTATTTGATTTGCAGCTGAGACTGCTTGGATATTAAACTGTATATTTGTATGTCTGTGTTTATTTTGCTATTGTCTTTGCACTTTAGTATTAGGTTGCACACTGTATGTAATTGCTTATTAAATCGTATTATCGTTTTATTTTCAAACTTTGTGTTTGTTTGATTAAGCATTAGGTCTAAGTTTTCTATAAGCCTACTCTAGCGTAGTCCTGAGTTCAACTCCCATAAGGCAGCCGCACAGTCGTCATTAAATTTTTCCGCCTTTATCGTTTCAAGCAACTGGGGCCAATTGACCGCAGCTGTTTTCCGCCGTTTATCGTTTTCTGCGTCGTCGGGTCAGGCTACATCACTTCGGAAAACGGACGCACCAGGGTCATCGTCTGTCGAATCGTCGTCACTGGACATTTTCCGCATTTTAGCCTCAAGCAAATAACGCCATAAGCATGCAGGGCACAATATTAATATTTTACCTAAGTATCATTTACCATATGTGCCATTTATATGACAACATATATGACACTTATGTAGTTATATATAACACATATATGTGTCATATATGAATTATACATTTATTACACATAAATGAATTACATAAATTACACACACATTTTACACTTACAATAGGGGCTGGATAAATAAACATTAGGCTCGTTTCGGTTTCGGAAGTAAAATAAAGCTCCTGTTGCCACGTACGTAAACAAAGTAACGCATCTTAACGGTAAATAAACGGGCTACAAACAACACAAAATTAGTACATTAATTATTTTCCGATTGTACGGCTGCCGGTTACCTAACTAACATTTTTATTTATGACTACAATAAGTCTAACAATTAGAGCTGTCAAGGCGTTAATTTTTTTAGTGCATTAATGCAGTGCGTTAATTTTTAATGCATTAACTAACGCGTAAATTAACGCACCCAGTCCCGTCGAGAGGGAAAGTAAGGGAATAAATTATCACAGGCCTCGCGACGTTTGAGGGGCCCTGCCTGTCTAATACAGAAAGTTAGAAACACATTTTTAAACGTATAATCAGCAATAACTGACGTCATATGTAACATAAAAATCTATTAGCATGTCATCAAAAATTAAAATAATTATTTATTTACAGTAGTGATGGAACGAAAACTACAGTTTTGTTATACTGGAATTTATTCGATTGTCAAATAACCGCAGTTTAACGGAAGATTTTAACTTTTGCTTCACAGAATTTAGTAAATTAACATAAATTTGCGTATGTGCGTTAAATTTTCTAAAGCGCGTTAATTTTTTTAACGCGGCGCGTTAATTTATTAACGCATTAACGCGTTAATTTACGCGTCAATTGTGACAGCTCTACTAACAATAACTGTATGTGATGTCACATTTACAGTTGACAGACGACAATGACTATGACGACATGAGAGACGCCGTAAGTAAGTAGAAAATGGGTCCGGGTGTAAGCATCAATCATTTTAACAAATCTAGGTCAAGGTCAAAGGTCAAAAGTCATCAAGTACATTTTTTGACATATTTAGATCAAAGTCGAGGTTTGAGACCATAAAGTATTTTTTGATATATCTAGGTCACGATTAAAATCAAGGTCAAAATTAAAGTCAAAGGTCAAATGTCATCAAGTGCATTTGGCGGCAGGTCAATGACTCACACCAGATCTAAGTATCCTACAGTAATTTATTATTGATGTCTAAATTAGGTCTTAGGTCTAAATCTGAATTAAAATATTTCTAATCTTAATTATTTTTATTTGTCGTATTAATTCGGTATTTAGTCCTAACACTCAGTTTTCCACTCGTCGACATTAAACTCCCACCCTGTAGCGTGCGGCGAAAGAGCAAAAAAACAGTCATTCGTGTTCGTACAAGTTAACGTTCACGCATGTGTTCAAAGTGCAACACGATTTCTCTACTGTTAAAACACTGCAGTAATGTAACGAAATTGAAATTTCGTACGCCTATTATATAGCCTATTGTATATTGTGTATTTTTTTCTACGTTACGTTCCTGCCGCGGCGCCGCTCATGCCACCTCACGCCGCGTGGCATTGCATCACCCAGCAAGCGGCACTTTGCTGCTTTATAAGAAGCGTCGCAGCAGTGTTTTGTCACTTGGGAGCCGCTCGAGCACTCGAGTCACTTCGAAGCACGGTCAACCGACGTGCTTGCATCAACGAGTCTACGGCGAGGTCAACGACGACACTTGGAGACGTGCAGTACTGGTGGACGGTTATCCGCGGCACGGCACGGTGACCCTCATCACTGGTAAATCGCTGCACGGCACGGAGTCCGGCACGGCACGGAGACCCGCAGCACTGGTGGACGTCGCACGGCATGGTGACCCGCATCACTGGTGGGTCGCTGCACGGCACGAAGTCCGGCACGGCACGAAAACCTGCAGCATCGGTGGACGTCGCACGTCACGGTGACCGGCATCACTGGTGGATCGCTGCACGGCACGGAATCCAGCACGGCACGGAAACCCACAGCACTGGTGGACGTCGCACGGCACGGTGACCGGCATCACTGGTAAATCGCTGCACGGCACGGAGACCCGCAGCACAAGTGTACGGCACAGTCTCCGCAGTTGGACGTTATAACTGGCGGATTAATGGACGTCTGTCGCACGGCACGGGACTCTGCACGGTATTCGTTCTGGCACGACATTATTCTGCACGGTATCTCGCACCGTGCAAGACTGTGGCACAGGACATTGCATCGCACCAGTCGTGTCGTACTGAGGGACTGCACACAAACTGTACTTGCATTCTATCGACTGATACGAACTACGTTTTATTGGCACAGTGCGCTGCTGTAACTGTTGTAACTGTTTGACTGCATTACAAAATACTCACGATGAATAGTTTGGTTAATGTCGGCGATAGCAGCCAGTCCCCGAGAGGACCCCCAACACCATGGTCGCCCGTCCGTGCCAGTCGACGACGCGGCGACCTATCTTCTATAACTCCACTTCATAGCGACCCACACGGTCAACATGCAGAGCTAGCCAATACTAAGTACGAGTGGACGTTATATCTGGAGCCCAACTTCGGGGCTCGGAAGAACAGCTGTTGGTGCCGGCACCGACGGGCTGTGCAACCGACGTGCAACCGCAAGGCGCAAACTCCGCCAATGACGAGGTTCGTATTCAGAAGGGGAGGTGGCGTTCAAGTATTAACAGCCCAGTCAGCACGCATCGTCAGACATCTGGCTACTGCTCGGGCCGTGCATCGCCGGAGAACAGCCGACGCACCAGCACGGACGAAAAGCGTGGCCAAAGCAAGATACGTGGACATTTGTCTCCGAGTAAACGCCGCACCGACGACAACATTACCGTGCGACGCCGGTATCGCTAGAGCAGGTCGCAATTGTCGGATCGCGAGCAGAGAGAGTCAGCGGGGCGCAGTAACGTGGGAGAACATTCGGCACGTCGCGGCACCGACTCGCCGTGCCAAGAAATCGATTTAGATGATACCGACCAGGCAACAGCTCGGCCGCATCGCAGTCGTCGCAGTTCATCTCGCTGGTCAAGGCACGGCTGCACTCGTCGACGGTGCAGACACAGCGATGGATCGAGCTCGGAAGAAAACACTGGAGTAACTAAAAAAACTGCACCGCATCAGGCCAAATACCTTCGACGGAACAGGTTCGTTTGAATATTTCTTGGCTTATTTTGAGAATTGTGCAGAATATAATGGATGGAAAGATAAAGATAAGTTAGCACACCTGAAAGCATCGTTAGTGGGTGAGGCGGCTTATGTGCTTTGGGACTCGGATGAAAAATCCGTAGATACTTTGAAGAAATTTTTGAATATATTGAGATGTCGCTACAGCGGAAGTAGACAGGCAGATAAATATCGCATGGAATTGCGACTGAGAAGCTGTAGGTCAGAAAAAACCCTATCTGCATTGGATTAGGATGTACGTAAACTAATGGCATTAGTACATCCAACTCTGCCACAGGATGCTCGTAAATCGATTGCATGTGACTATTATATTGATGCATTAGATGATGCTAATTTTGCTTTGAAAGTAAGGAAACGTGCACCGGTAAATCTCGACGAAGCTCTGCACGTTTCTCTTCAGCTGGAGGCGTGGCAAAAGGACGCTCGCCGGAGACGCGATGACGGTGATCGGAAAACCGAAGGTACGGGGCTTTGTTCAGCCAGCCGTGCCACCCGAACAGTTTGCGTCGTATCTGGACGATCGCTTTAATCGACTGAAGGAAAACCTCAGCCGATTTCGTATGGACGAATTCTTTGATCAGGCTCAGAAGTCGCTGTCGGTGCTCGGTCAGAAATCGTGGACACCCGCTGCTACCGATCGTGCAAGCGGCACCGAACGACCAGCATCGGACGTCTCCAAACCGGTGGGGAAACGTCGTCCATCTGCATCGTCACCGATACCGACACCGAAACGGGCATGGTCTGGAAACCAAGCAAGTCAGCGAAGCAACCGACAGCCAAGCGCCTGCTGGAGATGCAGCATGCCTGGGCATATACAACGCAACTGCACGCAACCAGCAACTGCAACGAAGTACAAGGGAGCGTCCAGAGGGTCTGCGGCTGCCGACCAGACGACGAATACATCAAAATCAGGTTAGTTAACAAAGAAATACCTTGCTTAGTAAACTCTGGATGTAAAATAACGCTAGTGCCAAAGTCAGTACTAGACGGTGTGGAAAGAATAGAAATCCAACCCAACAGTAGAAGTATAAAGGCAGCCAATGGGACATATTTTCAGGAAATATTGTCTAGGATTGCCATGGCTATGGAGAAAGCTGCAGAAGAGACGATTCCAGAGAAAGAGATGATAACTAAAAAATGGATTACACCACAGACACTAAGTCTAGTTCAAGAAAAGAGAATCTTGAAGAAGAAAAGAGACAGTAGCGAACTGGCAGACAGGGAATATCGACAGAAATGCAATGAGGTACGAAAAGCGGCC
>Ga0209367_1014433_pt1 | contig 10009 bp, 4 predicted proteins | sample WorMetLIZISLAND2_FD_187412 | JGI IMG/M metagenome (GOLD analysis project Ga0209367, IMG submission 187412) | Marine gutless worms symbiont microbial communities from Max Planck institute for Marine Microbiology, Germany - Olavius geniculatus... ...
CAGTCAGTGTGATGCGGGCAATATCATCTTTTGTAATTTTTGCTGTTTTCGATGTGCAAGTCCTTAAATGTTGCCGTTAACAAGTGTATAAACTAATGTTTTGTACATTTATTACTTGTAACCGCTGCTGGTTATCTGATCTTGAACCACACAATGGTCGGTGTTATGTTGGCCAATTAAGTGACAACAGTAAGAATACAAATGATGAAAAAATACGGTAATGCGCAAAAAATGCGGTAAAAGTAGGTCTTACGCGTGACCCGACCAGACCCGCCAAAATTGCCTTAAATTTGACCCGCAACCCGACCCGATCGAACCCGATCTGCGGATGGAATGGATTCGATCCGTGTCCATCTCTGCATGCACGTTCCAGGTGGACACCGGGAACAGCGGCGGCAGCGGACGCAGCGTAATGCGCGGAACAGAGGTGCCGTCGTCGTCGTCAACCGCTGCAGCAGGTCGCTAGCAGCGTCTGTAGCTTGTCGGTTTCTTCCACGTCGGTAACGCAGCCGTGCAGCACCTAGCTGCATGCCGTCGACGACGTCAGACTCGGGAGGAAGGCCACGCACGCGCTCGTCATACATAAGGGGAGATGTCCGAGGGGGAAGTGTCCGTGGGGAGAAATGTCCGTCTCCCTTTTCACCGATACGCGGTACGAGCCTATACTGGCTCGTCGTGACCTTTACTCAACGTTTCTATTACTCGGCGTATCCAGTCCTTGGCTGTTACTCGCAATTTCCCTTATTCGACATTTCCCGTTATTGGCTAGTACACACACAACATTTCCTATAATCGACGTATGCAATAACAGGCATTACTTGCATTTTTACTCAAACGTTCCATTATCCGACATTTCAATTACTCGACGTTTCAGCGTTCCCATCTCCAAATGTTCGTAAAATGTAAATTACAGCCCAAGCGGCGTTAAATAAACATATAGGACCTATGCAATGATTAGAAATCATGCAGACTTTTACTGACTATTCAAGGCCAGTCAATTGGGGTCATTCAAAGTCATTCAAAATAAAAGTGAACGTTTGATTTTAAAAAACATGCGAAGCGCCGTATCCGTGCAAGTCAATATACATGCCTACATTAACAGTGACGATTTCAAAACTTTATCATTTATGCATGATAACGATAGTCTACATAACATGGCAAGTCGCGCATATTTTTGTAGCCGCACAATTTTCGTTTTGAAAACGATCTATTAGATTTTAAAAATTGCGGAGTACTTTAAAATGTAACTTCTATAACATCATACGTTCAATTTTGTTGATTCGGCCTATTTAGAGGGTGGTCCAAAAAAACGGATACCTAGTTTTATTTTTGGGATAACTTCGGTAATTCAGCACCGATTTTAACCATTCTTTCACTGTTACAAGCAGACATTTATGGCGTGTAAACGTGAAGTTTTTCCATCCACCGCACCTTTATTGTGTGACCACATTACCTAGCAAAACAGTTCTCAGTTCGTAAGCCCATGATCAAACAGCGATCATTCTTTGATATTCTGCCCATATCAAACGATTTATTCTAAAAATTATTACTAATAAACAAAGTAAATAAACACAATATGACGTAACAATGACGTCACAAGGCACTACTGCGAATAAGCAAGTAAGCTTAACTATTTTATGCTACGAAATTGATATCTTTATGTGTTGCCTGTTCTTCGAGACCACTGTAGCTTTGACAGTGTTTGTTTTGCTAGTTAATGTGGTCACACAATAAAGGTGCGGTGGGTGAAAGAACTTCACGTTTATGCGTCATAAATTTCTGCTTGTAACAGTGAAAGAATGGTTAAAATCGGTGCTGAATTACCGAAGTTATCCCAAAAATAAAACTGGGTATCCGTTTTTTGGACCACGCTGTAGCTGATATGCTGCCATATAAATTACTGAATAATACGAGTATAATAACTAGAAAAGCACTCGGAGAGCGCAGACCTCCGCCAAGCATATTGATTCGACACAACATAGTAAAGGAACAGTAGGCAAAAACGCAACGGCACCCCAATTTTTTGAAAAATCGCAATAAAATTTGCAATCCAAATCTGATCCGAATCAATCTTTGTGATGTGATAGAGAACGACGCCTTTAACAAGTGTCTTTAATTTCATAAACATCGGTCAGTAATCAATCGAAATATTGAGGAACAAAATTTTATGCCCCATTTAAAGCAATGTTAACGACAACTTTAAAGTGCTCCAGAATCCAGGATTCCTTCCGGATCATCCCCAAAATTGAATCACTTGTAGTTTTGCCATTCCCGACATTCTCTGAAAATTTCAGAAAAATCCTTCCATAACTTTTTGAGTTATCTTGCTAACACACAGACAGACAAACAAACTCTGGCAAAAACATAACCTCCTTGGCGAAGGTAAAATAACTTTTAGTTTTAGCGAAACGTAACACGTATTATACCATGTCGAACGTCATGCATCGGAAACTATCAAAACGTTAATCATACACGTATAATGCTGCGGACGGTCCATGGCCAGGTCAAACTCACAGTTTGTGAAATTTATGTAGATCTGAATTAGACATTTCACCTTGCATATATATTATGTTGATTTAAGCTTTATAGATATATGAAAATAATGCACAAATTGTAACAAAATGCGGCGTTATACGTTGTCAACGTCAACATGGCGCCTCGTTTTCTGCGTCGTTTTCGTAGATCGTCGATTTCAAATGTAAGTTTCTTCGTGTTGACAAAACGCTGTGCGCTGATATTACTGTCAAAAATTCTCAGAAAATTGTGCTCTTTTAAAAAAATGGTAAGTTAATTTTGGTGTCCATGGACCTTGGCAGTGGCTTATGCCCCTTAATCTGGAATCGAAATCGGGCGCAAGTTTCCCCAACTTTGGGACTCAAGTCCTCCCCTTCGGGCTCCCTTTTCTTCTTCCCCCTCCCTTTATCCGCCCCTATTCCATTTCCCTTTTCCCTAACTCCCCTTCCTTATGCTTTATTCCCATTTTCTTTCGCGTGTAGACTGCTCGGTGGTAAATAGGTGGAGAAGGTTTTGATCTTCATCCTTAACAAAACTCCCCCATTTTTCACTGGACGCAAGCTGCGCCCACCAGGCCTACGGACAGAAGCCCATGTTCGATGGTTCTTACTGTTCTCTTAGTTCGGACACCTTGGGTGACGAAACAGTTGCGGAAAGCAAGACGGCGTAATAGTAGGCATGGGAGTTTCATGCCAATGTTGTTGTTGCTATAAGAACGTGCGACCAGTTAACTCGAATGCTGGAAAAATTTGATGCTATAAAAATGGTTTTGGCTGTAGCAGTTTCAACGCTGGTCGCTAAATTTTTAGTATTCATATTCTCGTCAGCTGATATACAGTTTCGATTAACGTCTATTTTTACTACGAAAAACCCGCCACCGAAGGAACAACCAAAGTGTTCCCACAGCGTACAGAGAGAAACGTAATACGACGATGCAATATGTCGTATAGAAACGGCTCAGCAGTTGGCAGCCTGCGCTGCCGCCATCTTGTCGTGCAGAGTCACGTGACTGGTGACGTCACATGATCCGGCGGTGGCGGTGTCGGGAGCAGACGTGGGCGTAGTGTTGAGTCCTTCAACAATGAGAGACAGGCGGTCAAGGCAAGAGCCTCGCAAACTGCTGACGCCGCTGCCGTCTACCAAACCACTCGCCGTCACCGGCTCAAACAAACAACCTGCAGACAATGCAGCTTTTATTCACCAACATAACCTTCAGCATGCAGCCAGTACACACACCACACTGGAATCGTGAAAAACGTAGTCCGCCCCAAGCGATATAATGCCGCAGGGCGGCGCTGATCTCTGTCTCGTTCTCGTTAGCTCTAAAAAGTCTCAACCTTTACATAGCAAGATGGCGTGATAGGCCTATTTCGTCGGAAGTTTGCCGACTATGTTCCAGAACCAAAACCATGGATACAAAACTATAGTGCGCGCGCAGAGTGTATGATTACGTCCCAGCTTTCGCTGGCACTCATTGTACTTACTCAGATGGGTGACCGTTCGAGAGCATACCGTCCAGCCATCCAGATAAACTTGGCCACCAGGGAGGGATGGCCAAGCTGAGTCTATCTGGATGGCTTGGTAGCAAATGTTGCAGAGTCAGATATAAGGGAGTGCATTTCATGGTCGTCATCAGTGGACTCGGCAACCAGTTAGTACCCAGGCAGCTGATAAGCCGTCACTTTCATCTTAGCTCTGACTCCAGGCTTATTGAAGCCGCTAAGTGATGGAAGAAACTTGCGACTCGTCAAACCCGCGCGGACGCTCGGAATGCCTTTAATCAATCCGCAGGCAAACGGCCGCGGATCGACGACGTTCAGTCAACCGCAAATAGCCATCAGTACCGCCCGCGGTAGCAGCTCCACATTCCTTATCAGTCCGCAGCGCGCGCGCGTGTGGCGTCGTCATCTACCGCAGAAGAAAGAAAGAAAGATGAATAGGCCGTGGTCTGGGACGGTCGACAGGTAATTAAAATTAAGCGATACGCATCGACTGATACTTAATGTGAACAGCTGCTACGGACAGCAGAGAGACGTCCGAGACGCGCTTTCACACAGACAGTAGCTTGGCCTGAGCAGAACATCGACAGCGATTAGCTGTACTATAGAGCTCTACTCCGCCCAACAATCTCTCTCTGTCTCTCTCTCTCTCTCTGCAGTTGGACGAAGATTGATGCGTGAGAAACTGCTCGACAAGTAGTCTATCCATGGTGGAGTTGATCGAGACGCCGACAGTCACATAAAAATGCCGCCGGACGGACCAGACTAATGATGCCAATACAACACTGAACGACGTGCATCCACGGCGTGTGCACAGTTGACATTGACAGGCAGTGACTAATGACTGTTTGACATACACACAGCGAACTATTTACTCTTCTATAGGCACCGCAAACTCAGACGAATAAGATAGGCTACCTCTTGACTCCTGAGACATTACGAGCAAAAATTACGAGAATATACACTGAAAATGAGCGCAGCTGGCGCAAGAAATTGTTGTAAACCTGCCACTTGGCTGTAGAAGACTGAAAGATTAAGACAGTTGTAATATTCAGTTCAAGTCTTCAAGACACGAGGCAAATCTGGCACGGCGCAGAAGCATACGAATCAAACTATACGTCTCAGCGCTGGCATAGGCCTACAACGAAATTAGGCTTAGTAAAGTGCTAAATTAAACGTTTTATTTCAAAACTAGGCCTCGAAATTCCTCTGCTTCTAGCTGCAGTCGGGCAAAAAAAGACGGCGAAAGTATTTTGTTTATTTTTTTTTTATTCATAATATTACACAACAGGTCATCCTAAAAACAAAGTGGCACACTGAGTAGGATAACTGAAACTTTCGTATTCGAGAACTTTCGTTCCAGGGAACGAAAGTTCCATAGGTGGAACTTTCGTTCTAGCGGTATATACGTCCTTTCAGATGAGATTAAAAAATATCGACACTAGATGACCTTGAAGGTCAGTGCTGCTACAGTAACTGTGTAGGCTGTAGCGCGACTTCCTTAGCGACAGCTGGGTTTTCTTGTTATTATTAAACCTGCCGAAACTTTAGCCACTGGAGCTTTTTTCGCTGATCTTATCTACAAGCTTTACTTAATGGGTTCAATAATGGTCAATGTCAGGGAACGAAAATTCTATGCTAATTTTACTTTTGGGAACAGAAACGAAAGTTTCTAGGAACGAAGGTTCCTGGGAACGAAAGTTCTCGGGTACGAAAGATCCATGAATTCGGAGTAGGCCTAGTTACCCACGAGAACCAAAGTAAAGTAGGCCTACTGCAGCATAACAGACTAGATGCGAACGGTTTTCTGTCAGTAAAAAGTTGAAGGCAAACAAAACACTGCACCGACATTTTTTGAGGGTCCAATAAAAAGTTTAGGAAGAGAGATTGTCTTAAAGATGGACGGCAGCCAGAAGCACAGGAATTTTTACGGTCCAGAAGGCATGCAGTGGCTAACTTCAAATTTCGCCATCCCTCCTTCAAGAAAATTATTCAGGACCTCCTCTTTTCCTTTTCCCTCCTTTCACACTCTATCCCCTCCCGCATTCATTTCCTGTTCTTTTACCCTTTCCTTCTGTCTTTTTCTTTATCATCTACGCTCTCTTCAGTATAAGCAAGACCTGTCAATGCACTATATGAGGTCTGGAGGAGCGCTTGAGCTACCCGATCGGGGCCCGGGGCGCAGCCCTGGCCGAAAACGCATTTTAGAGCATTTTGCCGCCCCAGAAACCACATCTGGTGACATCAAATTTAGTGTTTTTGCTGTGTGAAAAAATAAACACCATAATTTTGGACCCACTAAACTCTCGAGCATTGCGGGGTCTGCGGGGTCAGTAGTTACGCCACTGCTAGAAGAAATTTGAACCTCCGCCGAAAACTGTGTTTTGGTCTTAGCCGTTTACAGGCATCGCAACAGTAAACTATAGAAATCGTTAATTAACGCGAATATGAATCTTCGAATGAAAATTTCAAGCAAATAGAAAAACAACATTAAGAACTACATAAAACTCTACACAGAACCTATGCTTAATTTTTTTGTTGTCACTGTATTTTTTAATGCAAGCCTATCTCCATTCGGTCTGTCAAGTGTCAACCGTAAATAGATTAAGATTAAGGTAAGATGAACTGTTGAGATCATAACACTCATGCCCAGTTTCGTTTGCGTCGTTTTCTCACTTTACAGGAAATGTTGTTTTTAAATTTCTCCCTGCAGATCAAACTGTCAGCGCTCGTTTCTCGTACTGTACCCATATACCTAGGTGGCTTACAGATCTGTTTCTGTGCACCGTCAACAACAGGTGATGCCACCGTGCCAGCCAGTTAACTGCGCACGTTTTTGCGGCGCACCGTGTATCATTGCATCTGTCCGACAGTCGATACACTAATCCCAGCGGGAACGTTGTGCAGCTTCCTTGTTGCTCTTCGGTAATAAAACCCGGCTGAAATTTTACCGATGCGAGGAGAAAGCCCGATTGGTTACCTAGGCACTAGCTGAAGCAGCACAGCATACTACGGTACGCATGTACAGACCTATGGAGGAAATCAGTGAAGGTTGATTAGGTCATAATGCAAGGAGTATAAGAAAACAGTTACCCTTAGGCGTTCACTGCCTTACTGACTTAAGAAAATCTTAGAAAAACATTCATAAAGTTCTGTAAATTAAACTTGTGATTATTTCACGCAAGCCTACCAGTAAACGATGACGACGATGACAGTGGATGTGTGCCGTTGTAATGACGTAACTTCTCGGAGAAACTGCGCAAGTTGTCGAACGTCTGTTTCACAACAACACAAAAATGCACAATGAAATTATCAAACGCCACAGTAACAAGATGACAACATCAGCATGCAGCATGCCTGTGAGGTTGTCTTGGTGGGGTTGATCCTAGGCATACCGCTAAACTTAATATTTAGAGTTAACCTAGGCCTAATGCTAAGTGCGGTAGTAGTTTTAAACTTTGAACTCTATTGTAGGCGGCAGACATCCCAAGAATTCCGGGATACCTGGCGGCCGCGCCCAAGGATAAATTAGTAGCCGTCGAGCGTTGTGTTGAAACAGCTGTGACATTCTTGTATAAAAGACCAGTATAGCAGCGGCGAGAGCAGTTAGTGGCCGTTCGTGCTTACTTGCGAACCGATGTGTAGATAGAATAGCTTTCGTCGCAGTTCTTTCAGATATTCGGGTGATCAGAAATTATGTATTGTATTTTATTTAATTTCGTTACAAGCAATGGTTAATGGAATTTGAACAAACGTTTTCGGAATCGATTTACAACTGTCTCACGAGTTGTCGTTATTCCGAGATGAACTGAATGGAATTTAGTTCATCTCGGAGGAAGATTTAAAACATAGGCTTGACAAAGAAGGTTTAAAAAGTTAAATTAAACACAACAAAAGGTGACAATAACACAAAGAATGGGAGAGAACCTTGGCGGGATCAAAGATCAGTTTGGGGCGGTGAAATCGAAAAATAATTAAATTCCCCACCCCTAAATTTGATAATAATACTATCGTACTCGATTTCATGTTAGTTCAGTTTTAGTTTTGCTGGCAAGTGTGGCCGGCAAATGCGTGTCTCAATGGAGGAGGGGCAAGGAGCGTAAGAGGGTGAGATGGGGCAGAGAAGGGGGTAGCCTAAATGCAGGGTCATCATCTTCATCATGGTCGGGAGGCGCGCGAAGGATGTTTTGAAACGTGGCGCGCGCCTGGCTGCCACAACAAAGTCGATGGATGACCGAGCGTCGAGCCAGGCGCCGACAGAATCGCCGGGTCTGTGTATGCGCGGCGCCTCGACAGCTGGCAGCGGCCGCACTGGCTGACTCACTCGGCCCGGGCACCACGGGCCATGCCGGCACCGAGCGGACCCCGGTATCATACCGACGGCCGTGGCGTGGATCGGCCGGAGACCCGCCGCCAAGGCGTCCATCCGTCCGCTCGACGGTCGAGTCATGGCGCTCTGGTCGAGTGAGATGAAACGCGGAATGCGCGCCTTAGGTGAGGTCGTCGACGCGTCGCTTCCTGAGATATACCCGCGTGACACAGCGGGACAGAGGCGTGTCTCAGAGTGTGACGGAACGACGCTACGTAAAGCAGCGTTAAACATAGGGATTTAGATCCCACCGCCATTCTGTTCTCTGTATGTAGGCTTAGGTATGCGTCGCACGCTTTGTAAAATACGAGCGAAATTAAGAGTGCTGCGCAGGAGTTTCGATGATCTGCCTTGAGACAATGCAAAAACGGCAAAAATATGTAATCGTACGCTATTTGAACCTATTCAGTAATCCAATATTAATGAATTTCTGCCATTTAAAGAACACATTTAGCCTATGCTACAGAACTGCAGCCCGCACGTCATTTGGATACACAAGCAATCCAGTTCTTAAACACAGAATTTCCGAACGCAAACGAGTAAATGTTGCTAGCTAGCGATATAATGCTTTACTTTTTTGCCTTTCACTTAACAACGATTTTTTATCCACAGAATTGGAGTCATTGCCCTCGGCTACGTTACCTACTGCTGATTTATTCCCATATCGTACGGCAATTTCCAATCTGAGCACATGATTTTAGAGTCAGTCCCCTCGACGTTCAAGCCTGCAGCAGCAGCGGCGCAGACCGCAGAGTGCAGAGAGACCTTCTAGGCAGACAGTTCACAGAAGCGCGCGCACGAATGACTGACCGTTCTGTGACTTTTTCGGCATAATTGCCATTGAAAGCTGCACATTAGATTGACTCAACTTCAAACATATATACTCCAAACACGCGCATACACATACGCCAACAGTGCTGAGTGAAAATGTCATCGCTTAAACGACCTTACATCCATCCTCGCATAGACTCAACACCACAAGGGAGAAGAAATTATTACGATTTATTTATGAATACGAACTTACAAAGACGAAACAGTTCAGCATGTACAAAATTTCGGAGCAATCCGAAGACCGGTGAAACCTAGAAAACAAAGCGACAATCCCAACCCTGACGTGCGAAATAAATATCGTGAAGTTCGGTAAATCAGCCATAACTGAAAGGTTTGCAAACAAATCGAGTGCTGTCAGAAAATGCCAGAAAAGTAAAAAATAAAATCGCCTGACTTGTTATTATGATCAGGCATAGCCCATTTTTGTTTACAGTAAGTTAATTCGTTATTTTGAATAATAAAAGTTAAACTCCAGTTTAGTAACGATGTAGTATAAGAGAAGTTAATGTGCACAACGTTTTACGTTTTCGTCGATCTACATGTATATAAAAAGTTTTCATGACTTTTTCCGGGTACCTATGTGTGGCGTTTGCATGTGAATGAAACTAAAACAAAACTGTACAAGTCGCATGCGATTTCGCCATACTTAGCAATTACGTTCTCATGTTTTCAGTACAGATTTATACTGTGTATATAACAAATTCTTTTATACCCGATTACACATTACTAAACTCTGTTTTCACTACATTTTGATAGTTTACAGCCGCACGTAAGCAGGGGCGGCGGGGGCGAAGGG
>Ga0209367_1014434_pt1 | contig 10008 bp, 12 predicted proteins | sample WorMetLIZISLAND2_FD_187412 | JGI IMG/M metagenome (GOLD analysis project Ga0209367, IMG submission 187412) | Marine gutless worms symbiont microbial communities from Max Planck institute for Marine Microbiology, Germany - Olavius geniculatus... ...
AAATAGTAAAAGTGTTTCAGCTTCAGGGGGGCTTTGCCCCCCTGACCTCCCCACCAGGGGCTCTGCCCCTGGACCCCGCTGGGGGCTCCGCCCCCAGACCTCCGTTATAGGCTCGTGCTCCGTGCTCCGCGCGCTCGCCATGGCCCCTCCTTTGCCAAATCCTAAATACGCCACTGTACAATAATATTCTGTCGTCAGTATTTCAGAAGGTAGTATAGGCCTACAGCGATGTGTTTCGTGCGCAGCCTAGCGGGATACAAGTTAAAGACTACTATTTTTCTGGAGAATAGGCCCATGACAATGAATGAATTCTGAATGTCGGTTAATATTTACCGTGTCTAGAAACCTGTGCACTGACGACACGCAATTTATCGCGTGGAAAATGAGTGGACCTCACATTATTTTAGTTTTTTATCAATTTTTCGTGCCAAAAAAATTATCACAGTTTGTGCGAGTTTGACGAAGTTTTGACAGAAACCATTTTGCAGGATTTTTTGAGACATTTGAGATGTTATTTCTTGACTCACAACGTGACAAAAAAGTGCAAGTTTGCCACCGAACATTCTGATCTAGGCTGGTCTGTCTAGATGTGGGAACACTTCAGCCTAGAGTCACTTTCTCTTTCTTTTTCTGTTGCATTAGTGCGGCTTTCGGCTTTCCCGAAATCTGCACAGCAGGGCATCAATTGGCAGCCTCGTATGTAGGTCTAGCTACTACGGGCCTATCTCCTATAGGCCCTAGGCTGAGTTGCGTTGTTGTGTACGACATTCGTTCGACATGCGAGCACGACACAGACATTTAAAACCGGAGAGCAAAGTTTGTGCAGCCGTTTATGAAACTACGATCGCAGCTCGATAAGGTATGATTTATATCGCCACATCTGGAAAACTGTCCTTTAAAATAGCGATCGCTAGTAAACGGATTTATAGACCTAAGTCACGAGTTAGTGTGAGCGGTTGTGTGTCACTGGTACAGATAAGATTCATTGCGAAGAAAATATATCAAGAAATCTGAGCTAATGCTCATGAGATGCGCGAGAGCCTATGGCAGTTTCTGTTCGTAAGTAATCTTTGTCTATCAACATCCAGTTCATCGCAGTTCACTCTTTTACAGTCGAAAATCGCCAAAAAAATCACTTAGAAGTAATGTTTTTAGGGTTCAAGGTCGTTCAAGGTCATCGATGTTAAGATTCCTTAGAAGATCGTCGCCAGTGCTTGTCATGATGAGCAGCATGTAGGTCTATGTGCCTGCCTATCTGCAACCATTTTCACGCTAGACAAACCAACAGCGGATAAATAACCACTTTTAGAAGGGCACCCCTATTTGACACCCGCGTGCGCAGGCCTTCTTAAATCTAAAAGGTCCGGACTTGAACTGCTAAAATCTACATTTAATGCTCGAAATTTCACATGCAGGTTGTCTTGGTCCATCTCCAGCCATTTCGGCGCAATTCACTCTTGAAATGTGCGTCACAGTCCAAAATCGCAAAAATATTCACTAAAACCTCCAATTGTGGTGGTTCAAGGTCATTCAAGGTCATCGGTGTTGACATTTCTAAGAAGCTCGTCGCCAGTGCTTGTTATGATAAGCAGCATGTCTGTGCCTAACTGCAGCCATTTTTACGTTAGACGAGCCAATAACGGCAGGTAAAATAACGTCTTTTAGGAGGGGTGCCCCTCTTTCGCCCCCTCGTTCGTGGGGACCTTTTTACCCAGTGGCATAAAATTTTGTCGCAAAATACTAGAAACACTAAGCATATGTTGAAAGCCCGAAGTCTCTATCTTACCTGGTCTTGGATCGGTATCGGGTCGTGACAGAGAAACGGACGTTCAGAGTCTAGCTAATAAGCGCTGTAGCTCTCGCGCGTAAAATAAACCAAAAACATAAACCGGTTAAATGAGTTAAGTGCTTGTGAGAAATTTATGTGCTAAAAATAAAGAGTCTGGGAGTTCGTAATTTTCGTATTCAATGCGTTCGTTTAATACTAGTCCACAAACGATGTAAGATTAGCCTATTTCTATGAGATTTTTGTCACAATTATCAGCGGTCTATCGTGCATTATAATTTTATGGTTAATCTTTCATCACTGTGCAGTAGCACAGTAGTCGACCAAATTTCTTATTGATTAGCGTCGAATGTAAACTTAAATTAATAGAATCTGACTATGTCCCATTACGAGTTTTTAACAGCCGATCCTAGATGCACAGATTATTTACCAACAGTGTTGGCAGCAGACAACGTGTTGGGTTTTACGCAAGAAGGTTGTAAAAAATTACAGGTTGATTCCGAGCAGCAGCGGGCGAAAACGAAACCTGTGCCCGATGTTATCATGTTAGGGACAAGATCCGGCGGTTACGCGTAAAATACTACTGTTTCAACTTTCAACTAGAAAGCGCTCGTGAGAGTGCTTATCTCCGCCAATGTAGAAGTTTTCACAGGAGGGCGCCACCGTTCCTGCCGAAAGAGGAGGCAGAGGGAAGAGCCGCTTCGCTGCAGGAGAAAGAGGTTAATGTAATAGCCGGCGTTGCTGCTTGCGCTGTCATCGTGTACACACACACACACACACAGACACACACACACGCGAACACAACGACGGACAGAACGACCAATTTTATAATCTCCTCCAATCCACTTCGTTCCATTGGCGGAGATAATAACGCTTATTTACATGTACAGTAACGACGCGTTCTGGACCTAAAGGGCAACCGAAACGCTTTAGATTGCGTTGACACCGAATAAGACTTAGTGGTGTCGGTGTTCGCAGGGTTGGGCCTACAATAACGCAGCTCGGGTCGCTCGTTGCAGTCGTCATGTCTAGCATTGGTGATTACCAGTACGTCAGATACCTCGGCGCCGGCGGATTTGGATCAGTCTCACTGGTCACCTGCAGACAAGACAACCGACAAGTGAGCTTTCTGATCATACGTCTATTTTATTTTTGCGAGTCATTATTATCTCAGTTTGTTCTGCTTTAATAACACTAGGACTGTTCAAAAAGTGTTGCTAGTCGATGTTATATAGTTGGAAAAATTGTCTGTCACAACCCGGTACCGAATCAAGCCTGGTAAGCACTGCCGACGTCGAAACCAACGGGTTTGTCACGGTGCTCCGGCTATGGTCATCGATCTCTAGAGATGTGGTCTCCGTCGAGACGTCTCGGTCTCGAGACGGTCTCGAGACGTACTAGCGTCTCGTCTTGTCTCGACCTCGGAGCAATACGTATGTCTCGGTCTCGGTCTCGGCCCAGTAGGTTTTGAGTCTCGGGCCATTGCGTCTCGTCGTTGTAGGTGCAGTAGAGCGATACTAACCAGCATGACATTTGTGGCTTAGACATATTCGTTTACAATGTTTTTACTCTTTCATTTACTTATTTATCATAAAGCAGAATTATGTCATGTCAGTCTTTTTTCGTCATAAAGTGACCTAGTCGAAATGAAGATAAAGTGTATGGTGTCAGAATAAATACTAGGCCTCTATCAGCCGAAATGTAGACGACGTATTAGGCTATAATCAGCTGTAGTTTACTAGTTTCAGTTGCTTGCAAATTGCGATAAACATAAGTCATCCCAGGCCTGGTCATCATCGACTACAGATAAACAATAAACATCATATCACAATTGTTAGATTAGGCCCAAAAAAATAAAATAATGACCTACGGCCTTCTACGGTTTATACTTAAAACATTATAGGCTACGACAATCAATCTTCCGTGACACAGAACACCAAAAAAACTATTACAGTCGACCGTCCTGCAAAAATCGACCTCCGCTACAGTGTACATGAAAACTTCCCGCTTTTTTTCACTTCGTAATCTACACTTTTTTAACCAGACTTTCTTCTTTATTTTTGCTGGGCAGTCAAAACCCTTAACAAAACTCACCCTATTTTTACTTTTTTAAATTATTGTTTCAGTACGCGCTGAAGCTAGTGCAAATAGCTGGGCTGGGTACAAACTACACGCACGAGGCGAGTGTGCTTTGTCAACTCAATCATTCCAACGTTCTCGCGTACAAAGCCTGCTTCACTGACGCTGATAACTTCTGTCTCGTTATGGAGTTCTGTCCTCGAGGCGACCTCAGACAGGAGCTCGGACGTCGAATGAAGGAGGGCCGGAAATTCGCAGAAAATGAGATCGTAAACTGGAGCATACAACTCTGTCACGCTCTGCAGGTTAGAAGTCCAAACTCGTGAGTTTTAAATACCTGTTTATATTTTTAAAGTTTATTTTTGATGATAGACTAAAACACCCGTAAATTAATTAGTTAATTTAGATACGATAAACTAACACTGCATAGACTATATTTTTTTTAAATGGTCGTTTATTTCTGTTTGTGTCTTGTAGTGCGTAAAATACCAAGTAAGATTATTGGTTTTATGCGCGTGTTGTTAGTATATTCATGACATGAACATTATTCACCGGGATCTGAAGCCGGAAAATATCTTTCTAACGGACAAGGACGGCATCAGAATTGCCGACTTTGGTCTTGCGCGGTGAGCCATGCTGTTGGCAACGTTAACAGACATTCAGTGCCACTCAGTTAATATATTTTTGTAAAAAAAACCTTTGTAAATGATTTCCTAGGCCTAATTTACATCCTTATTTATTTTACTACACATCACTTTTTCAATGATTCATTTATAACAGAACTTTTTACAGAACGTTTTTATACGTCGATTGCTTAACGTTTCTCAATGACAATTAGAAAGATGTATCAGAGCAAAAAACTTCAACAGTTTACAAAGCTATGTAAGGGCGATATGAGCCAAAACTCAAAAACAGCAAAAATGGTTTCGGGGCTATATTATCGCGTGTTGAATTTCAGACTGGCCCTTACAAGACTAGCCATTCTAAATACTTGAAAAATATTACTGTAGGCCTATATCCTAAACAAAATTTCGTTGTAGATACTTTTACTAGGTGCCAAGCTAAGCTATGGCATATGTAGTTTCCTATTGGTGGTCCATTGGAACCATGCGTCTATCTTGCACCGTTACGGAGATATAAAGCCTCAAACGTGCATTTGCCCATATTAAAGGCCAAAAGGTCACTGCGCATGCGCCGTGTCACATGACCTGTAGGCAGGGGGTCCAAAATAACCGCATATTTGGAATTCCCAAGGCCACACTGCTTATTCACTATACCACTTTGGTGAGGCTACGATAACGATTAAGGGTAGTTTGTAGATGAGCATCTCTATTGTTAAGCATTTTCAGTTGTAATTTTTAAAGTCCGAAAATGGGCTTAAAATTTTCGGTTTTCGGGGGATTTAAAGGAAAAAATATAAAAGATGAATGTTGAGACGCCCCTAGGAAATCAATCCCTACCGAATCACGTCATCCACTGCAAAAAATACGGCGATACTCCCAAAAATGTGTTCTTCAGAGCTTGGCAAGAAAAGTAAAAAAGAAAAGAAAAAATAACCCAATTGAACATTATATTTCACCCCTTTGCCCCGCCGACCCCACTGGGCCGATTTGTACCATTTTTGGCACATAGGGTCAGACCGCCGACGTAATCATTAAAGTCAAATTTTAAGTCGATTGATTCAGGGGTTTGGGGGCTACGGGTGCCCAAAATCTGGGGTTTTCCATTGACTTTGATAGTCGCCCTTACAACAGTGTTACGCACTACCGTGCTACACTGTGATATGCGTTCGCCCAGGTGTTTTCTCAGACCATTGTGTTGTTTGTTTGATGAGATGCCGCTTAGTTTGTACATTTGCGACGCTTGTTTGGGAAAAAGAAAAAACAATAAAATGAAAAACGAATAAAGCGAAGAAAGAATCGAAAACGCGGGAAGACAGGAAAGGGAAACCATCCAGCCAACCAGTCATGCTGTAATATTGACGAAAGATCGAAGCATAGAATGCCAACTCATAGATGCACAACACACATTGTAACGTAGCCTAGCTACGTATGCATTAGAACTGGGCTTTTGAACTTTCGGTTACGGTTGTGTCCGGTTTAAGTCATCATATACATGCAATACACGTGTTTACTGTGTATTGCAGGGAATTGCAGCCGGGCGAATACGCAGCGTCCATAGTTGGCACCATGCTGTAAGCGAGTCCTGAAATATGGCTCGAAAAAGCCTACAACAGCAAGGTTCATATTCGTTATCACTTGCATTTAATTTTTGTAAACATAGCACTGACATTTACTCATTCGATGAATTTTTAGCGATGAACTAAAGTTCTGAAGATGACCGACGATGTTTGACAAGTTAACACGACCCATATTACATTACGTACGTTGTATAGACACTTTTGCCGCCGCTGTAGCCTATAGGTTGGTCCTGAAAACTGGCAATGTTTTTATACACCTTAATTTCGTCAAGTATTAACCGATTTTCAAAATTTTTCGTTTGTCAGAATTAGGCGAAAATTTTGCAATAACACTGTCATTCTACCACACACCAACGACGCGTTGTTCTGCCTTCAAGACCAAGACCTTTGCTGTAGAACATTCTGCTTGCTTGTGCATTTTCCGCTTACCTAATGCCTACTGCCGTTGTTGGCATTTGGTCAGTGATTTTCGAAAGTTTTATTTGTTTTTTTGTGACTATAGGAGTAAGACGCTTAAATTCTGACAATCGTAGTATGATTAATTATGCTTTTAAAACACTGACATTTTACAAGGTAATGTACCAACACATTTAAGGTGTTATTACAACTCATCTGTTGATTCTGACAGCAAAACGTTTTGAAAATCGGTTAATATTTGACAAAGTTAAGGCATATAAAACTGTGTGCCATCTCTTGGGCCACGCTGTAGACGCGGGTTATTATTTAAGATGGAAAATATCGCGGTAGCTTCCAGACTGCTTGCCCCATCTGACTGATTCTAATGTTATTCCACGTACGCTGTTTCTGGCGTTAATGCGCTGTACAAATCGATGTTTTATATGTAACTAAAAACTAACAAACTAATTTCGTCGTAGGCTGTTTTTGAGCCACAGTGAAACGCTGGAAGTCACTTTAACCGCCTAACCGTTGTGAATGTAATCTGAGTCATGCCTCATCTACGTGGCTATTTTTAGGCGGAATCTCCGCCCATTGCGACACATTTCTCCATAACGTGGTCTGTCTGTCTGCTCCATTTCTGCACCGTACTTACACTGTTTCGACCGATTTAGATGCTATTTGACAAATACACTTGCCGGCAAGGAGTTACGCAGAATTAGTCATTTGGGGGCCTCAGATAAAAGTTTGGGGATGTGAGTTCTAACTTCTAGAGGTAGGGGATGAGGGTCTGGGGACCGTGCCCCAGCGGGGTCCAGGGGCAGAGCCCCTGGTCAGGGGTCAGGAGGGCGAAGCCCTCCTTAAGCTGAAACACTTTTGGCTTTTAGGCATTTAATGTATACCGCCAATTTGCTATGTTTTCCAAAAAATTTAAAAACTTAAAAAATCAGATTTTGCGGTTGTTTTTGCCAAAAAAAGTTTAATAGGCCGCAGTTTGTTACAGTTTACTGTGAATTAATGAAAAGTAATAAAAGCAATATGCAAAAATAACATAGGTTTCACTAAATACATTTGGTTTCAACCACAACCCCTTTGGTATCTTTCTCGTTGTGGAGTCAAGATTTTAATGGGGGTGTACACCCTTCCACGGGGGCTGGATAATTCCTTGCTTGCCGGGTCCATTGACACATTGTGTTAGATAGAGTCAGAGGAAATGGAAGATTTGGGTTTAAACTTTCAGCCATAACATGCAATATTGCAAATTGCTGCTAATACGTGATGTGACGACTGCAAACGAAAAACGATTTCGCATTGCACCAAATTATTTTTGTGCTTATTGTTTTTTGTCTGTTTTTAAGCAAAAGGTTTTTTCACAATGAGCGGTGGCTAATGTGAAATTATGCGATTAGTAAAAGCTGTAAGTTGTTGTTGCAAATTTAATATGAAGTTGGTTGTTCGTGTGTCTGCAGACGGTATCTACTCTCTCGGATGTTGTTTGTATGAACTGATGACACTTCATGCTTACGTGGACGTCAACGAATTGCGGAGAAGTGGAATGAGAAAGGTCAGTTGCTCCCGCAGTGGTTTTGAATGTTTATAAACACTTACTTATTTGTATAGAATAAGTTTTAATTTTTTATAAATTTTTTCATTAACGTTTTTATTATAATACTGTTGAACGGTTAATGTAAAAATAACGGTGATACTCATATAGTGGAGTAACAAAAAACCCAGCTGTTGCTAGGGCGGGCCGACCGTACCACCTATATCCGAAAGCCAGCTTTAGACTTCCGGTTGTGGAAAGATAGCGATTTGCCAGAGTGACTGCAGTACTATACACGCTATGGTGACGCTGCTATATCGAAAGCTAAAGTAAACGCTAGCATTTAATACGGTAGTTTAGCGTACGCGGGTGATGGCTGCATACGGCAAGTTTGCATTCAAAATTGCTGCCTGATAGAGACATGGTTACTACTAACAGCCTTTAGAAACTCGTCATTGCCTTATCCAACGGTACTATCGCGGTGCATCGCCGACCACCTACAACAATACGTGCGTCAGGCTACAGATGACGGACGACAGACAAAAAGACAGACTTGCGACATATTGTACCCAAGGTTCGACTTAACGATAGGCCAAAAAAGAGCTATTAGTAAAATAATAATGGCCTTTGTATTAAAATTTATTTTTGTAATGTCATGCCACACTTAATCACGCAATGTTTTTACATAAAAATTTTTATAATATATATAATTATAAAAAGTTGTACGTGTAACCTAAATCGACTGAAGGTCCATGGACTCCAAAATTAACTTACCATTTTCCCAAAATAGCACATTTTTCTAAGAATTTTTACAGTAATATCGACACCCAGCGTTTTGTCAACACGAAAAAACTTACATTTGAAGTCGAAATCTACGAAAACGACGCAGAAAACGAGACGCCATGTTGACAGGCTGATGACTTCACCGCGTGTACCCGTAGTCAACGTAAAATACGCACAGAAACATAAGCATTATAAAATCAAATTGTTTACCTATGTACTGCTGCAGTTGTCAAGCGACAGTATTTTTGCCAAACGTTAAAAATATTAAAACTAATTGGTAAACACTGACTGGGTACATGCAGTGACGTCACTTCCAGCCACTTCCAAGATTAGGATTTTTCACAAAACGTAACGTAACACAATTTTTTCGTTATATTCAGGCATTAATTTCATACATTTACAAAGCTTAAATCATCATATTGCATAGGCAAGGTGAAATGTCTAATTGAGGTCTAAATAGGCCTGAATTTTACAAGTGAGTTTGACCGTGACCATGGACCTTTAACCGTTAAGTAAGAAGGGAGATAGTGTATTTTGCTTAGCGTCAACGTTGACTCATTTTTATAAAAAAACATGTTTTAACGTTTTTTTCAGTTTTGTTTAAATTTAATAGGCCTTATATGATTTTACGGTTGCGCTGTAGGGTGGTGAGTTTCCTAAAACCGGACATTCTGCTTTTTTGATATCATTAGTTCGACAAATGCTTTCTGACAATTCCGATAATCGACCAACTGCTTCTGAAATTGTACAGTCGCCTCCGATGAAAGATTACGTAAGTACTTAAAAACAGATTTTGTGTTTATCGAAACAATTAATTAGTTTAATCATTGTTAGCGGTTTTACGCATTTTAGCAGATAAAAATTTTAATTACACCATCTATGCATAATGCAAACGTTTAGTCGTTTATTTGGTATTTGCACTCAGAATATTATTAGTCAAACGAACAGTAAAAAACTATTTTGCTCAGTTTTGTAAAATGCTGACAGCATTTTTAACACTAGAATTGCTATTATATTCTACAATGTGGATGTAGGTCAACGTGGGTGTTCTATTTATACGAGTGTATTGTTTATATATTTTTTTTGTTTGCGTTGTATTCATCATCATCATCATCATCGACAACCGTGGGCTCAATGCCCGTTGGTGTCTGACGCCATTCTTACTATCGCTGCCCACCGCTGCCTATCTAGGGCAGCGTGGCTTAACTCCTGCAGGGTTGT
>Ga0209367_1014436_pt1 | contig 10008 bp, 6 predicted proteins | sample WorMetLIZISLAND2_FD_187412 | JGI IMG/M metagenome (GOLD analysis project Ga0209367, IMG submission 187412) | Marine gutless worms symbiont microbial communities from Max Planck institute for Marine Microbiology, Germany - Olavius geniculatus... ...
ACACAGGCCTCCCAATCTACTCAAATCTATATCTAGGGGCTATACAAAGCACCCTAACGTTATCACAAAAGCCAAATCAAAGGCTTACAACCTTGGCATTTCATATGCCACGACAAAGGCCACACATAGACCTGAAGCGGTCCACAACAGCACAACAACTGATTTCAAAACAGCTCATCCACGCACCTCCTGAGGACGACGACCTAATTACTGTTTGGCCTAACCAATAGTAGGTTCGGATTCAACTCAAGCCCTACTTAAATCGGCGCAAAACTCGAACGCACAGGCTCTGATTGGTTATCACCTAATGCTGGCCTTTGTGACAAGTACACACCTGTACGGTATACATACAGAGTCGCTATACATAACGATGACCACGACGATCCACAAATAAATACGATACAGCGACAAAAAAGACCGCTAACAAACTTATTTTAACGCGACAAGAAATCGACGACTCGATTTTCCTTGCAAGTGACATACACATACTGGCCACTAAACTGACTAAAGACCTACGCAGCCTGACACCTCCCACCTTGGGGAAAAGAATAAAATGGGGAACAAAATTAAACCCATTTTACTTCTTTCCTACACTACACATATAAACACACAAATCACTACTATTGTACGAAAATAAACATGACAGTATATCAAGGTGTCATGGTACATCAATACAAACTTACTAAAGACCTACGCAGACTGACAACCTGTAATGCAAAATTTTGGGAAAATGGCCAAAAAATTGGCTAGGGGAGCGATATCAAAATTCTGTTTACAGCGTTTTTAGACATTGTCGTCCCCTATAAGCGTGCCAAATTTGGGGCGGATCGCTTCGGAAATGGCGGAGCTACTATTTTTTCGATTTTGCATGGGCCTCTATAGAGACGACACTTAGCGTGATCGGAGTCGGGTCTGCGATGCGGCTTGCGGACAGGCCACCACCTGGTGTGGTAATTCGCGTTTTTAGCCGATCGTACTTGAGCAACGGTCGAGCTATTGGCATGGTTGTCATCGGATATGGCGCTGGCGACTTCCTATAGGTTGTCGGTAGTAACCATATTTCCACCTGCAGCGGTTTGGCCGCAATTTTCAGCAGTTTTAAGCTCTAAGCGGCCATATCTCGGACAAGGTCAAAATCACTGACAACCAGTGCAGTGGGCTATCTTAGCGACAGCTGGGCTTTTTGTTTCGCTAAACGGTGGTCTGTCGTCCGTCGTCACGGATGTATTGTGGCTAAACAGTAAATCGTAGAGGGTCGACGATGGTGCCATCGGATAGGGCGCTGACAACTTCCTGTAGGCTGTCAGTAGTAACCATGTCTCCATCTGCAGCGGTTTGGCCACAATTTTCTAAATGGCCATATCTCGAAAACAGTGAGAGATAGGGCCCAGGTTACTACTGGTCATCACTAATAGGTAATAGCATACGCACTTTCAGATGAAATGAAAATCATCGACCTTGGATCACGCCGTCAAGGTCACTGACAACCAGTGCGGTCGGCTATCCTAGCGACAGCTGGACTTCTTATTTCACTAGACGTCGTCGCGACTATGCGACTATTAATATTGCTGCAATGCATCGGCAGACGGCGCGCGCCGGCGAGCTAGTTGATACAAAACAGATGTTGGCACTCAGCGCGGCGACCGACCATACTCGACGGCTGCAGTAGGCTACAGTTTTTGCGATATTTAAATTTACGCCAAAAAAGATGGGTAAAAGCTAGAAAGCTGAAATTTGGCAGAGGTCTTTATAGCAGCCAACACTAACGCTGTGTATATTTTCAGGCCGATTCCTTCCCAAATGCGGCCGCTAGGCGGCGTCAAAGTTTGCATGGCGGCCTATGGCGAAAAAGGGTTAAGCTTATTTCTCAGGCCAGAAAAAACTCAAGGATTTTTTGAAATATATCAGCATACTTGCATTGTTGCTGTCCACAATATATGCGTATTAAAAAAAATCGTACGGGGAGAAAAAAGTTACGAGGTTTTGAATTTTTTTGCATGGCGCCTTATGGGCAAAAAATGGTTAAACTTATTTTTCAGGCTGGAAAAAACTCGGGAATTTTTTAAAAATATATTATCATACTTGCATTGTTGCTGCCCACAATATATGCGAATTTAAGAAAAATCGTACATGGGAAAAAAGTTAGCCAATACGTGTAATGCAAATTTTTGGAAAAATAGCCATAAAATTGGCTACGGGAGGATATCGAAATTCTGTTTTCAGCGTTTTTAGACATTGTCGTCCCCTATACGCATGCCAAATTTGGGAAGGATCGGTTCGAAAATGGCGGAGCTACAATTTTTTTTCGATTTTGCATGGGCCCCCTATAGAGACGACATCACCGATCCATATATATAAAGATCGACCGAAAAACACGACAAGCGGAGTCGGTATATTAACTCCTCTACAAGAAATTTGAGATAATGCTCACGAGACGCGCGAAAGCCTATAGCAGTTCCGGTTCAGTAGTTTAGCTAAAAAAATTGGGGTTTTTACGCTAAGTTAATATGCAAATACCAAATTCTCTATCTGGATCGCATAACGATTGTTCCGTGGCGCCATCTTGTGAATGATATAGACTTGTGTCGCAGCCCGAAATCGCCAAAAAAATCCATAAAACCCCCTATTTTGGCGTTCAAGGTCATTCGACGTCATTGAATTTGACGTCAATCGAGAGCCAGTGTACGACTTCTTATTAGTGATTAATAGTAACCTAGACCCTATCTCGCGCCGTTACTGAGATACAGGGACTTATTGCCCAAAATTTCCGAATTTTGCTCACCCCTTCTCATTTAGCACCCTCGTTCGGGGTGACCCCTTTTGAATTTATAGAAAAGTTTTACGGTTCCTGAAACTAGAGTCTTTTAGGCAGCCGACGGTGAAGATTTGGTAATCTTAGCTTAAACCGTTTTTGACTGATCTGCTTTCGCGCGTAAAAGCTGGTTCAGCGCATGCAAAACATAATAGTTTACAGCATTCGTGTTTCACTAGGTAATGTAACGACGCATTTTGAATGTGATTCAAAACTGAATAAGAGTTTTGTTACAAATTGTGCGCAAAATCTACCAGTATGTTTTTTTGAAAATTCGTTGACAATTGACAAAATTATTGATATCGCTCGGTGAAGATGTACTATTTACGCGCGAGAGCTAGCATAGTAGCGCATATTAGCTACGGTAATTCTGTCCGTCTGTCCGTTTGTCTTGGTGTCTGGCACATCCCGGTACCGATCGGAGCTTACGTAAAATAGAGACTTCGAGTTTTTGCCATATGATAGCCTACAGTCTCTAGTATTTCGTGACAAAATTTTATGCCCCTGAAATTGATGAGAGGGTTCCCCACGAACGAGGGGCGAAAGAGGGGCACCTCTCCTAAAAAGACGTTATTTTACTGCTATTGGTTTGTCTAACGTGAAAATGGTTGCAAAAAGGCACAGATATGCTGCTTATCGTAACAAGCACTGGTGATGTGCTTTTTAGTGGTATTAACATCGATGATCTTAAATGACCTTGAATCCTCGAAACAGCCATTTTAATGTTTTTTTGCGATTTTTGGCTGCAGACGAGTGAAATGTGACGAAATGGACTGAGATTGACCAATATTACCTGCGAACAAGAACTGCTGTAGGCTCTCGCGCGTCTCATGAGCATTAGCTCAGATTTTTTGTTGACACGATGTAGACGTAAAATCACTTTTTATTTCATTATTTGCGTTAGACGTTCGTATAAAATTGTGGACTATAGCAATGTAAACAATCACTTAATCTTGATAACCTGACCATGTGCTGATATGACTGTAGCTGCCGTGGCGTCAGATGAACATAAGAACATAACAGCAACTGTGAATAGCAATGTGACTTTAAGCTGTTCCATAAACACTGCAAATCTAGCAGAAAGGACCCAGTCGAATTGGACAATACGATGGATACTGAATCGAGACGGTTCAACAATTCCCTTGTTACTTTTTAACGGCTATAATGCAAATCCAACATTTTCCAAGTTTAAAGTAAATGTGGTTAAAGAGAACAGATACAGCGAGCTGACGATATGCAATATACATCAGCGAGATGTGGGAACTTACGCGTGCCTGCATTCCAGTAAATCTCGCCCTGTTGCCACTTTCACGCTAATTGTAACAGGTTAGTAAAATTATTTGGCAGTTGACTATTTTTTACACAAAATTTATATGCAACAAACTAATGCACAAAATCTTCTTTGATTTAATACATAATAATATATTATGAACGCAAATATTAAAATGTTAATAACACTATGTAGGCTATGTAACTGTAAAATAAAAAAATAATACTCGTACAATTGTTGATATGATATTATTAAATGCAGTTTATGCATTACGCAAAACTGGCACTAATTCTCTATGATATAATATTAGTTGTAAAATAATTTGTTTAAAATTTAAAAAATAAAAATCACAGTTTTGTATTATTTTATTTGCAGTAGGCTATTTTTATTCGCATTGATGCACGGGAACAGACGTTTTATTTTATTTATAGCAACATAAAAATTAGATATAACTTTCGATTAAAAACAGCTAAGGCAGTTATTTGAACACAACAGTTAACAATTCGTGACTCTGCAGTACTCAATACGTGAATATACTGCAGGCCTATGTAAAACGAAAGCAGAACTTTATTAAATTACTCCACAAGACTAATCTTGAAGGCGTTGAGCAGAATTTTGTGTGCAAGCCGATATAACATATTATGTTAGCACTTCTAATTTTTTGTTAGTACATGTACCTGGAATTAAATCGTTTCAACTGCATGCATAGTGACAACATTAGGTCTACTTTGTTTAAACTGCTATTATCGAAATGCGAGATTTGTCCATGAACTCAAAATACGCTATTAACATTTTGCAGTCGTCCGCCACCATAACACGTTTGTTGGAAGTTTTTTTTTGTAGAGTATTACAGCACGAAACACTATAACACAGGGCGTTCTGAACTTCTGACGTTGGCGCGGTACATGTCGGTTTTCTTACTTACTTACTTATATTACGTTGACAATCCGTTTAGGCATAACAGCTAGAACACCGTGTTGCAGACGTTGAGCAAGGGACATTCCAAGAGTCGACGGATACATCAACGATCGCGTCATGTACATGCAGACCTACATGTCCGTCCGTATCTGCGGAATGTCTCTTTGTGATGAGCATTGCTGCTGCCGAAGCATTCATTATAATGCTCGTTCTCTGCATTATGCTCACGAAACAAGGTATTTCGGCACTGCTAGCTTATAGAATATATATTTAGACCTAGTTCTATAGGCCAGACTAGTGACATGTAAACAATTCAAGTTCAGAATGTGAGCTAAAAGATAGATAAGGTGATTGATTATTTGTTTTCCAAACAAAGTGATGTTAAGTTTATTTGGGTACAAAAACAGAAGTAAGCATTCCCGCTATCGAAAGGCCTAATTGATTGATTGTGCAGGTTTCGCGATAATGCCACATCTTGATTACGTTTTTACTTGATTTAGAAACTTTTTAAATATAAGGTTAACGAAAAACACCAAAAATATGTTTATTAAAGGCACGGAATATTTATTGGGAAATCCAATGAATATCCGGGCTGGCTATTTATCCGGCCGCCGTCTTGAACAGCCTTAGCTGATAAGCCTAAGTACGGGCACCCAAGGGTGCTTCTAAACCACACCTCACACGGTAGTGTGAGTGTTGTAAGGATGACTTTCAAAGTATATGGGACAAGGCAAACTTTGACCCTCAGCCAACCCAAAACCCCTGAACCGATTGTCACCAAATTTGAATAACGTGATAATGTCGTGGACGCCTACCACTAAAAAATTGGGGCACAATTCGCCCATGGGTTTTTGCTCCCCATATAGATGAAATATACGCCCTTCTTGTTTGAAATTTACTACACTTTTTTGTTTTTCAACTTGCCTACTAGCAATTTGTTAGATCGATTTTTAACGCTTAATACGTAAAATTACGCGGTTCTGCGCAAGAAAGTGCCTTTGAAATGTTACAAAACAAAAGTTTAATTTTTGACTTATTTATTCGAACATTTCGAAAAAAATACAATGGCGCATATGGTAAATTTTTTTTAAAAAATTTAAACTATCATAACACTCGTTGTGTGCAAGGTAAAGTCGTAATTTTTGGTTCTAGGATATGATTTTCGGGATCGGCCTAATTAACGGTGACATTTATAGCGGGTGGCGCAAAAAAGCGTCCTGAACATTTGCATGCATTATTCAGCCGAATGGTCGAAATGAATCAGCTCAAGAGCATTTCTGTAATGAGCAAACATCAACGAATATGCGTAGAAATTTTCGCCTAAAATACTTCGATATTAGCCGCGATACAAACAAAATAGCGTTACACGCCATGAAGCAATTTTTGCAAGCGGTTCATCTTATTGCGTTGCCGCTCGTACGCAGGCTATGCCAAAACGTCACAGTAGGCCGAATCATCAGTAGGCCTAACTGATCAGCAGAAAATGTGCTGAATAGGTTCTCTATTTTCTTTTGCCACTACTGCTAGACGCTTTTTCCACTGATATATGGCTTTTCTGATTCTGGTTATCTGATGGCGAAATCATGCCATTTGTCTGAGATAACATTCTGGAGATCTTTGAGTTCGCAAATGGTTCACGCCTTTCTTCGCAGGCAAGTTGTTGCAAGGTATCCCAAACTGAATAATGTAGTAGATTGAAATCTGAAAGAATGTGGTTTCCATTTCTGTAAGCTGACGAAATTGGGCGTGTTGTGTTAAAAAAAAATGTGGAGTTGCTTTGATGCGGTGTGATGGAAAGCTGTCTTTACATAATGAAATTTTTAACTCGCCTTACGCCATTAAGCGACACTCAGTGGTGTCATAAGTGAGATCAGTGAAATTTATAAACAAGTAAGAGTACATATTGGTCTACAAATGTGCAAAAGAAAATTTATCTCCGTGAAGTATACGCGCCGTTATAGTTATGCAAAGTTTGGGAAGTTTTTTAGCACCACCCGGTATTTACCCCCGACCGACCCCCGTTGCCATGGCAACAAAATTTAGCACAAACTTGGCTATAACTCGCATTATGTGAGAAATATCGGCGAGATTTTTGAGTCTATATGGGATTTTCGGGGATGGACCATTAAATGATGCCAATCGCATTTTCCCCGACTAACCCCCGTTGCCATGGCAACGAAATTTGGGACAAAATTGCCTATAACTCGGCTTGCGTAAGAGATTTTTGCGAGATTTTTGCGCCTATGGGGGGGGTTTCGGCGATGGGTCATCATATGCTGCTAATCGAATTTTACCCCGGCCGACCCTTGTTGCCATGGCAACAAAATTTAAGACAGAATGGGCTATACCTCGGCTTGTGCAACAAATATCACCAAGATTTTTGCATCTGACGGCGGTGCGGGTTGAGGGTTTGGCAGTTAGATGACGTCAGTCGAAGTCTACCACAGCCATCTTTTATTTCCAGGTATAGCGAGCAGCAGCGTAGTAGGAGCAGCTGCAGCAGTAGTAGACACATCCAACGTTATGTACCCGACCGGAGGTATACTGCTCTGCCTTAGAAAAGTAAAAGATAACGGTGCGGATCCTGCCTAGCGCTTCTTACATGCGTCACGCTCATTTCTTGACTTTTGGCAATAAAATAGCAAATATGTATATGTAAAAAAACTTACCAGTTTAAAACTGTGTGTAAGGACGATTGTAATGATATCAGTCCTCTAAAACAGCAAAAATCATCTGGGTAACCTTAGATGGGGCTATGCATATGGCGTCCTTACAAGCTGACTTTAGTTGGTAATCACTAACATAGTCTAAAGTCTTCTTCATTTGATGTTATTCGTAAAATATTGCCCGATTTTAGAAACTGAGGAAGAAAAATTCTATTAATGTCGAATACGCTAGTTGTTATTTGTCTTGTTATACCTCAATGCATGGGTCTATCTGGCATCGTTATGGAGATGGCCATTTGAAGTTTTTTTCAGTAAGGCTCTGTCATTAACCGAGGTCGGTCGGTCGTGACGACGGTCGACGGGTGACGCAGTCGGTCGTCAATATTATACTGATGTCATATACTCCTCTTCGCTACGTTAGGAACGTAGTGCGCGAGGAGTAAAAATTCTCTGGGTGAGCGAGCATAATATAGCATAACTTCATCTAACTGAAAAAAATATTTTGAATGAAACTTTGTAATTTGTCGTAAATTCAAACGCCAAATACGCTTGCAACATATAACTTAAAATTTTCAGTCTTTAAAAACTAAAGCTCAAAAACTTTAGGGGTGTAAAATTTTCTGACTCACGCTGTAGATGATCGGAGCCGACGAGTTAAAGACATGAGTGTTAGCAAAAATGAATTGGTGGAAATCTGCACCGAACCGCAGCCGGGCCATTCGACGGAGTCCAACGTTTCTATCGTACGTTGCTGCAACATTTTACCCAATTTCACGAAACTGACAACGGGTGACAATACTGACAAGCTGAAAGCACAATATTCGTTTAGGGAATGTTCTTCTAGGATTTGTAATGCGATCTTTCAGCAATGTCCTGGTTGGCAATCTTTACTTATTTTCTTGTTTACGGTGGTAGTAGTTTTGTTAGTCAGTGCATTGCATTTGTTTCGATATTCTGTTACTGTTTATGCGCAACGCATTGATGTAATCATCTATGTTTTTACATGATATTAACATTCATTTTTACTCCTCGTTCGGGTCCTGATGAGTGATGAACTCGTTAGTCGTTACCTGCCGCGTCTATCTACGTTCATTATAGGCCTACGCTCCTGTTTAGTGAGTGTAGGCTACACTAAAATGCGCCACGTGCTGTTTGTGCTACACTTGACTTGATCTTGCGATACCGTTTTATGTTGAAATTTGCTATCTGCTTTGAATTCACTGCAGTTAATTACAGCCGACAGTAATAGTAACCGAAGTTATTATTAAGCCAAAGTTATGGTATAAGCTGAGACAGAAAACATTCGGCATGGTGGTGTCTCTTTAGGAAAGCACGCACAACATACATCAAACTATTATTAAGCACTAGTGCTTTTGTGTGCATGGAGAAAATACCGCGTTGTCGACGCAAATATTAGTCGGTTCGTTCGTAGTTCGTTGTGCTGTGTTAAAGGGCGAGTCACAGGATCGAATCAGTGATCAGTCAAGTGGTACAGAGTCTGCCGTGGCACTGCGGGCTGATGATGTGCTGACCGTAGCAGCGGCTGCAGAAGCTGCAGACTCAGTCAACTCTCAGGTAGGCTAAACGACCGAGTTGTCCCGTTGACACCTCGGAACGACGTTAACATTAGTAACAACATTTATTTGGATGTTTTGCAGTAACATCAGAAACACAAAAAGACTGCCTGAAATACAAAAAAATGAAACTGCAACCTATACACCCAGATTTGAGAATACATGTATGCCCAAGGACACGTGGATGCCTAAAATTAGGTCTACGTTCATAGCTGAATGCTTATGCAACTTTACTTTTTATGCTGTTGCTAACTTCACATTGTCCAGATCGAAACGTAACTAATCTTCTAAATAAACATTATTTTTTTTTATTTCGGCTGAGATTTTATGGTTTTGTCACTATAGTGCGTTAAAGAAGCTTTTTTACGCGCGAAAGCAGCTACTGCTTTCAGCGCGTCTTAGCCATCGCAATTCTGTCCGTCCGTCCGTCTGTCACACGGGTGGATCAGGCAAAAACAATACAAGCTAGGATCACCAAATCTTCACCATCGACTGTGTGGAAGACTCTAGTTTCAGGATCAGTAAAGCTTTTCCATAAATTCGAAGGGGTCACCCCGAACGAAAGCGCTAAATAAGAGGGGGTGAGCAAAATTTGCGATTTTTGGCCAAAAAGTCGCTGTATCTCAGTAACGGCGCGAGATAGGGCCTAGGTTACTATTAATCACTAATAGGAAGTCGTACACTGGCTCTTGATTGGAGCCCAATTTAATGACATTAAATGATTTTGAACGCTAAGATAAAAGGTTTTATGGATTTTTTGGCGATTTC
>Ga0209367_1014437_pt1 | contig 10006 bp, 7 predicted proteins | sample WorMetLIZISLAND2_FD_187412 | JGI IMG/M metagenome (GOLD analysis project Ga0209367, IMG submission 187412) | Marine gutless worms symbiont microbial communities from Max Planck institute for Marine Microbiology, Germany - Olavius geniculatus... ...
CGCCAGGGTTTGACAGAGTACTTCACGTTTTACAACCACCAACGTCTGCATCAGGCGTTGGGTTACCGCACCCCTCATGCGGTGCACTTCGCATGAGGATCATCAAATGGGGCCAGACTTTAACTTATTTTTGACCAATCGTGGTCTTGACAATGGGGTCCACCTCACTTTGATCGGATAAAAAAGGGCACCTCGAAAAAGTGGTTTCTGTCCGATTAATCAATGGGGTCAGACTCGATCGATCCGATTTCTGGCCTCAATTGGCGCATCACTGCGATCAATCGAGTCTGGCCCCATTGGTTCCAAGGGCGTTCTCAAGCCGTATAAAAGTCCCGCCCGTATCTCGGTATTCCCTGCCGTGGCATGTCAGGAGCAATATCTGATAACGCTTTGCCGCCTGGTACAGGATCGCTTTCATCCGCTCCCGGCGTTCATCATCGGAATTGACCAGGGCGTCATCCAGGATCAGGGTTACCGGCTCCCCCGCTTGTCCGAGTAAGTCGGCATATGCCAGTCGGACCAGGACGGCCAACTGCTCCCGGGTGCCTATGCTCAGGTGCTCCTCGAAGTCCTCGATGGCCCCGCCACGTTCGATGCCGGTAAGGAGCAGGTCTTCATCGACCAGGGGGGCAGTACCCGGGATCAATCGGTGCAGATACGGAACGAGCCTGGCCGTGACCGGTCGGGCGACGGCCTCCTTGGCCCGCCGGAGGGCGGCATCCAGGGTACGTTGCAGCAAATCGAGCGCGCGCGCGTGCCGCTCGGCCTGTTCCAGCTGCAAGGCCGCAAATGCGTGGTCCGCCGCGATGGACGCCACCGCTTCGGCCAGTCCTTGCTGCCCCAGGGCGTCGAGTTCCACTTCCAGATCCCGGACGCGGCGCTCGTGCCTTTCGATCTCCTGCTCGATGTCGGCGCGGGCCCGGCGGGATCGCTCGACCTCGCTCTCGACGACCTCCGGGTCTTCGGCCTCCAGGGTCCGCGTCACTGCTTCCAGGTGCCGGTTTTTCACGCCGACTGCCTGCTCCGACTCGGCGAGCGCCTTCATCAACCGCTCGTCCGTTGCCTGCAGCCGGGCCTGCTCCAGCTCGGAGGCGCAACGCCCGACCAGTCGCTCGGCGGACAGCTTCTCCGCGCGCAGTCCCGCCAGTGACTCCCGCAGCGCCTGGACCCCCTGTTCCGCGTCCTCGACCCGGCCCCTGATTACGGCTACCTGATCCTGCAGGGTCCGGGCCTCTCGCTCCAGGTCGTCCATCCTGAATGTACGCCCGGCGTTTTCACCCAGCTTATGGCGCAGGCTATCCCGCTGGGCGCCGATGGCGCTCAGCCGGTCCTCCAGGGTGTGTAGACCTTCGGGCGTGAGCCCCGCGAGGATCGCGGCATGCTGCGATGCCCGGCTATCGAGATCCCGCCGGCGATGCAGGAGGGTCTCGGCCGCGGCGAGGTCCCGAACGTCCGCCGCGGCGAGCCCCTGCGTCAGCCGGTGCTTTGCTTCTTCTATCCCGCGCTGCAGTACTTCCAGGTCTTCTCCGCCGGGGATGATCGCAAACCGCCCGATACCCCGGATGCGGAGCTCGGTACGCCGGGCCAGGGATACCGAGCCGTCACCGGTCAGGGGCGCTCCCCCCAGCCGGACCTCCGCGCCGGGCTCCAACCGATATTCCACTTGGGTCGCGGCGGCGTGCAGGCGCGCCGCGGCCAGGTCTCGCCCCCGCTCGGTCTCCTTCAGCTCCGTTACCAGCTCCGCCGTCACCCGGATCGCGTCACGCTCGGACAGACACCGCCGTCGTTCGGCATCCGCGTTGCGGGCCTGCCGAAGCCTGGCGTCGAGACGCCGGTGCTCCGCTTCCAGCGCCGCCAGGGCCTCGGCGTCGCGGGCCAGGCTCAGCTCGGCGTCCCGGTCCCGGCGGCGTGTTTCTAACGCGGAAAGCTCGTTCCGCAGCTCGATGAGCCGATCGTTGCGGCGCCTCGACTCGGCCGCCTGCTCATCCACCGCTTGCGCGGCGGTCCGTTCCGCCGTCCGGCTTGCCTCGATTTCGTCGATCAATCGGGCCCGGCTGTCCCAGGCCTGCCGGGCCGTACTCCTCTCGGCCTGGGTCCGGGCGAGCTGTTCCTTTCCGGCCTGAACCTGGGCCCTCAGCGCTTCCACCCGGTCGGCCGCCGCCTGCGCCGACCGAACCCGCTCTTCGGCCTTTTCCAGGAGCCGGTCCCGCCGATAGGCGAGCAGCTCCGTCCGCAGCCGCTCCAGGCGGTCTACTTTGTCTTCGTATGCCTTCAGCTCGCCCTGTTTGGCCTGCAATTCCCGGCGCAGTTCGGCTTCCTGCTCCTCGCAGCGTCGGTAGTCGCCGCGCGGCTTGCCCCGGGCGGTGAAGTATTCCTCCCGCAGGGTCTCGATGCGCCGGTGCAGTGCTTCGCCCCGGTCGCCGCCCAGCAGCTCCCGCATATCGTGCTCGAATACCGCATGCACCTGCCGCCGGGACTGGTCTGTCAGGGTCACGGGCGCGTAGGCCCCCGCCTGCTCGACCCACAAGAGCCCGGCCAGGCCCTGCAGCTCCGGGCGGCTGCCGCCCCGGCTCGCATAGGAGAACCCCAGGAGCTCCGCCAGATGGTCTTCCGCCGCGGGGCCTTCCCAGCGCCTGCCGCCGGATGCCTCCAGGGTCGCTTCGCCATCGCGCCGCCGCGAGAAGACCTTGGTGAGCCGGTACTCGGTTTCGTCCAGCTCGAACACCAATCGGACTTTGGGGCTTACCGCGGCGCCGTAAGGCCGAAAGCGCTCTCCCACACTGCCGGTATAGCGGTCGAACAGGACCGCGCGAAGGGCCTGCAGCAGGGTGGATTTACCGGCCTCGTTGGGGCCGGCGATGACGTTGAGTCGGGCGGTCAGATCCCGGACAGCCACCGCGTCCCGGAACTGCCGAAACTGCTCCACCTCGATGGACTTGAAGTACATGGCGCTTATTGCCGCAGGGCGTGATGCTCGCGGTAGAGGATCTGCAGGGCCATCCCCGCATCGGCGTGGTCGGGGTGGCCCGCGTCGCCTTCGATATCGACCAGGGTATTGAGCGCGGCGCGTACAAAACCGGTGGCCCCCAACGCGGCGATGTCCTCCGGACTGGGCCGGGCCAGCAGGGCCGTATCCTCGACAGCCAGGAAGTGGAGACGGGCACGCCAGGTGTCGAGCAGCTCATCGAGCTGTTGCCTGGTGGCGAGATCCACCGTACCCGCGAGCTGCAATCTCACCAGGGTCCGCTCACGCTCACCCAAGGCGGCCAACCGGCCATCCAGAACGGCGGGGGCCTGCTCATCCATGACCTCCAGGGCCACCTGTGCCCAGCGGTAGTAGCCGACCGGGATCTTTTCCACCTGGGGCGAGGCGCCGCTTTTCCGCAAGGTCACCAGCAGCACGTTGCCGGGCTCGTTGGTTTTAAAACGATCCGGCTCGGGGGTGCCGGCATACCAGGTCCGGTTCGCCACCTCCAGGGTCCCGTGCCAATCGCCCAATGCCAGATAGTCGAGGCTTGCCGTTTCCGCTCGGGTGTCGGCGATGGGATTGTGGGCCTCGGCTTCCGCGGATAAGCGGTTGGTGACCGTACCGTGCGCGATCCCGACCCGGAAGACGCCTGGGTCCGAGTGGGTGCTGTCGAACCACTCCGTAAGGTCCCCCACCTCATGCCGACGCTGCAAGGGGGCCGGCAGCACGACCAACCGTCCCCCGCAAAGCGCGATGGGCTCGGGTCGGTCGGCGAGGATGACATGCGCGGGCACCGCGGCGAGCCGACGCAGGCGGCTCCAGGCGCTCCGGGTTAGGCCGGCGTCGTGGTTGCCGGGCAGCAGCACCCAGGGGCCCTCGAACGGGGACAATGCATGCATGGTCCGCCTGAGGGTCTCATCCAAGACGGCGTTGTCCTCAAAAACGTCACCGGCGACGAGCACCGCGTCTACCTGACGCTCCCGCGCGAGTTCGGCGATGGCCTTGACGGTGTCCAACCGCCGCAGTCGCAGCGCGGCCCCCGGATCTCCGGGAACCTGCGCGAACTGCTTACCGATCTGCCAGTCCGCCGTGTGCAGGAAAGTAACGCCCATTGACCTTTTCCTTGTGACGGGAATTATTTTTTCCGCAAATCAACGCAAATGGACGCAAATCGGTCAAGATCGGTATCACCGGGCACTGGGATACCGCGCCTAACCCGCTCGACCGACCTTGGGATTGACGCTGTAGGTCCCGATGATACTTGCCTGGGCCAGCACATGACCCTGGATGGCGGCGAGCGTCCGGTCCCGGTCGAAGCGCCCTTCCACGGGACAGCGCGGGAGGTCCAGGGCATAGAGGGTGAAGTGGTAGTGGTGGACGATGGAATCGTTCCAGGGCGGGCAGGGACCATCGTAGCCGTAATAGTTGCCGGCCATCTCGTCATCGCCGGCGAACCAGTCGGTGTAGCTGTTGATGCCGTGCCGGGTGCCGTCGGGTCCCTCCGGTCCCGGTTTACCACGGGCGATTACCTGGGAGCAGAATTCGCCCTCCGCGATGTCGTTCCGGTCCGGCTTCAGGTCCACCAGCACCCAGTGAGTGAAATCCACCCGCGGCAGATCCGCCGGTACCTCGCATCCCTCCTGGTTCACGTCGTCGCCGCGGCTGGGCACGTCCGAGTCGTGACAGATGAGCACCAGGGAGCGGGTGCCGGCGGGGAGCTCGGACCAAGCCAGGTGGGGATTCCGATTCGTCCCCAGGCGAACGTGACTTTCCGGGTCAGGCACGCAGAAGGCGAGCTCGGCCGGGATGGGTTGACCGTCGACGATGGAGTTGGAGCTGAGCTTCATAGGGTTTCTCCCGAAGTTGTTGACGCACCCGTCACGGATGGATCATGACCTTGATGGGGAATTGAACCGCAAAGCCGCCCAGGGCGCAAAATGTAGGATGCGGTGAGGCCAGGGATGGCCGAACCGCATCAATGGACGGAGTAGGCGGGCAGCGAACCGCATCTTTGGACGACGGGCGGACTCGATACTTAGGTTTTATTTTGACTACGCATCACACGAATCGACGCGAATATTCCCGTGGGCACAAACCACCCCATTCGCGCAGATTCGCGTGATTCGTAGTTTGTGCTGATACGGACAAGGTTTTGATCGGGTTACCCACCACTTCGCGGCGCCGATGTGCCCCCGGCTCCTGCTTACAGCGCCTGGGTCAATAGGTCCGTCAGCTCCGCTTCCGTCAAAGTGATCGGATTTCCCTGCATGCTGCTGGAGGGCATGGCCTTGTCCACGATCGGGGCCACATGGCTCCGGGTCAGGCCATAGTCGGCAAGGCCGGGTACGGCCAGCTCGTCACCGAGTGCCTGGATCCAGGCAACGCCGTCGGCGACCTCAGCGGCGGCATCGTCGGTGAGGATAACTGCGACCTCTCGGTAGCGAGCCAGGGCCGGCGCATCCGGGGCGCGTTCCTGCAGGGCGCGCACATTGGTCTCCATCACATAAGGCAACAGGCGCGCGCAGACGGCGCCGTGGGGCGCATGGAACATACCGCCGATGGGACCGGCAAAGCCGTGGACCGCCCCCAGCTTGGCATTGGCCAGGGCCAGGCCGCCGCACAGGCTGGTCAGGGCCAGGTCCCGGCGCGCCTCGACGTCCGAGCCCGCATGGAAGGCGCGACGCAGGGAACGTGCCGCCCGCCGCATCCCTTCACGACAGAAGCCGTCGGTCAGGGGCGTGGCCAGATGGGAGACAAAGGGCTCCAGGCATTGGGTCAGGGCATCCAGGCCGGTGCCGGCGGTGACCGCCGGCGGCATGGTATAGGTCAGCTCCGGGTCGACGAGGGCGATCTCGGGCAGCATGGAGCGATGGCGCAGGCTCACCTTGCCCCCTTGCTCGGACGCCGCGAGTACGGCATTGCGGGTTACTTCGGCGCCGGTGCCCGCGGTGGTGGGGATGGCGATGAGCGGCGTGGCCGGGTTAGCTAGGGGCCGACCGCGGCCGATGACTTCCAGGTAGTCGAAAGGATCACCGGGATTGGCCAGCAGGGCGGCGATGGCCTTGGCCGCGTCGATGGCACTGCCGCCCCCCATGCCGATGACCAGATCGGCGCCGAAGCCGCGGGCCTGTTCCGTACCTTCCAGGGCCGACGCGACCGTGGGTTCACCGAGGACGGCGAAGGTACTGACCGATAGCTGCCGGTCCGCGAGCCGGGTCAGCAGGGGCTCGCTCCGCGCCGGGGTGCCGCCGCCTACCACCAGTACCCGGCTGCCCAGCTCGGCCGCCAGGGCGCCTACCTGGTCGAGGACGCCTTCACCGAACAGGATGCGACCGGCGGTCGCGAACTCGAATGTCATGGCGCTACCCTCATGTCCGCACCAGGTCCCAGCCCTGCTCGTCCGGGAAGATATTCGTGTATTTTACGGCGCGGCGCGGCTCGGCCATCATGGGGGCGACGCTATCGCGCCAGGTCGCGTAGTGGGCCGTCTCCTTGTGACGCGCCGGGTCGTCGGCGGTGCGGTAGACCTCGACCAGCACAAAGCGCGTGGGATCGTCCTGTTGCTGAATGACATCGAAGCGCGCGATACCCGGCTCCCGCACACTGTGGTGTGCATTTTCCGCAGAGGCGGCCTTGAATGCCTCCACCGCATCGGGTTTTACACGGACCAGGACATGGACGACAAGCATGGGGATACTCCTTGGTTGTAACGACATCTTAACTATCCGCATATTACGCAGATTTTCACAGTAATCCTGAATTCTTTGGTGCTGTTTGGAGGACCGGACGTGTTGCGTTTCGACGCCCAAAGGTTCGCTGATCGTCTGCCAGGTCAGTGCCGACGTCTCAACGCAACCTACACCCACATGATCCCCTGCGCTGCCGGTCTGCACGGATCTCGCCTTAGGTGAGGGGCGTAACCCAACACGTCGGATCCCTCAACCAACGCCGAGCAACCCAGGACTGCTCAATCCCGCCGCAGGTCGTCCGAGACCGCGATCGGCGTCGGGAAGCGCTTTACCACCAGGTAGGAAGAGACCACGAAGGTGAGAATGGTGGCCAGTTGGATCGTATAAGACACCCGGGCCCCGATGACGGATAGCTGCAGCGCCAGGGCCCCGATGAGCATGGAGAACTCGCTCATCTGCCCCAGGCGGTAGCCGATCTCCGTGGAACGCTGCACCGGATCCCCGACCCGGGTCAGGAGCCAATGGAAGACGATGGGCTTGAGCACCAGGGTGGCACCGGCGACCAGGACCGCGGGAAGCAGGACATCGGTGAGCATGCCGAGCTCGAACCGAACCCCGATGCTGAAGAAGAAGAGCACCAGAAAGAAATCCCGCAGCGGTCGCAGGTTGGTGGCGATATAGATGGCGATGGGGCTGGACGCCAGGGCCACGCCGGCGATGAAGGCCCCGATCTCAGGGGACAAGCCCAGGACGCCTCCCAACTCGGCCAGGCCCATGCACCAGCCGATGGCGACCAGAAAGACATACTCCCGGATGGTATCGAACCGCCGGATCAAGGGAATCAGCACGAAGCGGGCGCACAGGGCGGCGAACAGTGCCAGGGTCGGCAGCATCAGCAGCATCAGGACGATGCCGGTCCAGGGTGCGTCGCCGGTGGCCGCTCCCCGCAACAGCAGCAACATGGCGATGGCGATCAGATCCTGCAGCAGGAGGATGCTGACGATGATCTCCCCCATCCGCTGGTGGTGCAGTACGGTGGTCGGCAGCAGCTTGAGCCCGATGATGGTGCTGGAGAAGCCCATGGCGCCTCCGAGCACGAGGGACTCCAGCGGCGAGAAGCCGACGGCCAGCCCCACGCCTGAGCCGGCGGTCGCCAGGATAAAGGAGCTGCCCAGGGTCACCAGGGTGGTGCGACGCACGCTTTGCATCAGCTCCCTGGGGTTGAGGTCCAGACCGAGCAGGAACAACAGGAACATGATCCCGATGTGGGCGATGTCCGAAGCCACCGCGGCATCCTTCATCAGGCCGATCCCGGAGGGACCGAACAGGACGCCCAGCGCGATATAGGCCAGCAGCAGGGATTGGCGGGCGGCCAATGCCAGGGTGGCAAGCACCGCGGCGCCGGTGAACACGAGAAAGATGGTATCGACGATGGGGTCCTGGGACATGGTTGTGGTCTGAGTCTCAAATCGGAGGCAGTCAGCCGTGGTCGCGGTGGTCCACCATACGCGGTAGGCGCCGGCTCGCCCCGCACCTATCGCTGAAAGATCCAGCGACACCAAGGTGCGCCCAGGCGATAGAGACTGTGAAAGTATTCGTTTCCCCCGGAAGTGGTGGGATAGGACTACCCTGTTTCACACCAAATCTTATGCCATGTGGGGTGAGAAGAAGGATTTTCAGCTAAATCCAGGAGAATTGTATTTCTCTGTCCCTTTAGGTCTGAAAATCCACGAATACTTTCACACTCTCGATAGGTGCGGGGCAAGCCCTAGCCCGACAGAGAGCTTAGCGGTTACTTCACAGCTTAGCAGCTTGGCGGTTACCTTGGGTCAGCCGCCGCCTCCCGGCTTGGGTTATACTGAATAATCGCCGGCTACCTTGGATTTTTCTTAGAGGGTGTTGAAAAAGTCTATCTTTGCGCATTCGCTCTACGGGAAAGGATGATGGCAATTTCCTATTCCCTGCATTTTCAAGCACCTGCGACGGTCAGAAATGGCAGTCGTTCTCCGACTCGTGACGGAAGTTGTCTTTTCAAACACCTTCTTAGAGGCTGTACAAAAACTAAGAGGCAGTCTAAAAACAAACCCATTGAATATAAATGCTAAGAAAGAATCATAAAGATCCCTCGCTGCGCTTCGGGATGACACTCCTGGCGTCCTTGTCATTTCGAGCGTAGCGAGAAATCCTTGTCCCGACGCAGGAGAGATCTTAGGTTCGTCCCGACGGAGGAGGGATCTTAGGTTCAGGCGGTTGGCTGGTTCTCAGGTTTTTAGGCAGCCTCCAAGGTTTTTCAAGGTTTCCGGGTGTCGTCGCTGCGGTTACTGTCCTATGTCTGACGAGCGTATCATCAAGAAGTACCCGAACCGCCGGCTCTACGACACCGAGGTGAGCAAGTACATCACGGTAGCCGATGTGCGCGCTCTGGTCATGAAAGGTGTCAAGTTCCGGGTGATGGATACCACCAACGAGGAAGACATCACCCGTTCTATCCTGCTCCAGATCATGCTGGAGGAGGAGAGCGCGGGGAGACCTCTGTTCACGGCCAACATGTTGGCTCAGATCATCCGTTTTTACGGGGGGACTCTGCACGGTTTGTTTGCCCGCTACCTGGAGCAGTCTCTGAACGTTTTCGCCAAGCAGCATCATCAGGTCCGCGAGACCCTGGCGAAGGACCCGCTGGAGACCGTCGCCCGCGTGACGCAACGCAGCGTGGAGATGTGGTCCGATTTTCAGAAGGAGTTGCTGCGCGCCGCCGGACTTCAGACCGACGGCAAGTCCGACAGGTCCGATAAGTCCGACAAACCGGAGTAGATCGACCAGGGTAGTTGTCGGGTTACGGCGCGCTCAAATCCTGTGGCCCAACCGAACACATCCAAGCATGCGCTTAACCCGATCTACAAGACTCAATTGAGAACGCCCCCTAGTACCTCATTTCGCTTGATTTTGCTGTAGGGAACGCCCTCTGTGGCGTTCCGAACAGCTTGCGGAACGGCACGGAGGCCGTTCCCTACAAGTGCAAAATGGGATGAAATGGGGTACTAGTACTACGTTTCACCTTATTTTTCATTCTTAAACCGTAGGGTGGGCTGTGCCCACCAATACCGCGCCGAGACGGTGGGCATAGCCCACCCTACGGGATATATGCAAGGGTCTAGATAACTTTAGCCACTGCGAGAGCATGCTAAGGTTATGTTATGCAAGGGAAAAACAGGTATTTCAGGCATTCACACCTTTCGGAAGCCAAATTCAGAGTGATTATCCGCTCTTTTGCGCTCGATTTACCGGCCTCGAAAATCGCCGAGCTGAGTGATGTCAGCCGCCCGACGATCAATCAGTTGTTATTCAAACT
>Ga0209367_1014438_pt1 | contig 10005 bp, 5 predicted proteins | sample WorMetLIZISLAND2_FD_187412 | JGI IMG/M metagenome (GOLD analysis project Ga0209367, IMG submission 187412) | Marine gutless worms symbiont microbial communities from Max Planck institute for Marine Microbiology, Germany - Olavius geniculatus... ...
ATTACGTTACGTTATGCGAAATATTCTAATCTATCAGTGCCCGCGGTGACGTCATGACCCTAGCCCATATAGATCATGAATATTAATGGCCTAGCCGACGACGTCATCATTCTAGGCTAGGCCATTAGTATTCATGACGTCTATAGGCTATACTCATGACGTCACCGCGGGGCATCATGGAGGCGCGTTTTCTACGTCGTTTTCGTAGATCGTCGACTTCAAAGGTAAATTTTTCCGTGTTGACAGAACGCTGGGCGCCCATATTACTGTCAAAGTTATCAAAAAAATTCTGCACTTTCAGGAAAATGGATAAAATGTGTATGTTAATTTTGGCGTTCACGGACCTTTAATTATGTGCGATGCTGCACACGTATATCGGTGACCTGCGCAAAACCACTGTTTTTACGCAATTACTACGACACAACACGAAGGATAAAGTATTATAGCAATAGCGACTTTTGTTAACAAAAACATAAACGATATAGAGAGAAAGCAGGTATCATCACGTTATTCACTCGCAAGGTTTGCATTTTCTGTTATAATTTACGAGTTAGATTCCGCATGTATCGTGTGCTGTGAGTTTGCTTTAAGTTGACTTCCCGTCTGTTATCTATTACTTTTTCTAGTTTTTTTCTGAAGCTTTTATTATCTGGATTTGGCAACTCAGCGTGTTTATAACAAAGGTTGATGTCCAGTACTTATTACGTTATAGCGTTCTAAAACGGGAGAGTAGTGACCAGAAGCGTTTTACAATCTTGGAAGTGGCAGCTGATTGGCATGAGCTAATGATACCACGGCGCAGTATGCGGCTATCCTAAGCGAACAATTGGACCCGCGGTTTGCAGCTAGCAGACATACCACTGCCCAAATCAGCTACACTAAGCCCATAGACTGAGTCGATGTGTTGGGTGCGTTGAAGGCTGGTGCGGGACTGCTGAGTTTTAGCGCTGGACAACGTCATGCGTTCATCAACGTGACAGTGCTGAGATGGGCAAACAGCACAGACGCAGACGCAACATTTGACGTCCAGCTCTTGAACCCAGCAGGTTTCTCTGTTTCTTCGTCTGCAATAGTCTGGATGTTAATCACTGTGAGCTATAATCTGCTAAATTGACTGTATTGATGAGCTTATGCCTTTTCTGGCAGCTTGTTGTGGTTAGTTTATTGTTAGTTTTAGAGAGGGAGATGCAGGAAATTGGAACAATGCATGTTTTTCTTGTTTAACCAAACGACTAGCTTCGATCATTGGAGTAACGTGTGGTCATGTTGAGTGACCGTTCTTTTTTTTCTGCAACGATCATGACTTGTTTCCAAAACTCCCCGATTGCTTAGTCTACGTAAACTAGCATGCGGTTTTCTTTTATTAGGTGCTTTCCGTATTTGTTTGGTACAGTAGGCTAAATTTTCGTCATTTTTTTCTCAGCTAAAAAGAATATGTATGATATTGCGAACTACCCCTCTACGGCAGCGCCAACACATCGGAGCACGGAAGACGTTTCCATTTCCACGAGTGACGTCCTGATGGAGATGACACCACCACTGATAAACAGTTCTGTTAGGAAACTATAGCAAAGTCAAGTACATTAATGAACATAACATTATGCATGCCAAAACACTGCATTTGTTCGTCGCAATGAATTCTGTTGTTCTTGTTGTTCTAAAGGTGGCGCTAGTATCGGCATTGGGTCTAGCGTGTCGGTCACACTCTTGGCTGGGTCACGTGCCTATGGAGTCTTCTACTTCGCCACTGATAGTCTGTCTGTCACTGTAGCTGAGGATGTGGACGCACCAATTGTCACAGCTATCTTCCAGGTGATAATTTCAGTGAAGTTGCCAAGTTCTCTCAGTTTGAGTCCAAGTCCAAGTCATGAAAAATAACTTTTAGCAGCTAGACTGCTTTAGCGCGTCTTAGCCATCGCAATTCTGTCCATCTGTTTGTCTGTCTGTCCATCAGACGAGTGGATCAGTCAAAAACGGTGCAAGCTACGATCACCAAATATTCACCGTCGGCTGCCTGGAAAACTCTAGTTTCATGAACCATAAAGCTTTTTCATAAATTCAAGGAAGATCACCTCAAACGAGGGCGCTAAATGAGAGGGGGTAGGTAAAATTTGTGAATTCTAGCCAATAAGTCGCCGTATCTCAATAACGGTGCGAGATAGGGCCTAGGTTAGTCTGCTATTAATTGGAAAAATAATTATTAATAGGAAGTCGTACACTGGCTCTCGATTGCCGCCGACTTCAATGATTTTGGATGACCTTGAATGCCAAAATAGGGTTTTTTATGGAGTTTTTGGCGATTTTGGGCTGCGAGACACATTTCAAGAGCGAATTGAGCCGAAATTAATAGAGATAGACATAAAGAACCTGCGTACGAAATTTTTAGCATTGGACGTAGATTTGATGGTCTAAGTTCTGATTTTCTAGGTTCAAAGAAACTTACGCACGAGGGTATCAAAGAGCGGTACCCCCGTAAAAATCGTTATTTTACCGTTGTTGGCCAGTCTTTCGTGAAAACGGTTGCAGATAGGCATGGGCATGCTTAGTATCACAACAAGCACTAGTGACGAGCTTTTCAGTTGTATCAACATCGATGACTTTGAAAGACCCTGAACTACCAAAATAAGGGGTTTTTATTGATTTTTGCGATCTTCGGCTGCAGCGCACACTAAGAATGAACTGCGACAAAATGGCTGGAGAGACTGACAGTTTGCGAACAGGAACTGCTATAGGTTTTCGCGCGTCTCGTGAGCCTTAGCTCAACTTTCTTGTTTTTTTGTTGCAAGTTATTATGAGTATGAATTAAGCCGGTACAAGTTCGAGATCACGAAAATAGAGATAGATCTTTTTAGAGAGATCTTTTGTCCAACTGAAGTCCAACTCGAATATAAATACTGCCGGCCTCAAGTACGACATGACTGGATAATTTTTTCTTTGACTTTCATCACCGCCAATCGAAAAAAGAAACTATGCAGTTGCTTAACCATTCAGAAGGGAAGGGGTTTAGCTCCAACACTATGACCACCAAGCGACCCTTTATTATTCAGTCTAGTGTATCTGCAGGAGCGCTGTAAGCTCCCCTAGTGGGGTGTATGGCAAATACTCTGTCCCTTGCGAAGACGCTATGCATCTCAAACTCGAAAATATCGTCGGGCGGTGAAATTTATAGCTTTCTGATTTTAGATCTATCTCTGTCATAAATCTCGGTGTCTGGATTTTTTACATGTTAGTACTTTTTTCTCAATTTTTTTCTAGTTTAATTTCCATTTAATACAGTTTTAGTTTTTTTTCAGTTTATGTGTCAGAATCAACTGATAGCTTACGTGCCAGTTTTCTGATGCAAATCTGTCATATCATCATGTCGTATTTACATTATAGTGTGATTAAAGTGTTGTATGATGCGTTTGTCTGTCAAAGGTAATTCGCGATGGTGGTTCAGTAGGTGCAGTGCAGCTGGCTTGGCAGATGATAAATGCCACCTCAGTGAACGACTCACAAAAATTAGTGATGGGTCATCATGATAATAATGAGTTAGTGCTGGGTCATCATCACGAGTTTGTGCCAGGCGTTGGCAGTGTGATCTTCCAAGCTTTGCAGACATCCGCCAACCTTACCGTCAGCTTTGTCAATGACCTGTTACCCTCACTCGATACTAGCTATCGTCTAATGCTCTACAACGCCTCACAGGTGATTATTACTCATTAAATACTGTTTTGTTTTATGCATTTTTGCAATTATTAAAGGTCCCTTTGCCAAATTTTGCAGCCGCAGTCCAGTTTTGCAGGTGGTTTGAGTTTGTCACGTGGTTGGGGTGAATTGGTTCGGCAGAAAGTTTGGTTAAATGGCATAGCTTTTTTGGAAATCTTTCTCACAGTTATGGGATCACGCAGTGTTACCTGCCACCCGACACAGGTGAATGTGCCATGTATAACTTCAGCCAGACAGGTTGGTACTCGATTTACTTGTTCCAGAGGGAAGGAAGGCTGAGTTGACCTTGGTTTATCTGTCTGCAAAAAAGTGTAACCGCACAGAAGGGAGCATGTGATGTAAAGAGATGTATACAAGAATCATATAATCGACTGACATTGGGCCTATTTGAAAACTTGAGGGGTTAGGCAGAGTTATTAAAAATTTGATATGATTGCAAAGACGTGAGGTAGTGTAGCGACACACTTGAGGTGTGGTGGGATCTTTAGTCATGTAATGTTATTACAAATTTTCTCCTGACTATGACAGCACAAGAATTTTGAAACGCGGTTGATATTTTTGATGAAGTTGAGACGTATTTATAAAACATTGTGCCATTTTTGAGCCACCCTGTATGTACTTGGTTGCTTTGTATGTCACGTGGTCAGGGTGAATTGGGTCCGGCGGAGAAGCTAACAGCCAACCTGACAATATTGGCGAGTGATGATCCGTACGGAGTATTTGTAATAGCAGATGAGAACCGACCAATTCACACGCCGTCCGCATTCACTGGTAACTGAAATAATTGAAACTGTTGTTTGAACCATTTTGTGGCGTCGCATGGGGGCGCATATTATTGTTTAAAAATAATTGTTAGTAAGTTTTTTTCTCTATTTAGGGTGCATTTGGAGCCTACTTGATCTGTGCAGTAGGCCCACAGCAATCTGGACCTGTGAGGCATTTTTTATTTGTTTATTTACATATTTATTTATTATAGCTCCAGTACTCAATTAACGAGGACTGAAATATTAAACTACACAAATGATGTCCGGAATGGTTACGATGCGGGCTTGGAAATTGCCAACGTGTCAGCTAGGCATGACGCGTTAAAGCGTTGGACGATGACCGACAAGCACTGGAAAAAACGTCATTTTACGGGGTCCATCGTCACCTCGGTCAAACGCCTTCCGATTTGTGCCAAGAATTCCTGGGTGCTGACACTCATGGGTCCAAGTGTTTCCAGTGTCACTGGAAAAAAGTCGTGGGTGCCGCAGAGTGAGCTGTACTTGTTCTTTTTTCTGACAGCTGCAGTCTCAGCGGCACTGGCACTGGTGATGGCACTCTACTGCAGATAAGCGTTTCTCAGAGTGTCGACCACTGTGACGTCCCAAGTGGCGCTGCGCCCAGAGTTCCGTGGCAACAACGTCAACCCGTCAGGCCGCTTGCCGATGGAGTTGACAGAGTTGCCGTCGTCACGGACCAGCTCGTGTGGTTCCTTCATGCTAGGAATGCCGGCTCGAGTCAATGCGCGCCGGATAACAGCAATGCTGTAGGCGTCTTACACGGCTGTCGTCCGTCGTCGTCCTCTGTAACGGATGTATTGTGGCTAAACGGTGCAAGATGGGGCCTAGGTTGCTATTGATCACTAATAGGAAGTCGAATACTGGCTTTTAAATGACATTAAAATCACTGACCTTGGATGACCTTGAACGCACGATGATGTGCCAATTGTGCAGTATTGTTGCTACACGGTAAGTCGCAATAACCATCACGACATGCGTAGAGCACGACAGTCATCTGAGCTAACAGCTTGTCCATTATTACCTCAGAGAAAGAAGAAGTTTAGACTATGTGTTTAGGGATAGGCTCTATCTTCCTTTGTATCCAAGATAACTCAAAATTTTTTGGACGGTTTGGGCATGAACGAAAAAACGCAATTAGATCTTGCTGGCGATCTGTATCGTGTTGTGGATTCTGGATAAGAAAACTTTACAAAGAAGGACGTTTTAGTTGTGTTCGTACTAGATATCGCACTGTCAGAGTAAGTAAATCAGTACGCAGTACGAGCTTATACCACTCTAGACAGTGCTGTATTGTACTAAAACCACGCTGAGATGGCACAGACTACACGGTTGTTTGCTTTGTGACGCACATATGACTGCAGCCGAAAGTGTTATAACAGTATCAGTGCGAACTGAGTGTGATTTAAGCAGGTGGCAGCACTATTCTCAGCAGAGATTTGAGATCTCTGATCGTTTCTAGTTAATGCTGTGTGCCGTCTGTGTGACAGATGTACCAATTCTGATCACTCGTCGTCCTGGCAGTGGTTCATTCGGCACTGTGGGCGTGGCCTACTCAACACTGAGTCCGTCTGAATCATACCCGTTTCTTTCACCCCTGAATCGCTCAATGCGTCGTGCTGACTACAGCGACTACGAGTACACGTCCGGTGTGGCGACCTTCCTGCCCGGCCAGCGCCAGGTCACAATCAATGTATCAGTAAAAGCCAACAACGCCTCGCAGCCTGACAGTGTCGTCTTCGTCAGACTCAGCTACGTCACTCTTGTACAAGCTCAGCAGCCAAGGACTGGTATGTGCTTTCATATACGCGTTGAAGGTTAAAGACCGAAAGCCCAGCTCAAAACTACCTTGACAAGTGGACCGGTACTCAAATTAACAATCCGGAACGGATGAAGATTGAGTTGAGCTCAGTGTTTGTTATGTATCGAGATGGTTTTGGCTGACTTGTCCTTAGACCGTCACTCATCCAAGTACAAACCGCTGATAGAGGCCCAACCACAAGTAGAACTCGCGACCTTTTGATTGCATAGATGTAAAAAAACGTTCCAGGAAAAATAAAAAACGTCAAAAAACTTAAAAAACGTGGCAAGAATAAAAAAACGTTTAAAAACGTTAAATAAAAAACGTTGGCCATAATGTGTTCAACTTCTTGCCTAATGCCTAATGCTGTAAGTGCAGTATACCTGGAATTATAGTTTAGACTTTAGATAAAGAAAACTTCATTTAATTTTAATTCAGCTGTGTTGTCATAAGACAATAGCATTAAACTAATTAAATATACTAGTTAAAAACATTTTATTTAGTATATTTGAACTAACTAAGTAAACTACATCAATATAAATAAATATTAATTCGTTTCTGTGATCCCAAAAGTGCTTCACAAAGCTTTTGGTGGGATTTTCAATGCACGTTTTTTAAAAAATAAAAAACGTTGAGCAAAATAAAAAAACGTTAAAAAACGTAAAAACGTTTTTACGTCTATGTTTGATTGTAGTCCAACGTCCTAAGTGTTAGCCACTTGCCACGTGCCACATTAATTGATAATTACTACTGCCAGTTACTGTGCAGTATTGTGTGACTGTTGTTGATGCTTTAGCTAATTATGTTTTTCGGTAGGCCTCTCTGTTATTGCAGCATCTGTTGTGTGTTCTAGTTCGCAACTCGCCACGTTTGGGCAGTTTGGGTGAGATCTATGGGATGATAGTGATATCTGCCCACGGCTACCCTAATGGCATTCTGGCGTTGTCCAATGACAGCGTTCATGTTGATGACACGGCTGTCAGTCCATTGGTCTACGTCACCCGCTCCGATGGGCTTCTTGGACGAGTAAGATCTGATTTTTTTCAGTTATACACGCGTATTGCTCTTGCAACTCAGGCGATCACGCCTATTGCTACACGTTTTACGCAGTGTGATCTGTCACACTCTGTCTGTTGTGTGTTTATCTGTCACATTATTTTATTTATTTTTCAAGTCGTACACGAACTACGTGGAAAAACGCACAATTAAACAAAAACGAAACACAACTACCACCATATCAATAAAGCATAAAATGTGGTACGCCGAATTGCAATTCAAGTCGGCAGGTAACCAATCAACACTGTACAGCTCCTAGCGTTTATAGCGGTACTCCGAACAGAAATATATGTGCAAAAACTTACCAGTTTACAACTGTGTGTAAGGACGATGTGATGACATCAGTCCTCTAAAACAGCAAAAATCATTTGGGTAACCTTAGATGGGGCTATGTATAGGGCCTATGGCGTCCTTACAAGCTGACTTTAGTTGGCAATCACTAACATAGCCTTCTTCATTTAATGTTATTAGGCAAGTAGGCCTAATACGTCAAATAAGATCAAATGAAGAAGGCTTTTGACTATGTTACCCTAATCCTAACCCCAACCCTAACCAAGTTTCTGCCGGTTTAAGGTGGCTTTAATTCTTTGAGCCGTAGAAACAAGCTATTGCCGACAAACCGAAGCCTGACTATTGTTGTGGTACCATTGATGTATGGTATATATTCTGTTGTACAGGTGTCGGTGCGGTTTATCGTAGTACCGTTGACAGCAGTGTCGGGTGTCGACTACACAGTCTCAGGCACTAGCGTCTCACTGCTCGACGGACAACACTTGGCTCTGGTTCCCATCAGTCTGATACGCAGTACACAGCCCAAGCTGGCGCGCAGCTTCATCGTACGACTGCTCGACTCTACCACAGGTGGCGCCGCCGTTGGTCAACCCGCTCAGTGCGTTGTCACTATACGCGAAACCCGAGATGCTCATGGAATCTTCGGTAATCAGCCATTTCACGCCTTCTTGATTCTGTTCTTATAACTTGGTCGACAGGAATTATTGTACAGTAGGCCTATTTGTTGCTCGTTTGACAGTTGCATAGCTTATAGGGACACAGGGATAAGCACCAGCGCTTGTGATATGACCAGGTTCATGGCAAAGGAACTTGGATGAGTTTGATTGAAGTTCCTCTTCGGCCAGAACCATCAAACATTGTGTAAAAAAACAAAATGAAAGGATTACCATCAGGTGCGCTTTTTTTAACCTGAGATGCATAAAAATGCATTTGCAGCCAGCGGACCACACTGAGAGAGTGCTCTCTCTGACCCAAAGCTTGATTGCAAGCTTATGAGTTTTGAGTCAAACCCCCCCCCCCTTTGGAAACGTCTGGCTACGAGCGTAGAAATGATCGTAGCCTATACAATGATGTAGTTATAAGGTCAAGGTGCATGTGCGTTTTAAAACGCATGTGGATTTACGGAGTGTTTCGAAAACTTTTCAGTTGTAAAATATACTCTCCTTAAGGTCAGTGACGGATCCAGAAATTTGGAATAGGAGGCAGAAGGGCAGGGGATGAGGTCTGGGGAGGGGGCCGTGCCCCCAGTAGTTTTTGAAAATTTTATGCAAAAATAACGCATTTTGTGCAAAATTTTCACTTGTTTTGAGATTCATCTAGTCAATGGGGGAGGTAGCGGCCACCCTCCCCCGTCGTTTTAACGTTATGCATTCGCAGGTTGTAGGCCTGGTTTTTACTGCCGTGTTCGTTAAAGACAGATGTTGCTTATTGACAGAAATTGTACCTAGCAAGCTATGCCACTCTAGACACAATCATCCATCATTCTGAACTGTGTCATATACTCAAAGTCATCATTGTCTTGTCTTTCTTAATTTTCGCATTATTCCTATATTATTATGTTCAATTAAGTTTGAAGAATTTTTTCAACTACTAGTTAGTGTCATAATTAATATTAGTTTGTCTGTTTATTAATATTGTCATTATTTTGTCGGTGTGAGTAGGTTTTGAAGAGCGCGTGTTGACGCTAGATGACCCAGTTTTAACGTCATCAACTCTGAGAGTGTCTGTCAGTCGCGCTGGTGGAGCGTTCGGAGTCGTACAGGTTCAATGGAATGCTTCCGTTACTGGTCAGTATTTTTATCTTAACCCACGCTTGCCCGCGGTCTGTCTGTCCTGCATTCGTAACATGTAACAAGCACCAACGTAATTTGGCACAACGCAGAATCGCTATTAGTTAGCATTTATTCGCCAGATGGCAGTAGCAATTTGCAGTTTCATGTTTGGCTTAGGTTCAACCCCAAAATCTCTCTTTCTGTGTTGGGGTCACGGACTTTCATCTAACGCATATTAGGCCCCATAAACGTATTTGCCAAATGGCGTCTGAATCTGTTGAACGGTTTAAGCAGGATGCACGAATGTGACAGACGACGGACAGACAGTCAGACAGACCACGTTACGGGGAAATGTGTAGCTATAGGCGGATATGTTAGCTCTAAAGAGATTTTTCCAGTTAAGCAAAATACTTTGTTATTTTTCACGTGACCGTGTATGAAACACTGGCAGTAAATTTTTACGCTGCAAAAAACGTTTCAACAGATGTTTTCGATGTGCGTGTTGACGTGGAAAATAAAACATGCAACATTTTCAAAACGTTGCTGTGCAGTGACGAATTAGGGGGGGGGGGTGCTGATGATGCGGCAGCATCCGGCC
>Ga0209367_1014439_pt1 | contig 10005 bp, 4 predicted proteins | sample WorMetLIZISLAND2_FD_187412 | JGI IMG/M metagenome (GOLD analysis project Ga0209367, IMG submission 187412) | Marine gutless worms symbiont microbial communities from Max Planck institute for Marine Microbiology, Germany - Olavius geniculatus... ...
CAACAAAACAGCATTGAAGCGCTGCACCAAAACAGAAATCCTCTGAAACAAATAACTGGTCTCTCTAGCCTCGCCAGTATTAATTGCGATTCTTTTTCCAAGATCAGCCAGGAGCTGGCAAGCTGATGCGTTGAAAACTCTCAAGTTATTATTACCGTCTACTGATCCGTTAATACCAGTGTTTGTGTATTTGTTATTTGGCTACTGTCTGTTGCAGCGTGTGACTGTGATCCTATCGGGTCTGAGCACGGCGGGGAGTGTGAGAGCAGGACGGATGTGGTTCATGACCTGGTAGCCGGACGATGTATCTGCAAGCGGCTGGTCGTCGGTCGGCGCTGCGACTCCTGCATGGACGGCTATTGGAACATGCGCGCCGACAACCCGGACGGATGCGAAGGTCTGCTGTTGTAAAAATCATAGTGGTACCACGAGTGAGGAGTGAGTAGAGGTTTAACGTCCCACTCAACACAGTATAGATCATTTTGGGGACAGCCTTTTCCAGACAATGCACACATAAACACATAATGAAAAACAAAATTTAACCTTTACAGAAAAAAACAATACGGAACACGTGAAACACAAAATATCAGTCCTAAGTTTAGATTTGTAAGAACTGACCATTGTGAATATGCATAAGTAATAGCAATGGCAGTTCTTTTTTCTGTTATTCTCCAGTCAGTCATTAATCTCAGAATGCTGTCTATCAGAGGACAGAAGAGAGAGTTGTAGCAATGCAGTTAATAGAAAAAAGTTATGAATTGCTTGGTGTTGCAGATTATTGCGGCTTTTTGCATTTTAAAGGTTGAAGAAGTTTAAAGAGTATAGCTTTTCGTGAGAAATTGTCTCAAAGCTACGGAGCGTCACCTGCCATATGAGTTCACGCTGTGTCACCTGTCACCTGACACAGATAAATACGCCCCATCTCAACTCCAGCCAGTCATACAGGTATTCGATTTACCTACCCCGGAAGAATGAAAGGCTGAGTTGACCTAGGCGGCTGGTTTCATACCGAGATGGTTTACCTGCCTGCAGGCAGTCACCCACCAAAGTACTAACCCGGACCGGTGTAGAGCAACTTAGTTGATCAGACACAACGCGTTACCGCTACGACAGGCCACCAACCCATGCACTTGTGTACTTATGTGCCCATGTTTTTCTGTGTGACTGTTCCTGTGTGCTGTAACTACAAAAATTACAAAAGTATACTGCTTATCTACGTTCTCTGCTCAATTATCACACTTTCACGCATTCTCTGTGTTCTGCCAACACCAATCTGCTGTCGGTTCCACGTGTCCCCACAACCTTTGCCTCCCGCGGTTTTAGCATTGCAGCCGCCACAGTCTGGAACTCACTACCCTCTAGCATTCGCAGTTCTACCTCTGCAGACACTTTCCGTCGCCTCCTTAAAACTCACTGCTTCCAGCAGGCCTACTGCTCCCCCTAGTGGTTCAGCCAAGTGCCTCAGATTCGGCCACTGGCTGACATTCATTGTGCACTTTAAATTATTATGCGCTCACTTACTTATTTACTTACTACTTCTACACTACAACTGTTTGTGTGTCCGTGCACACAGAGTGTGGCTGCTATCAGTTGGGTACGGTGGGCGCTGGAGGCGGCTGTGACAAGCAGACAGGCGAGTGTCGCTGTAAACGTTACGTCACTGGCCGACAGTGCAACGAGTGCATGGTCAGTCTTATTACTTATTTATTGTAATTAATGCTTAATTAGACTACCCGCTGAGCTTTTCTTGTTCTGCTTTCTTTCACTGCATCAACAACAACAACTATTACAACTACTACGAGGGATGTTCTATACTTTTTTCCAGGATCGATATTAGACTGAATAATTTTCACGGGGTTTTTGGCAATGCTGAAACGCAGTGAGTTAGCCATGAAAGAGAAATGCAAACTTTAGCGTTAATTATAACGCTGTTAGTTTTTCTTATCATTATTTATTTCTCGACTTTTTTGCGTCATTGCATTGACAACTTTACTGGGATACGTGAGTCATCGTAAACATTCCCTGAAAATTTGGTACAGATCTAAATATTTTTCAGGGACGTATAGAAGCATGCGTGAGTCGGCGTTTAATTTGTTTTAAACACAGTTTACTGTACAGGGTTGTTCAAAAACAGAGCCTTTCTGTTATATAGCTTTCAACTTCAGAAATACTGATCAGATCTACGCGATTTTTTGCAGATACAAAGTCGTTTAGTTCTTAACACAAAAACGTGTTTTACTGATATTTTGTTCTCGAAATTCATCAATTAATAACTCCTGTAGAAAGTAATATTTTTTCAGCTAAATTTTTTGACAGTTTTAGCAATTTATTAGGGATTAATGTAGAAAATTTTATTCACATTCGTTCAGATTTGACATTTCTATTTTACAATGTTTAGGGGCTTACTTTTTTCGAGGCACAGTATAGAGTATTTTGATTTTGATTGGTCTGTGTGTGTTTGCAGGCGGGCTACTGGGGCATGAGTGAGGATCTACAGGGCTGTAAGCCGTGCGACTGTGACGTGGGTGGCGCAGTGGATGACCGCTGTGATCAGAGCACTGGCCAATGCACGTGCAGACCACACATTGAGGGGCGTCGGTGTGACCGGGTCTCAGCCGGGTACTTCGTCGTCGCACTGGACTGGGAACGATACGAGGCCGAGATGGCAAGAGGCATTGGAGTAAGTATATATATGATATGAAATAATATTATATAATACGTGATTTGTAATAGAAAACTAGTCTGCCTAAGCACCGCAGATCGACTGAAAATTAATTTCAGATTCCAGGAATTGCTAGTGTTCAGTGACCGCAAATCATTGTTGCAACGCAGATCAATTCAGGTCACAGAAATAGTCTTAACTTAGTGATATGCTGTAATCTGCGGTGCTATAAGCTTAGACTGATTTGCAGTCACTACCATAAGCAATAATATTTCTGGCATGTGAGCTGAACTGTGGTTTATACGCGGTGATTGCGGTGTGTAGGTAGACGTCACCTCTGGAGAACTGCCGGTTTAATTTATCACACGTCATGAACTGAAAGAACTACACTGTTTTAAACTGAACTGAAATGAGAGAAACGGAACAAGAGCTGCTGTGTAAAAACGGTGAATAAAGATCTTTAAAAATAAAGTCAAAAATCGTGAAACAGACAACTTACGGAAAAGATAGGAGCCTACGCGACAAAAAAAACTGGAGGAAAGGAAAGAAGGGACAGTGGCGTAGACAAAGGGGGCCTAGGGGAGAGGAGAAAAGGAAAAGAAAGGAGAAAAGGGGAAGACACGGGAGGAGAGGGGGAGAGAAAAGGAAGGGAGGTTGGGGAAGTGAGGCGAGGCTGCTTTCCAATTCACATATCTGGCCACGCCACTGAGAATGGAATAATGGCAACTGAAACAAGAAACAAACTGAAACGAAAAAACTCGCAAGCACGTTTCACACATCACAATTTAAGCAATCAAACCATTACACAGTTATTTAAGCTACTTAGCTAAATTATTCCAGTCGTTGTAATTTTTATATTGTTGTTGACGTTGTTGTTTAGGACTGTGAGAAGGTAGTGCGTGAGATAGTCCCTGGTACTCCAGTGACGTGGACAGGCCCCGGGTTCATGCGAGTCTCGGAAGGGTCCTCGCTGGAGTTTGTGATTGACGAGATTCCAGTCTCGATGGACTACGACATCATCATTCGCTATGAGACGCAGGTATGCATTATGCTCTGATAATTAGCCACATAAGTACATCATTATTTACTCATTTGTCCGATTTCTGCCACTGCAGTTGCTTTTCTCGGAATTATATTTGTTCTCTGGTAGATGTCGCCACGCCGAGCAGTTTCTCATCACAGTGCAGCACGGTAGTGCTGACACTGTTGTAAGGGCGATAAACGTTAACTATAGGAAATGGCGTTTGGGGGGTCCTGTAGATTTCAAAGCGGTATAACTCGGCTCCCATCAAAGATAATTCCACGCTGTTTGCACCTACCCTCCATTTTCGGGGTCGGGCAATCTAATGGTGTCATTTAAATGTACCCCGTAACGACCCCTGTTACCATGGCAACGAATTTTGGGACAAAATTGACTATAACTCGGCCCACGTGAAAGATAATTGCGCGCTGTCTGCACCTACCCCATATTTTCGTGTCCGAGCTTTCCGATGGTGTCATTTAAATTTGTCTACTGACGACCCCTGTTGCCATGGCAACTAACCATTCTTGCACCAACTTTCTTTGCCCGCCCAGAGGTATTCTGAAAACAGTAAAATAAATTTATTTTCATAAAATTAAATACCAAATATTTGGACAAAATTTGACTAAAACAGCAAAAATCAGATCGCCCTTACATAGCTTTGCAAACTGTTGAAGTTTTTTGCTCTGATAATAATAATAACTAGAAATTTGGGGCAGAGCCCAAGTTGAGTCCGCCCGCGCCATAAGTTGAATTGGGGGAAATTTATGGGGTTGAAATTTCCCCAGTAGCAAAGTCACGTGGCCCGAACTCAAATGCATTAGCATTGTCGACTTAGGGTGGGTCTCTATCTGTGCCGATAACTTTTTTGTTAGTGGACCAAACTTCACCAATTTTGGCCTTTTGTTTTACTGAACTCTCAAAAGATCGCTCTCTATCAAGTTTGTTTCCAGTTTTTGATATATCGTCTGGTTCCTGAGATATTCACGGTCAAAGTCGAAAGTTGTCCTAAATCGCGCCAAATTGTGGATGTTTTGCCCTATTGTCACGGAGAAAATTGGCGACGATGCTGAAAACAATACTGCCGTCGCTAGCGCGGGCAGTAATGAATGAACGGTGAAGCTGATAACTGTCGTGTGTCACGTGTGGTGTGGTCTGTAGATGCCACACCGTTGGGAGGACGTGCGTATAACGATCGTGCGGCCCGGACGAGTTGACCAGCGTGGACCGTGTGCTAACAGTATTCCACAGGACGATCTCAAAGCCTTCAGTCTTCCCTCAGGTAGGCTATTTAGTCAGTCAAAAATATTCACTTACACTGTGGGCTATGAAAAACGTAATAGGTCAAACTACAACGTCTGCATTTTACAAGGTAGTGTAGCGACAGTATTAAGGTGAAGTGGGCAAAACTGTAGTCATCTGCGTCCAGTTTCTTCCTGATGTTGCACGTCAAAAATTTTAAAAATCAGCTAGTCTTTCACGGAACTGTTCAAAAAATAAAAGTGGCACGTTTTTTATGGCCCACAGTGTACTTTTCCACAGCGTAACGTCACAAAACGATACACAGTGCGATTTGGACGCTTTGAACTTAGTTTGAATTAAACGAAAAACGATGTGAATGCACACTGGTTTTAGCAAAAACGGGCATCATAATTCTCTGTTCTGTTAATCACACAATGAACGTTTGATAATACGGTGCTTTCGCGAAAAAGGCACCCATTTTTTCTTTTAATAACTCCGCCGAAGGACGATAAATTTGCACGATATTTTCACCAGCTGTAGCTGAAAGGATAGTAATTCAAAATATTTCAACAGAATTTGGCTGTTAACAGTTTTGCTAGCTTATCTCAACCGGTTGTTATCGGTTGGTGCATAGCTACCCTGCTTCGATGATAAACTTTATCTAGTTGGTGGATAACAAACTGTTAAAAGTTTCACCGTTGCAGTCCTAAGCACTGCAACCCCAAGCGATCGCGTTCACACACTTGTGGGGATACTTTGGCTTTTGCACGTTCCAGCAAGACAATGCATTGGCACACAGAGCTTGCGAGATGGTTGAGTGTCTGGCTCGTGAAACTTGACTTTATGCCTTCCGAGTTCCTTAAGGTGCTTAGTGCATACAGAGCAACGTAACTGAACTGAACTGAACTGAACTGGCATGGTTTAGTTGTTGATAAACTGGCCAGTGGGCAAGCACTAATGCATTACAGTTGGCACCGTCTAACGACGTCGGTGGCCTACGTGAGATACACTTACGTACGCGTCAGCCAATGACCAATGGGCTTGCCCTGCTTGCCCATTGGTCAGTTCGTCAAAAACTAAACCGTGTCAGTTCAGTTCAGTTACGTCGCTCTGTACGCGTTTTTAGCTTTGACGTGGTGAACAGTATTTCATCAGAGAACCTCTACAGATGAAGATCGTCGAAGCAGGGTATAGACACTAGCCTAATCGAAGCATCTGTGTGTGCCTATTGTAGGAAACCGTCACTACATGGTGACCCCGAGCTCGTGTCTAGAGCGTGGAGTGACCTACACTCTGCGTATGGACTTCGACCGGTACCGCAGTGACCGTGTCACACCCGAGGCCAACATTCTCATCGACTCCGTATGTATCCAGCATCTGCTTCTTATACCCCGTTTACACGAGGAAGCATACATGAAGCATACTGTATTCACACGTATTCAATATACACCGTTATCAAGCCAGCTCTAAGAGTGCACGACGTCTGCTCTAAGTTTGTTTCAAGCTTGCTCTAAGGCAGGCCCGTCGAAAGTCACAGCGGGGCCCAGGGAAACATTCTCCCCTGGCCCCCCAAACATGTTCGCGGGGCCCCTCTGGGGAGAAAATTTTGAAAATTTTCTTTTCAAAATGGTGCATTCTGGTGTATTTTTGTATTACTGAGCGACAGGGGGCCCCCAAACGTCGCGGGGCCCGGGGTAACTTACCCTCCCTCCTTACTTACTCCACCCTCTCTAAGGTTGCTCCAAGTGTGCTTCATGTGTGCTTTATATATGCTTCCTCGTGTAAACGGGGTATTAATTTCCGTTCTGTTGTTTTCTTTTCAATAGGCGCTGTGGAAAGCGCAAGCGATTCCGCCTATTCCTATACGCATTTTTTCGTAGCGTGGTTTGTCCGTCTGTCGTCTGTCGCATTCCTGCACCCTGCTTGAACCGTTCAACAGATTTCGATGCCATTTGGCAGACACACTTGATGTATTGTGTTAGATCGGGTGCCTGACCACCCAGAGATTTGAGGGTCGAACCGTCAACCAAAACGTGCACTTACTAATTGCAGCCAAACCGTCAGACCTATGCCGCCACCTGGCGAATGCAGACGAGGCGTTGGGTGACCTTGCCACAGCCATTCCGTTTTTTGCCAAATGAATTTGGTGCTCGCGTGCGCTGTTTTGTCATCTTTCAACCATTTATGATTGCATTCTAATAAACATATGATCTGAAGGATATTTCATTACACGCTGGCACTCGTGCTGTCCAATGTATGTACCGTACTTGTCTACTACAGTGGGATGACGTGTTGATAATTCACCGGTGCAGTCAAGCGTGACCAAACGAACAACATTGTAGGTCACACGACCGACTGTCGGCCAGCGTGGAATAACTGTCGGTTAAATCACTGTCTGGAGTCTACATGTTCGTTTAACACTAACCTGAGTTGGTGGCCTGGCGTAGCGGTAACGTTACTTGGATGGGTGACTGCCTGCTGGCAGGTAAACCGTCTCGGTATGTAACCAGCCGCCTAGTTCAACTCAGCCTTTCATCCCTCCGCGGTAGGTTAAGCGAGTGCCGGTCTGTCTGGCTGTGGTTAAGGTGGGGCGCGTTCACATGTGTGAGGTGGCAGGTATTAACACTGTGTGATCCCATACGGCAGATGACGCTTCGTAGCTCTGAGATTGGTTTTCTCTAAAAAGCAATGCACCACCTTTATTCTTTATCCGATTCCATGTGTTGGTGTCTGTCAGATTGTGCTGATGCCCGGCGTGTCGGGTCATCCGATCGTGCAGCAGGTGAGCGACCGGTCTCAGGAGTTCCGCGAGCAGTTTGAGCGATTCCGCTGTCGAGAACATTTCCAGTCAGCCCAGATGACGCCCATGACCGAGATCTGCAGCAACCTCGTCTTCAGCTGGTCCGCAGCCATGTACAACGGCGCTCAGGGTTTGTTACCTGCTCTCTATAAATGCGCATACAGAGCGTCGTAACTGAACTGAACTGAAACGTCTTAATTTGAATAGACTCATAGGTTGGAACAGTAAGTTATGTAAATTCATCAAAAACAACCTTTAATTGGAAACTTGTTGATGTTTGGCAACCGCTGCTGTCTTCTTCAAAACGACTGTCCGCCAGGTGTCGCTGCGGTGGACAGTAAGTAATCATAGAACTGACATGGTTTAGTTTTTGACAAACTGACAAGCAGAGTGAGCCCACTGGTCATTGGTTGACCCGTGCGTGAGCGTAGTCACGTAATCCATCGACGCCGTTGGACGTTGCCCACTGTAATGCATTATTGTTTGCCAGTTGGTCAGTTCATCAAATACTAAACCATGCCAGACTGTCAATTCAATTCAGTTGCTAGGGATGTGAAAATTGACGTTTAATTTGCACGAAATGACCAGTAACAGTTCTAGTCTGGAGCTGTAGATTTAGGCTCAGCACCCCAAGTTTAGTGTGCATAACATAACATAATGGCCGATGGAAAGTTTTATCGATGATACCGCGGTATAAGTAAAGACCTATCTAGTTCAGCTGGGTTCGGGGGTGAAACACCGCACCCCAAACTCTTTGGGGATAGAACCGCCACTAGAAACGACCACCCGTTCTATGTCGTGTGTCGTCAACGAACAATATGCACGTATACTATGTTTCTTTAGAGAACGTGAACATTTCTGTCTGTTATACTCTAGAATTAAGACTGGGCGAACACACACAAATTGTGTTTTGCCCGTTGTTCATTTATGCCAGTTGTAAGCTGCACTGTAAGACTTTTACTTACTTACATGACTGTTTATTGAGTCATCATGTATAATGGTTGTTTATTTCAACACCATGTATAATGGTCTGTAGCGTGCACGTGCGATATGATGGACTCTTAGTTACGGTTCTACTTTGAGAGCCACCGTTTCTTTTACTTGCTAATTAATTAATTAATTAATTAACTACACGGTTATTTGTTGATACATCGTGTACAGTTATTGCCGTGTTATTATGACCACGTGTATACTGTGGTTGGTTGCAGCCTGCGCATGTGATCTGACGGGTTCCTACGGACCTAACTGTGAGACGGTCGGAGGACAGTGCGAGTGTAAACCCAATGTGGTCGGACGCCGTTGCGACCGGTGTGCTCCAGGATCATTCGGCTTTGGCCCGGCCGGATGCACGTGTATGTACTACTGCAACTCAGAAATTTGTCTGATATTTGCAGCAGCTTCTATCACTGATTATACCTGGTGGGTGCAGCTTGCGCCCAGTGAAAAGTACGGAGGGGGGAGTTTTGTTAAGGGTGAAGATCAATGCACCCCTCCTTTTTATCACTGCAGGTTTCTTGAAAATTCCAGGACGTAGAAAGTCGTGGATAAAATATAGTACAAAATTACGCATTTTTTCATAGGTTCAAATAGAAAACAAGCAGCAATAGTATACCAGCCAGTTTGTGTTGACTGTTGCTTACTTAAATAGTGTTGATGAATTGTGCCACCTTTGGCGTTCTATACGCATTTTCTGCAATGAGCTGTACTCTGAATAAATGTACAAAACATCAGTTTATACACTTGTTAACGGCAGCATGCAATGACTGACACATCGAAAACAGCCAAAATCATAAAAAGGTGATATCACTTACCATCACATTGTCCGAAACCGAGCAGCAGACTAAGACCGAAATCGGGGAGAAGGACGATGCTTACCTAGGAAAAATTGAGGCCAAATTTCAGCGAGATCCGTTGAGGGATTTTGGGGAGGAGGGGGAATTTCAGGCCTAAATTGTCCCCCAGTGGGACGTATGGCACCGGGTCTTTACGTTGGGCTTTGTCTCAAAGTTTCTTACCCAACGCTTAAACAACAACAACAACGACAACTGCTACTACTACTGCATTACTAGTTTACTTCTATTGCTGCTAGTCTGCTACTACAAATCAACTATTGTGTGTGATTTCCAGTTTGCGAGTGCAATGACTTGGGCTCCGAAGACGCATTCTGTGACCTCCAGACCGGACAGTGTTCGTGTATACCTAACGCGTACGGTCGTCAGTGCGACGAGTGTATGCGTGGTTACTACGGCTATCCCAACTGCCGACCGTGCGAGTGTAACC
>Ga0209367_1014440_pt1 | contig 10005 bp, 6 predicted proteins | sample WorMetLIZISLAND2_FD_187412 | JGI IMG/M metagenome (GOLD analysis project Ga0209367, IMG submission 187412) | Marine gutless worms symbiont microbial communities from Max Planck institute for Marine Microbiology, Germany - Olavius geniculatus... ...
CTCTTGCCAAATCCTAAATACGCCACTGTCCTCGCCCCCCAAACTTTTTAACGTAAGACGCCGATGGAAGGAACGGGCGAGATTGCGAAGAAAAGGGCAATTGCTTACGAACATTTAGGCTAAGACTAAACTGAAGACTCAATAATTGTTCACTTCCTTTTTTACTGTAAAGTGACTGCGGTGCTTCGCGCGTCTTAGCCATGGCCTGGGCGTCTGTCCGTCTGTCCCTCCGTCCGTCTGTCCGTCACACTGCTGTAGGCCCTATTGTGTCGAAACGGTGCAACCTAGGATCACGAAATCTTCACTGTGGGCTGTCCAAAGGCAGTTTACTGAGAGACATTTGTTAAAGACAATCAGGAAGAGACAAGCAGAGTTCATCATGCTTCTGAATGTTCAATGGCACGTCATCAAAAAGTAAGAACTGGAAAAGCTAGTCATGACCCGAAAGTTCGATGGCAAGAAAGGACCAGATAGACCGAAAAGAAGTTATCTCACTAGCCTGAAACAATGGCTATCCTACAGCCAGCGAGAACATTATCATCCAAGCAATGCTTCAAGAGAATTAACATGACGCAACTCGCAACATGATCACCAACGGACTAGGCACGGCAACGGTAGGCTACTAACGACGACGACGACGAGAAGCGGTCGTTGCGTACGTTCCGTCAGCTGCGTCAGTTGCGTTTGTTGCGTTACGCCCGTTACGTCAGCGGCGTTGCGTGCGTCGCGTTTAATGGAAACTCCGCTTAGGCCTTGTATGACAAAATTACGATTTCAACATGCGGCCTGAAAGATAGACCTACATGTACCTAATATTGTAGCCTGTGTCTTTTAAGTTTAGCAGCAGGAGAAGACGAAAGTTTTTTTTGCAAAACATAAACGGTGCTGCACGGCTGTTTAAAGTTTTAGCAAACTGATCATCAACTGTAGCACAGAAAGCGTCAGAGTTGTCAGGTTTGCTGACACAAATGCGTGCTAACAAGACTTATTAGGTGGAAAATATACAACCGGGATACACTCGTATGCAGTGACAGCTCAGCGTATACACTGCTCAGAACACATCGTCAACTGCAGCTTGAATTTTTTGGCCAAACCCCAACAAATTCCTTCATTCTAACTGTCGTCTATTTCAAAAATGTGTCGTTTCTGAAATAGCTTTTAAATTCTTAAAATATTGGTGCACATTTTGTTTTCTGTCAACGTTTTACTGAAACAAAACTGTTTGCATCTGTAGGCTAGTTTGTCACGCTGCAGTAGTTTTACCTTGTTCATCACGGGTAACGTTTAATGTGCGACTTTGTTTTTAAGAGAATGATGTTGTGTAAAATGTGTATGCCAGGTCTATTACACAAAATGTCTGAAAATTAAGAATAAAGAAATATTTTCTCTGTTTTTACTCTTTCGCCAAACTGCAACCGAAAGCAGAGCAATTTTCAGGCCTCGCAAGATACAAAGTATGGCTTAAAGAATCCGGTGGTGAATAGATGCAAATGAATTGATTGATTGACTAATTGGGTGACAGCGAGAGGGCGACAACGAGTGAAATATCTGACCGGACATGCGCTGCGCATACGCTGGAAAGATAAAGTGAACGCCACTCCGTAGGCCCTGGCCTACATGTACACCGCGGCTCGTTAGGGCCACCCAGGAAGACAGATCGTTCTGATATCACGTAAGTAAGTAAGTAAGTAAGTAAGTAAGATTATTTAAAATGCGCAATTTAACAATAGCCACAATGCGCCGCGCTCTCAACGCCCGAACAAAAATGTCTTTAACTGCCGTTTAAACTGTTCAAAGTTAATGTCAGTTTGTCTCAGATGCGGCCAATGGCACGCCAGCTCAACACTAGAAAACAGAGATGCGTTTGTGTTGGCTGCTGTGTACAATCAAATGCATCAAAGGTGAGAGAAAAAAAATAGATAGGCCTAATTCGTTGTTTGCAGAGGCTCGAAGTCATTTCTATAAAACCTTACTTAGGCACCTATATATTTTTAGTTGAAGAGTAATCCGTGTGTAAAACAATCTACCAGAACCAGTCGATATTTTATCTTTTAAAGTTTTCCAAAAAAATCACTTACTGTAGGCGTTCTAATATATATAGCTACTTTTTGTAAGGCACATTTTGTTTAGCAGATATGTTGAGGTGGTGTTGTGATGCTGTGTAATGGCTTATTGCGATGTAGGCCTAAGTGGTCGTGTAACCTCTTTGCGGATTAAAATAATGAATGATTGATTGGCATTTTTGGATAAACAGCAGGATCTTTTGCGAAAACGATACCGACTCGTACAGGTGGCGGCAAAATGATTTCTCTACGCGAGAACAGTTACCCAACCAGCGACTAACCGAGCTCAACGTTGAGCAACTTGTTTGATCGAAACTCGAAACGAGCCATGCATTATTAAATTCAGCCTCTGTGGTCTGAAATAGTAGCAAACTTATACCCACGTCAGTCACAGTGTAATGCATTATCAAAATGCGACCGCCTGAGTTAACTAATTTTATCGTCATTAAATTATTGTTAAATCGTTATTTGCGCCCGACGGACGGATAAATATGATATCCATCAGTGACGGCCACCACGTGACAAGGCGGATTAGTCTGTCTGCTCTGGCTGAGCCGATAACGTAGCCGTAAGAGCAAGATTAGCTGTTTACGTCCAGCGAGCGGGGTTAGTACTAGGCAGAGTGACCATCATGGCGGCATTTAACCGGCCACTCAGACAAACGCAGCTTGGTTATCCCGGAATGAGTACGACCACTCCCACTTCTAAGGAAGGAACGGTGATTTTTTAACGCAGCCGGCCCTATATTACAGTGTTGGTTAAGTAAAATATACACCAGAATAAAGACGAACATATGACGGCCGGAAACGGTCAAAACAGTTGCCAACCTAAGATGAATTTAATTTATCGTATTTCATAATTAAGAAAATATAATGCCCTAATTTACATTTATTTTAAAAATCACTTTACCTATTGACACATATTTATAGTAATTAAACTTGCTGAAGAATAAACGGTGACCATAATTTAGAAGAAATTACAGCACTGGACAAGATTTTCTGCAGATAGGCAAAACAAATTACACAATAATGTCGTTTTTTAAAACAAAATTTTAAACATAATTCATAAGGTTACGTGTCGTAAGACTTACACTTATAAGCCTACTTAAACATGATTACTTTTTCAAAACCTACTACACTTACATTACGTTGTAATTTGCGCAGGCTTTCTTGTTTTTAGCTGCTAGTATCTACACCATCTTTCAGCTTTAAAATGTCTAATGTCAGGGTTAGGGTTGTGCTGTCAGTTGGACAGTTGTGCCCAGCTAGCTGAATATTGTGTCGGCACAGAGTCATGTTCGATTCCTTATTACCATTAGCTAAACCATAACAGAAACATTTTTGGCTGCTACGCTAATCAGTAACCATTGCGCAAGTTGGTCTAATACGACAAATAACATCAAATGAAGAAGGCTTTAGACTATGTTAGTGATTACCAACTAAAGTCAGCTTGTAAAACGCCTTATGCATAGCCCCATCTAAGGTTACCCAAGTGATTTTTGCTGTTTTAGAAAACTAATATCATCACATCGTCCTTACACACAGTTTTAAACTGGTAAGTTTTTTACACACATAGAGATAACATTCAACGCTACAGCAGACAGAGTGTCACTGATTGTTGGCGTGTTTAAAACGACCGAACTAAAACGAACTGAACTAAGTGAAATGAATCCACTAGTGCCGATTTCTGTTTAGTTCGTTTCATTTTTGGTCGACTTAAACAAGCTTTCATTTCCACGACAGACTTGGGATAATCAGCTTTTTAACCAGTCTCTGCCTGCTGATGATATTACATAACTGGAAATAGTTTTATCAGCCCAAAGGCCATCACCGATCCTGCCTACTTTTCTCCACTGCATTACCATGAGAAGACAGACAAGCGGTGTAAAGAACTGATCCAGTGTGTCACCAATCCCCGTGCATGTTGACTATTGCATACCAGCGACGTTGCCGTAAAACATTTTATTTTCCGCGAAGCAGCGTCATGGGCGCGGTCCACGGGCCATAGTGCAGAAAGGCATGCGAGTCACAGTAGACGCCGCGGGGGAAGTGGGGTGAGTGAAAGAAAAGAGTGAGAGATTACGTGTCCAGTTCTGGGAATAGTTTGCCCGGGATATGATTCATAACTGCATGCCAGCAGCGTGTGGCGCTAAACCTGTCGATGTTAAAAACTGAAATATAGAGGCTTAGACTTCGTCGCCACAGCAGGGGCGAGCGCTGTAGAATTTAGCTGAAGGCGTGTACAAACCACAAAGCGACAGAAATGAACGGAATCAGGCCTGTCTAGAGGGTGGAGTAGGAGTAAGGTAGGGTAAAGGTTAAGCTACCCCGAGCTCCGCGACGTTTGGAAACCCCGCCGTCGCTCAGAAATAAAAAATAGGTCTACACCAGAATGCACCATTATGAAAAGAACAAGTAATTTGAGCAAACCTTCCGTAAGCGCGATAGCAGAGGTCCTGCCACTTTGGCAATCAGTGTACTGTAAAGCATGCAATAAAATAATAATAAGTTTATACGAAATTTAGTCTTAAAATGTGTGTTGTAACCCAAAATCACAAAAAATACTAAAAACATTTTTTGGGGGTTTAAGGTCATTCAAGGTCATCGATGTTAACACTCTTAAGATGCTCGTCACTAGTGCTTGTTATCATAAGCAAAATATATGTGCCTATCTGCAACTGTTTTTATGCTAAACGAAGCAATATCAGTAAAATAACCACTTTTTCGAGGGGTACCCCTGTTTTACGCTCGCTTGCGCAGGCCTCCTTAAATCTAAAGGGTCGGGACTTGGACAGCTAAAATCTACTTTTATTGCTGAAATTTACACATGCAGGTTGTCTTGGTCTCTCTCCAGCCGTTTCGTCGCAATTCACTCTTGAAATGTGCGCTGCAGCCAAAAATTGCGAAAAATTCAACAAAACTTTTTTGGGGGGTCCAAGGTCGTTCAAGGTCATCGATGTCGACAAAGCTAATAAGCCCGTCACCAGTGCTTGTTATGATATGCAGCAAGTCTGCGCATAACGGTAACGATAGCGTGCGTCTACTGGTACCGCCGTGAAGCAAATTTATTTGCATGATAATTATCGTAATTGAATCTATGCCTCGGCAGCGTGGCGGAGACTCACTTTCGTTTAACCGGATAAATACTCACCACATTTTTAAACATATTTGATTCTGCCCTATGACTTTTTTTAATTTTCAAATTAAAACAGTCTTTGTTTGTCGCACTGCTGAGTGACAAACGTCTGGTGAACATCCATCATGGATATCGTAGAAGAAACATCACGAGTGCAGATGACATGAAAACTTAATATCACCCACATCGCTTGACAGTGACAGATGGAAATCCGGTAGGCTTACTTGCAACTGACAAGTATTACATAATTTATATAGCGGTTATAGTTATTCAGTCAATCGACGAAAGGCAGTTTAAGGAGGAAAGTATGTATGGCCCAAAATTGGAGGGCCCTTTCAAATAAATTTTGGGGAAGAAACATGCACATTCGGGACAATTCCGAACGACTACAAACGTAAACCGCCATTAAAGATGGACTCTCTGACCCACCTAAATCTAATATTTTTGGAAAACCGTAATTTCGGCCGCTGTCATGGCACAATGTTAAGAACGAGCACACAGTGGCTGGCTATTAATTTCACACTGCTGGCGGCTTATCATCATCATTACTTAATTCGGCAAATAACAGCACAATATAGCTGGCAGTAATACGGCCTGAAGAACTAAGCAGAAACTGTACTTATAATTGCCGCAAATAATAAGACATCCGCAAAAGTATTTACTCTTTTGTCCTACGTGTATCTATCACTCACATAATTGTCTGTTTCTAAATTTATAATTTTGACATAACGTCAGCAGGCCTACTTTCCACTTTAGTTTCTGTCATTTCACTTTTGTTTAAAGCAATTTTAGTTCTTTTAGTTAATATGTTAAGTTAAGCTGGCAGCTTGCTTGGCAATTTTCCAGTGCAAATCATTTTTCACTTTAGGGGTACTCCGGATCCAGATCCGGATCCGGCCGGATTTAAGCCAAATTCCAATAAGGCTATGTCAGTGATTAAGGTATTGGTAAACGCAGAGAAACGCAGTTTCCTCACCTCTAGATTTTATTCCAAAGCCTTCTTTCACCTTAAGTTCCCAAAAGACGCAGCAAGTGGCCCAAAACCACCGACGGAGCCTTAAGCCAAACTTGCGTTTCTCCACCTCTGTATTTATACTTTAACCACTGGGTAAGGAGGCTCTGTATCCAAATGATTTCATGACATTGACCAGTAAACATTTCATCAAGTCACAGTCAACATTATGGTCTCTGTTGCATAATGCTCTGCCTCCCAGAATTAACTGATAATAATGATTACGAATAAAAAGCTTGGTAGCATGGATCCCGATCCGGTTGGATCCAAAATCGGTGGATCCGGCTTGGATCCGGATTTGGCCGGATCCGGACATTCTGATCCGGTTCATCCCTGATGATAATCATATCAAAAATCATACTTGGTGGTGCTGAGGCCGAGCCACGGTGCGCAGTAGACGACACCGAAGATCCACAGAGCGACGATGATTCGCTTCGCACGGCTGACCGTACACATGGTCTGCGCTCGCATCGGATGACCGATGGCGATATACCGCTCCACAGTGAACGCCGTGATTGACAGCGAAGACACGTTCACTCCCAGGTACTGCGCGAACACCTGCACACAGTGATCATACCACACAGAAACGTTAAAAGGTGTCGATAGCTTTTCGTCAAAATGAGGAGCGGCGCCAAAGAGAAGTTGACTTATGGGGAGCAGATGTTCCTTTGTGCTTTTGCCCTTGCCACCCGCTACCCCAGGAGAAATTTTGATGGTGATAAACTGACCTCTGATAATCATGCAAATGCCAAGGTGTGACTTGTGAAACGTCATTTTTGCAAGATAGCACACACATCTGTATTTTTTTTACCTTTCGAAATATTTAAAAGCAGGCAAATTTGCGGCTTTCATTGAACGTCCAAATGCTAAAAGTGTTTTACCGCCAGGAGGGCTTTGCCCTCCTTAACTTCCAACCAACGACTCTGCCCCTGAACCCCGCTACGTCTTTTAATGCACACAACAACTGAATAAGGTCGACATTTGGCCCACACATAAATATTGCCCCCTGTGCCCTAGCCGTTGCCCTCATGTTGCATCTGAGTCCTCTCCCCAACTTCAGATTCCTAGCGTCGCCTATGGTCAAAGCCCATCGCAGAGGTACGGAGCGCCACTTGCCATACAGAATCACACAGTGTTAGGCCTACCTGCCACCTGGCGCAGACAAGCGCCCCCCCCCCTTAAGCCCAGCCAGATCGGCCGGTACTTGATTTATCTACCCCGGAGGGATGGAAGGCTAAGTTGATTTGTGCGGCTAATTATACAGGTATCTAACTGCATGTGTTATCCGGGCCAGGCGTAGAGTAATAGGGTGTTTACACAATCCAGCAAACGTCCAGCAAACATCCAGCAATTAGCACGTGTATTTTGAATACATTTGCTGGAAGTTTGCTGGACGTTTGCTGGATCGTGTAAACACCCTGTAACTTCGTTGATGAAGACCAATACATTGCCACTAATCGCAAAATACACGCGGAATACGGGTCATGTATTCTTGGAACGGATAGGCATACCTGGCACTTTGGTATAATACCTGAGTAAGCTACTCTTATCATTCTTATTATGACTAGGAACGTTTCCGCCTTACGGGCGGATCCACTCTGTTACCCGGCAACTCAACCCTCCCCCCTCAGCCTGTCTGTTGGGAAATTGGGGCAAGGTGGGGCGCACGTACCATGTACCTAAGGTCTAAGGACTTAAACGCCGCAGTCGGAGTCAGCGACCGTGCAACACAGAAAGCGCCAGAGGGATATGACCGGCAGACAGACAGACAAAGAAACTTTCCGCGCCATTATAGTAGGACGTTAACGTGCTTCATTTGTTTTGCTTTGGCTCAAACGGCTGAATAAAAAAACCGGTACCCACAAGTCTATTTTCAGATCACACTGTCCCCCACCCCGTCTTCCAATCACATTCACTCGCCTTCACACCCACCCCTTAAAGACCTCCTGCGTTACTCACCTCCCACGCCGATTCACTTTTTTCTCTGAAAGCCAAAAACCGGCGCGAGAGCTTCTGTTAGTGTACAACGTTCAAAGAACGAATTATTTGCGATTTGTCTTCGGCAGCAACGGCGAGAACGTTACCTGGACAGACAGACGTCCACTACTAGAGATGCGCCGGGCTTGTAGAGATGGGCATAGGGTGGAAAATTTCACGAAAGTAAATTTCACATGGAGATCCAATGGAAATCCAATAGCCATGTGGTGAACAATGGAAATGAAACGGAAACGGAAATAAATCAGCGGGAATGGAAATAGCATATATATTCTACGTGTACAAAATTTTTAGAATGGCTGTGAAGCAGGACATTGTTTATTATTTATTGAAATTAAGTCGCCAATACGTAAAGCGCTGCAAGTGTGGTTACTGTTAATGAATTCATTTGTTAATATTTACAGTATTGCTTAATAATAAACATATTGGTGATGTAGGCCTATTGCGGTAATGTCGATTGTAACTTTTTAGATTATTATTATTATTATTTTACTATTATTTTTTTACCCTCGGTACTCTGTTCCCGAGGGAGCCTTGAAATTAACTACGAAATACAAAGGTGGGTACGATCGTCAGTCCGTCCAGTCAGCGGCCGGCAAACTGTCGTGCAACAAAACAGCATTGAAGCGTTGCACCAAAACAGAAATCCTCTGAAACAAATTATTATTATTATTATTATTTCTATTTTTATTTTTTATTTTATTTTTATTTTTTTATTCTTTTATTATTATTATTAATGACATTTATAATATGGCGCAAGTTCGAGAAATGCATCAAATGCGCCAAAGGTTGTATTATTTCTAAAAGATCACAGTGAAGGAAATGAGCACGGAAGTTAGAAATAGGCCTAATGGTATCGCGAAAAAAATGGAAATAGTGCTGCCGTGGAAATAGGTGGAAGAGAAAACTGTAAAATTTCATTCCGCACAGCTCTGCTTCGAAGACAGCATTTGTTACCGATCGGCGACTGATCCGTCGGGGCGTTTATCTCAGTTTATGACCGGTTAGCGGTCGCCGCGCTGCCGACATCGGCGTGTGGCAACTTAATTAACGGCGTCGACGGCACTTTTTGTACTGAGCAGAACATGGGCGATGAAACTAAAAAGCGATACTTAACAAGGTGAGGAAGTCGGCACATAGGCCTACGCGTGCGTTCGATCTACGGATGGCGCATGCGCTCGCTATTCGCTGTAGACTTTGTAGTACGCTGTTTCAGCCTATAAGTACTTTTAACCTATTTAACATGCCAAATGACAATACACTGTGTCCCAAAAAAACATCCCCGACATTTTCGACTGTAACTTAAAAACCAATGATCACATTTTGATAATTTTTGACACAAATATTCCTGACACAACTTGCCATCAAATGACCGTTTAGTTTTCCACCTCACCCAACGTTTGTTTCTGCACTACCTGGGGAAAACCCAACCAGCGAAATATCACTTTTTTATCCAATGCGATATGATTGCTTGATTAACATAACGCGTAAAAACATTTTGTTCACATTTCTGACACTTTGGCTGACAATTCATCCAATTGTACATTTTTCAGCTGACTGTAGTAAAATTGCTTGAAGTGGTAGCCCACTATGCGAACACAGGCAAGGTGACGCTTTTTCCATTCATTGATAGCAGTATCGAATGCTCCAGACCAATCCAGGCCGTACCAGTTGCTTCTTGACTTCACAAACATTCCAAAACTTCATCTTGTAGTCACACTGCTGCATAACAGTCAAACCTTGTAATAGACCGACTGTTGGGGCCCACAGATTAGGACAGACGGAATTTATGAACGTTTT
>Ga0209367_1014442_pt1 | contig 10003 bp, 7 predicted proteins | sample WorMetLIZISLAND2_FD_187412 | JGI IMG/M metagenome (GOLD analysis project Ga0209367, IMG submission 187412) | Marine gutless worms symbiont microbial communities from Max Planck institute for Marine Microbiology, Germany - Olavius geniculatus... ...
CAGTACGGCATGGCGATCGACCCATCGCTGTGCGACTACGGGCGCAAGAACGAGAGCGAAATACGCGAGTTGGACCGACTGACGCTAGACGACGCCTCGCGACTCAAACGACGCATTGAGGACACGCTCAGCGACAACGAACGCACATGCGGACATGGTCTACTCACCGCTGCCGGGGTGCTGGTCGTCACTGTCGTCTACGCCGTGGTAGCGCACGTCATCCGCGGCGTCTGGATCGCCGTCGAGCGCCGAGGTGGTCGACGCGTCAAGTCACCACCGGCGGCGGCCGAGTCGAGCAACCGACGCAAGCAACGTACGTCTCACGCAGCCGACGCAAGCAGCGTCGGCTCGAGTGCGACTGCACACTCACCATCGACAAGCCGACGTCTGGCGACGACGAAGAACCACATCAAGTGCCGCAGCAGCAACAGCAACGTTATGACGGCTGGATCCGGTGCAACGGTGACGCACCGGCAGCCGGAACTAAAATTGCGGAGACGAACACGCTTCTAGCACCGGCCGCCGACGAACAGACGCTGGTGCAGCCGAGGAGATCCGTCGCACCCGAGAATGCTCTTGTAGACCCCCGGACAAAAATATTGAGCGTTAGCACGTGTTTTCAGAATGCTCAGATAACTGTTTAGATAAGAGCGAAGATCTGATGTCGCAACCCACACCGGTGCCGGCATCAGATGCGGTTGTCTGACAGTACTCAGACTAACAAATATGCACGTCCAGCTGTTACCTATTTTGAATTTTCATTCGAAGTCCAATTGCAGCGACCGGTATGCCGTGGTGTGCCGTGTGCTCTACACGCGAGACGTCGCTTTTTCGGAACTCTTTAAGTCAGGTGACCTCGAGCTTTGTCCGAAAATTTGTGTTGAAAATTGGCGCCCCAGTTACTACTGCCCTGGGAGAATTCCCGCCATTTCTTCGCTTTTTCTTACGCTTTTCGAGTTAGTAACTCGAACGGTCGAAAAGGCGAACGGGAAAGGCCCGTATTTTCGACCTATTAGGACGATCGCATTACGATACGGCTCGATTACATTACACTACACAGACTCATCTGTGTGTAGGCTAATGACTAATAATAAGAGTCTATTTTTGCTCACTTACCGGTATGTATGATTTTTCTGACTTGCTAGTATATTCAATCCACATGCGTTGTGATTGTGGTTAATTGAAAATAAGGACAATTCAGCCTGTAGCTTATCATAGATAACATTATAGTATTACAACAAATTTACAGGGCTACATTCACGTTAAATGTGCCCGTACAGCACAGAGTTACAACAGTCTAATCTGCTGAGAACTAGTAATGTCACCGTTTCATGACTTCATTAGTCACTACACCTTGCAGTCGTCGCAGCCTTCTCAAATAAAAAAACGATCTGTGACTTCACTGACTTAGTCGGCGCCTCAGATTCAGCTCGATGACTTTGCGCGCCTTATAAATTTCTATATTATTATTCTTCTTCTTGATAATCCTGACTCAAATATAACACCAATATTGCACACAAAATCCCAACACAGGCGCTCATTTTCCCTTATATTTCAGTCTCGCATTTTCAGTCGCCCCCAATAACCACAAACCACTAATCGCTGTCAGTGAACGTTAACGTAACAGCTTCGTGCAACGGAAAAAAGGAAGGTTTATGCATAGTCATTTGAATCAACTAGAACTGGTTTGTATACAGTACTTGAAAATTATGAGCAAAAAATACACACTGCATGAATTAATACATAAGCTTACATTTTAGACCAAAAATATTGCACAGTTGGGAATTCACACGCAGTATCAAACAGCTATAAAATTCTGACCACCAATGTGATTTCTAGTCCCTCAACCTCAGGACTTCTGTTAATTTTTGGACATTATAATTTGGCAAGCTAACTGCAGCCAGCTAATTAAGCTGAGTACTAAATGTGACCAACAAAACCGATAGTGTGTGTGTGTCACAATAACATTTTGCTGTAACCAAATGATACTTTTAAAAACATAAAAATAACTTGAATGACCAAAGCCACTACACTCTCTCAAGACCCGAGACAGCGTACATATAAAGTACAACAATTAACTCCAGGGAAACTGTTCCTGCCAATCAGCAAACCAAATAAGCTGTAGGTCTACTATCAAAAAAAAGTCTCAGCAAAATTTAGAAAAAACTAATTCGCACATGTGTACAAATAATGTACGATCAATAGCTCTCGCAACCGTCATGCACTTCTTCAAGTTATCAAACTGCGCATATGTAGTTAATGAAATCACTATGCTAACTATAATCATTGAAGTGATTCCAAAAGGCTTTCTTCTATGGACCCAACCAACCTAACTTGCAATAGGCCTGACTGGAAAAAAACAAGCCAGTTAAACTAAGTAAAATAAGCGCCATAGTTCTAGATTTATTTCTGGCTGAAGCGTTCTGTCAGCAGGTGGCTGATATGGTTGTATGGAGCATTAGTTCGGACGGCGCCCCGCTGATCAAAGTGTGTTGCAGCAGCCTGGAAACCTTCAGCTTGCAACAGTTTCACCAACACTGACACCCTGTAGAAATACAGCCAATCACCAATGATCAGAAAAATACTACAATGAAACAAATGAATAAATGATCATGTGAATATCAGTTTGTTGCAGGTTAATGTATCAACAAAGATATTTGTATTCGCTGTTGTTGAAGCTCAATTAACATGTTTTCTAAACAGCAAAATTTATCCAGCTTTTTTTACCAGTATCCCATTGCAAATATCTATTTCCTTATTTTCAACAACCAAGGCTGGAACTAGAAAACTTGTGCTAGACTAAACTGGCAGCTTAACTGTGAGTTCCCTAGTGCAAATTATGCACTGCATTGTATCGTACAGCTCTTGCAAACATATGACGTGATTAGTTTACATTAACTTTCCTTTACCTCACTAACAATGTTGTTGCCGACTCCTTTTTGCAAGCATCAACGTCCAAAATTAACAGAACACCACACACATTTCACTTCTAACTCTCAACAGCAGTCTTGCTACACTCCACAGTAACCATTGTGAGCAATTCAATTTCTGTTAAAATTTTTAACGATTAATCACGTGACTGATCATTAATTTCTGCCGCACTAAAAGCAGTCTTACTTGGGCAGGTTGACGTTCTTTAAACGTCGTCGATGAAGGCAGTAGTAAAACATCGGTGCTCGCGAAAATGGACTTGTAACTGCTAGCCTCAATCTTTCTGCATCCTTGGTCTGAATTGATGAAGAATGCTGACATTCTGCAGCAGTTGTAACTTTCACATTGTCACACGGCGAATCAGTCTCAGCGTTTACTGAGTGACGTTGTTCTGCTGTGCTTTCCAACACCTTCGACGAACTGGTACATGCTTCGACATCCTGAAATAAAAAAATAAAAAAAGAGAATGACTCTTTGCATCAGACATACCAAGAGCAGAACGACAAAATATCCTATCTGTTGTCGACAACATTTCAAGAAAGCTAACAACAACTTTCTATGAAATGAATTGTTTCAACTTTTTACACAGTGTTTTTTAATGTTTTTGTGAAAGGTGTTAATAAATAATGTAATATTTGTTTGCTATGTTTAAGTAGCATTCTGAAGAACTATGCAATTTGTAGTTAGGATGTTTTGCCATAGACAACTATGATATGTTTGCCATTCCGCTCTCAGTATCCTGCGCAGTTACAGAACGGGCCATCCTCAATATTGTAGCTGGGCAAAATTCAATCGATAAATCAATCACTGTATTTGCTCAAAAAACATAACAATCTACCAATAAAGTTTGCAGCAATAAAGTTCACATGAGCAAGACATGCCAGATTCGTTGGAGCACTTATTTACGACAGATTCAGAACGAATCCCAAGAAGAGAACAATATACACAGGCATGCTAACAGTTGTAAAGCATTTCATTACAAAAAAAACACTCAAAAACTTAGTAAAATCAACACTCCGAATGAAATGCCTGAAACTAGTTAACAGGCTAAAATCCACAGTCTCGAGCAACGACCTCCATAGTACATGTTTACTAGAGCGGGGTTGACTGTACTAATTGTCACTGACCTTGAAGGTCATCCAAGGTCGGTGATTTTCATTACATCTGAAACTGATTAATAGTAATGCACCATTTAGCCGCAATAGCACGTAACGGCCTTCGAGGTCATCAAAGGTCATCAATTTACATGTCATTTAAAAGCCAGTATGCGACTTCCTAATAGTGATCAATAGCAACTTAGGGCTTATCTTGCACCGTTTAGCCAGAGTACATCCGTGATGGACAGACAGATGGAGGGACGACAACCATGACAATAGGCTGACCTTAAGCTTACAGTCAGCCCAAAAATGTTGCTCTCACATGAGATGTGCAGAATTGTTTGGCTGAGTCTTCAGTTGAACTACTCCAGCGCAGTCGTTTTGCAGCATTCCCGTTTTCTGTATCACCTTCCTGAATATCATCAGTCAACCGTTTCTCAGCATGACCACTGCTGCAGTTTGGTCCGGTGGATTCTAGACACCCAAGCTTTGCCTCGCCCTGAATGAGTGTCAGCAAGCTCTGCGTCTGTGCACTCAAATCGTTCTGCTGCACAAAACTCAGCATCCGAGCTACAAAAGCTGCATCGAAAATGTCCCCACACCTGTACACATGTTACAGGTCAGTTATGTTTCGGCTTTAAAGAATCTTTTTATTCATTACCTGTTGTTAGTGAAAACTAGATCTTTATGGTTCTTGTTCAGTTAATCATTTGACTTCACAGTTCAACTAACATTTGAAAAGATATCGTTACACTAATAGCTGTTTTCAGTACAGAAATATAACAGAAAATTTAGGCTGGTAATTATTCAACATTCTGACCATCTTCAACTCTAAAGAAATTTTTAATCTCTTTCAATTTTGTTTTGGTTCCAGTGTTTAATTCAGTCAAACTCATTCATTGCAATTTCATTCATTAGTGAAATCATGTTAGTTCTAGCTCCTATGCATAAAGCCCAATCACATTCATTCACGCATTTGTTCCAGTTTACAAAAATAATACTGATGCATACATTATGATGTTACTGCTAAAATGAACTATGATAAGCTAATTATTGATGGGCAGATGTCAATGTTTCATCTGATATTGCACGGATGCTTGGTGACATTTTTCAGCATCTGTACCTTCTCAGAATCTGGATTGATTTAGATGAAACGGGGCAAATAGACGGCTTTAGATGGGTAGGAAAGTTAAGTGAATAGAAATCAAAGTAAAATGGCTCTGACAGCATGATACTGTAGCATCAAGGAGACTGTAGATTGATATGATATGTGTCTACCAAAATGACTAATAAATTGCTATTGCTAACTACAGTACTGTAAAATAAAAATACCAATGTATTCCAACAACTGCAATGCCTAATGCAGTTTCTAGTACCAAATTAAATATTTTACGTCATTTAAATTTTGGACAATTTTGTACTGTTAAATGAGTGAAAACAGATCAATAGCTCTGTTAGTGACAATCCAAAACCATGACAGAGCATCACAGAAACTAAACACCACGGCATACCAGATAGGTCCAAGGATAGTGGCTGTATTGCATTTCATCCGTGTGTGGCAGTCACATGCCAAACGCTGGTACGGGCTCTCTGAAATAAATACAAATGTACAGCTATTGATCAGAAATAATCAAAATAAAAATTCTAAACAATGAAACATGCAATCAAGTTATTTCTGACTAGGGCCTTAAAATTCTTTAGCTTATGCTTTCTGTTTGTACCTGAAAAATCTGCCACCTAAAAATTCTATTGAACCCTCAAAAATATTTTTGCTGCTTCTAGTTTGCCTGCAATGTATTAGTGAAAAAAAACTCTCTGTGAGTTGTTGTGTTAATATTAATACTAGCATATATTTTAATATGTAATACAAATATGTCTATAAATATGTCTATGAAATATATTAAGTTAACAAGCATATTAACGGCCCTAGTTCTGACCATTTCGACAGAAGTTTTCTCGGTTGTTGACGGCAGCCGACTGACACTGCGTGCATACAATGATATCATGGATACACGTCAGACTCTGATCAGCACAATCAGCCCCTCGTCTCACTCGCACTGCTACATTAATGAAGTGCTCCACAGCGGCAGAGTATAACACCTCTATGCCCTTGTTACACTTGGCTGCTGACCTAAAACAGCAACCACCTTTCTCGGTCATTGAAGGATTAAAGGGAAAATAGACCTTGCAAACAACATGGCCTAAAATTAAACTATACAATTAATAAACTTCCGTGGTGCTAATAAGTGATAAAAAATTTTAGACAAAAGCACTGTTTAAGGATAAAAACGAATGTCCACAATTTTTATTAGCCAAAACCATAGATATGTACCGGAGATTAGGCATCAACTGCAGCAATATGTATTTAACAAAATTTGATGAAATCTATTTTTGTTTGGCTGTAATACCCAATACCCTCAGATTCGGCCACTGGCTGACATTGTGCACTCTAAATATGCACTTACTTACTTACTTACTTACTTACTGATACAAGTACTCAGACAAATAAGACATGCTCTAACATATGGAACCAAACAGAAAATAGGCAAATGAATAAACTCATAATGACATACAACAAACAGTGCTATTAGCTTTCATAACACACATAGTCATTTCACTATCCATAGATAGTGTAAGCGAGTGCTGTATACATGTACATTTGTTATTGTGTTAACAAAGTAACACTACTAAAAACAATATTGCAGTCACTACCATGGACAGTAACAAAAAAACATGTGCAACAGCAGCAAAATACAAATTATACACTAAAACACACAACACACCTGGCTAAAGCAGAGAGCACAACCCTTGCAGCCATTTCCTTGAAGAAGTCCGTTCGAACAACACGAGAGCCATAATTACGCAGAGCAGGCGCAGGACACGTGCCATAGAGAGAAGCAATATCAGTTGCCGAGACCACGATAACACCACCGTTGTACACATTGCGAAATGCTGCATCGAGGAAGTTTGTGAGACATCCAAATGGATCTAAATGACTTTCAAATACACAATCCACAATGGCCAAAAATTTAACTGGCCGAAATCGTCCAGTTAGCTAACCATCGATCGCAGTTATTGTATTTAACACAATTTTTGTACCATTTTGCAAGCAGTTAATTGACAAATGTGATACTATAGAACGATCTTACTGTATAACAAAGTCTTCAAAACACTCGAAGAGACGTTTGCTGCTACAAATTTTACTACCAAATCCATTCATGTATGGACAAAATGGCTGTCCACAATTGCTTGGCTGGCTCGTGATGCAGGCTGACGAGCGCTTGCGCTCATTAATATTCATGACGCCCGCCTGCGCTAAGCGGGTGATTAGCGCCATGCACATCGTTGCTAAGCAACTATAGTTTACCATTCAGTTAGCTAATGGCCAGTCAAGGTTTAGTTCAGAAACGCGCACAAACTTAACTAGCGAGTTACAATTAACAGATGGCTCTTAGTCACAAGAAATTTCAGCAACACAGGTTTTATTTAGTGAACCTGCATAAAAACACCAAAAAACCCACCACAAACTTAACTCAATTCCAATTCCTTGTTCCACCAATAATACAACGTTTCATCATTTGATAATTACTATGGTTAAGTTTTTATAACTGCAAACCTATGAATTTTCAAATCTTTGAGCATTTACATACCTAATGTCGACAGTAACTACAGCAATGCTGCTCATTCTAATAACTTAAAAACCACAAAAACCATCAAGCTGCACTTTTTTTATATCATGCAGGTTTAACCCAAAAACCCATAGCCCAACAAAAGCCACCACCCAGGGTGTCTGTAAATAACCCTCAAGACGTACATGAAATGAAACTGTCGTTGGTGAAAAATAACATTGGCATCTTGACATGCAACGTCTACTTCACAAACTGATGATGATGATGATGGTACATTATCTTTGGTCGTCATCCCATTCATCTCTGCATGGTTTATTATCTCCTGGCAGCTCTCGACAGAATTATCATTCAAAGTGACAGATACGGATGAACCAAAATGACGTTTCCACTGCAGACCAGTGACGCCTAACAAAAACAAGCACAACAGTTAACACTGTAATAAACAAATTAAATCTTCGTCACTAAATCAGCCTACAGAGAAGATTATGCATACTAGGTCACAAAAAAATAAAGAGCAGATAAAATAAGTGTAATTTCCATTATACAAAACTGAAAAATAAATATATCAAGACCATAAGCTAACACCATTGCCGATTTGCAACAACCGCCTCCTGGTCAGATGCTTGGTTACTGCATCAAACTCAAGACAAAAATGTCACAAACTTTCAGTCAAACTGTTCACAAATACTATGTGTCTGTAAAATGTAAAGCACAAAGTTTTTCAGCTTCATCAGAAGTTGACCAGTTTTCCAAATTGCTTAATCACAAACAGTTCACATTGCAATGTATACACAATGAGCACTAAAGATCCAACCCATCTCAAATTACTCAACATATTTAACTGTAAACATTAGTCAAAAATAAACATTAGTCAAACGTTCAGACTTTAGTTTCTAATAATTCACAACCTAGTAGAGTGATGCATTATTGCAAATTTACTCCTGTGTTTCCCAGTTACTATAAAACTGAGAGAAGTACTTTATACATTTATGAAATATACACCCTGTCTCAAAATAACTGTCAAAATTGGTTTAAAATACGTCTAATCAATGAATAAATGCCATTTGATCAGTTGATCATTGATTCCGCCATCATCCAGTGGCCTTGCATCTAAGCCATTGTGTCTACAGGACACACTTTGAGCATAAATTCTAATAATTTACCAAGTGAGTGGTTATATAAGTTTATAATTCTGACAAATAATTCACATTTATGTGTTTTTGTGCTAAATTAAGTTATTACAACGTTTACTTGAGACAACAACTCAGTGTTATGTAACAATTTGGAGCATCTATGTTTTACAAGGTAGTGCATTGACAGAAATTAGGTGAAGTGGAAAATGAGTAAATCTTACATAATTATATTGTTTTGGCCATATTTGTACCAAAATTTATCAAAGTTAGTTGAAACTTGACAAAGTTATGACAAAAACAATTTTGACTGTTTTTTTTGAGACACGGTGTACTTAGTGATTTTACTTATGTGAACTATTCTGCACTGATATATATTCCCATATGACCAAAGGACAGTGAGGCTCTAGTGTAACAAATCACAGGCATGTGTGCATCTTCAGTACATTTTGCACAATGCTGTAAATCTGAAAATGTCAAAAATTAAGACAAATTTGACCAGATACTACAAAATGACCGTAACATCAAACCTGTTGCACTAAATGCGTCCAAACAACTAACTGGCTTCTGACTGTAGGATGACTCATCAATATGAGCATGCAAAGCTGCCAAGCATAACTCTCTAGAAATAATAAACAGACAGCTAGCAGACACAAGCAGCAATTTGCACATACATACATTTAACTATACAAACTGCACACCCACTTTTAACAAAGAGTATCCCGAAAATTGCAGCATCGTTGTTCGCTTACACTCAAAACTTAAAATAAAACAGTGAGCAGAATACCAAAATTCAACAAAATATTTACACTTAATATTTAAGCAGAACAGTGAACAAAATACCAGAATTCACTTAAACATTTTCATCATCAGGATTTCTCTAGAACCGTTGAAGAATTCAACACAGTAACAGTTCTTCTAATGAGAACTTGTGAGATTAAAAGAGTTCATGACAATATGCAGATGACCTACTAAACACATCAGATGTACAAGTACCGGCTAGTGGCAGTGGCATAACCTGATTCCGAACAGTTGCAAAATATAAATGATAACTAGAAATTTGGGGCAAAGCCCAACGTGAGTCCGCCCGGCGACCTAAGTCCGATTGGGGGAAATTAGAGGGGGGGGTAAAATTTTCCCGGCATCAAAATCACGTGGCCCGAACTCAAATGCATTGGCATACGCCAAACGCGCATTGTCGACTTAGGGTAGGTCA
>Ga0209367_1014443_pt1 | contig 10002 bp, 7 predicted proteins | sample WorMetLIZISLAND2_FD_187412 | JGI IMG/M metagenome (GOLD analysis project Ga0209367, IMG submission 187412) | Marine gutless worms symbiont microbial communities from Max Planck institute for Marine Microbiology, Germany - Olavius geniculatus... ...
GGTATGGCTGATCTTTGATTAAGTTGGGCTAAAAGTACCACTTATCCATTTTGGGCTGATCTGTAAATAGCAAACTTATTTGTATATTTTCTGTGTGAAAATGTTATAAAAGAACACACAGATCCAAGTAACATGAACGGCAACTAAAGCCTGAAAATACAGATCAGCCGAATCAGCTCAGCTCAGCAGATTCAATCGACCCATAAAACGTTAAAAAAACCAAAGAATGTTAAAAAACGTGAAAAAGAACCAAAAGAAGAGCAACAAAAAATAATACTCACGATTACTTGGATAATAGTAAAAACTGATAAAGAACCCAAAAAAGAGACAGATACCAATAAGATGGTAATTAAAAATAAAAAGACCAACGCAAAAAACTAAGATAAACAGAAAACTGTTGAGTGCAGTAAATTGGATAGTACAATAATCTGTAAAGTCAGCCTGCAGGGTACCTGCAATTTTAGGCTACGAGTGATTTAAGCAAAGAATCATTGTTTACCTGCAGGTTTTAAGCCATCAATGATTTCTGTGAAGAATCTCCGGTCATAGCCATCACAATATCCCCAGTCCTTGTCTTTGAATTCCAGACCATCAGCAAACGTAAACGTTCCCTGCAGTTGACACAAGCACAAGTGTTTTGACCAAACATCCACCAGCTGAGCTTCAATCTTGCATTGTATATATTTTCTAGCAAGCACGTCAATGAGGTAATATCACAAAATAGCCTACCGATAGGTCAACATTTGATAAAGTTATAACAAAAACTGGTGGTTTACATTATAACTCACAATGCAGCAGTGAACACATCATGACTTTACTAATATGGAATGTCAAGCTGTATCTTTGCTTCAATATTTAAAAAAATGCAAATCAAGCATGTCAGTGACAGCACTAAATTATTTTACTGAGGGCCAAGTGGTGATCATGATCTACACACTTTGCATAAGAAGCATTTTCATGTACTTCACATTGTTTCAGTCTGTTTGTACTAGTCTATTCTTAGTATTAAATTGGGTGACCAAAATAGAAACCTCTTGTATCGGCATCACTTTGGTGCCACTCAGGTTAGTGTCATTGTGAAAACATGGAATAAGTACACAATTTCAGCAAATATAAAGGGCCAAAGCGACAATTATACTTACTAGCAAAGTTCCGCCCTATGGGTGGGTCCACTCTATTACCTGCCAACAACCCTTTCCCTCAAACTGCCCATGGTAGGAGATAGAGGGCAAAGTGTGGGCATATGTAACTAAAGCCCAAAAACTCACTGTGGTAAGGGTCCATGACCATTCAGCACAGAAGGTGCCAGAGGGTATGACAGTCAAACAAATTACAGACAAACAAAAAACTTTCTGTGCATTATAGTAAGATGTCAATTTCTTTTTAAGATGCCAAATAAATACAAACTAAAATAAACTAAATTAAAAAAATTTGAAACAGTGAGCTTGAGCAGTAGTTAAATTTCTTCAAGCAAAATTATACTTAAGTAGAAATTTGCATTAATTTTAAGAGAGTAAAGTAATAGTAGAGATACCTCAAGAAAATTAGGCACCAACAGTACAAGTAAGAGAATGTAATTACAGTATAATTCTTTCATTTCAACCATAGCCAGATTGCTACAAAGGTGACATCCCTACAATATTATAGAACAACAACAACTGTTTTTGCTGGAGAAAATTTAAGGTATTTGAAAGTTTTGAAAAGTATAGTTGTATGTGAAATTACACTTACTGAGACTGCAGCACCATTCTCCCACAGTCCTTCATATTTACTTCCATTAGGAAAATACAAAGTCCCAGGACCATGAAACATGCCATCACGGAACTTCCCTTGATAGATGGTATCGGTTGCAAAAGCATACACTCCATTGCCCTCAAATCTATGCACAAATACAGTGTGTCACAGCAAGTGTCATTCGTCATTCACTTTTATTAGTACTTCTGTAATCATTAGTTAACATCACGTAATTGCAGCATGTCTTGCTTGTAATTTTGCAATTTTTTGACAACGTATCAATATAAATTTATTACCATACTACCACTGCTCCTCCCTCTTCTTTCAGAATACGCGCTTACTTCATTATATTAAATGGCATGGTATGGTAAACATGTGATGGTAAACCATTTAAACTATTACTTATTTAGTGAGAATAAAGCTCTTAAGATTTAGAATGAAGACGATGTTTTGTCTAGGACAGAACCACCATAACACAAATTAGCAAAGCTTTTGCCGCAATCTGTGATGGAAGTCTAATCAATCAATTCAATCAAACCATCAATCAATCAATCTACCTAAAGCCTAATTTCCAGCATCACGTTCCACAACGCAACGCAACATACCATTCTGTACCGTACCGTACCGTACCGTAACGCAATGGAAGCATGAATAGAAAAAAGTACACAAGCACTTGAGTGCTGTGTACTTTTTTGCCATTTGTGCCACAACAGCACGGTAACTTTCCGTTCAGAGGCGGGGAGGAGGCAGGGCATCGCAGCAAAGAGCAGCAAAAAATGCCATTTTTTGTTTTGTTTAAGTTATTAAATTAAATCTGTATGGGTAGGCCCCCTATATCTGCATCTATTTCAAATTTCGTCATTTTGCCTTTGTGCATTATTGTCCGTGTGCACTGTAGCAGTCTACCGTTGCGGGCTACGTAGCTACGGCTTTGCTGTGATTGGTTGACCGCAACGGTGCAATGGCAAAAAATAGAGACAGTTTCTATCTCCTGCGGAACGGCGCCACGATGGCTTGCAGCGCCGTTGCAGAGCTTACCGAACGGTACGGCACTGGCGTAGCCATAGGGGGAACTGGGGGCACGTGCCCCCCTAGGAGCCTACTCAGTTACGCAAAATAGTGCCAAAAATATGCATCAAAACACGTCATTCTCACACCAAAAATCCGAAAATTTTCTGGGGATGGGGCACAGCCTACCCTCATGTGCCCCCACTACAACTAGATCCTGGCTACGCCACTGCGGTACGTGACGTACTTTTTACGCATCGTCAATCTGCTTGCGTAAAAATGCTTGCGGAACGTTGCGTTGCGTTGCGTTACGGTTCGGAATGTGACGGTGGAAATCAGGCTTAACTAAGCGCTATAAACATAATCATAATATGCCTACCTTCCATTGTTTGTTTCGCCCTGATAGTAACTCCCGGTATATTCCATCTTTCCAGTAATTTAGTTGTTACAATAAATCCACAAAACTTCAGCGTCACGCTGTTGCCAGGCAACGCGAAGAATAACTATTTTGTACTGTCTCGATTGTAGTGGCTAAAGCCACATTTTTTCACTTTTTATTTTTTGTTTTATTTAAAGTTGCAGTTAAACTGATGACGAGTATTCACGACTTACTTGACAGCCTGCGCCTAACATTCCCAGACGTATTTTCAGTTTTCAGAAAACGTTTCACTTATGAGCTGCGTTTTGGATGGCTACCTAACACTAACGCGTTAGGCATAACATAGAATGATGTATATATATATATATATATATATATATATATATATATTATAAATATGCTACTATTATCATCAATCATCATGAAATTAGATGAATAACCACAGTTGGCAGACCGCGACTAGTTACAATAGATCGAAAATAGTCCGGTAATACTTTTAATACTTTTAGTACTTGTAGCTAATAGTTTTAATTTCTGCTTTCAAAAATTTGGAAGGAATTTTGTTTTGTTGTATTGACTATTGAGGCAATATAGTAGTAAATTTCTTTTTCGTGCTCTGTCTTGGGCACGAAATTAGCGTTATCTATTGACTAACACTAACGTGTTAGGCATCAAAAACGCAGCTATGGACTTAAGCATAGAATATATATTATTTGTGTACGTACAGTGACTGTTGTCCGTGGAAGTAATTTTTATATTTAACGATGCCTTTGCGTAAGTATTAGTTTTTATTGCATGTTAGTCTACAAACTGAAAGCGAGCAACTCATTTTCTTTAACTGTTTAATCAGCTGTATTGTGGTTTCGAATGGGTGAGGGTAAAATCGTCTGGTGCGTCTAGTCACACTAGTGCGTCTAGGTGCGTCTGCCTCTAGGTCTGTGGCCTCTAGTAACGTATGCAACTCTTACCAAATCAAACCCATAACATTAGTCCATATTCTTCTATCCCTACCTCTTACCCTATTTTCATTATTTTTCCCTTACTCAAAACCAAACAATACCAGCCCTAAACGTAACAGATATGGCTCCGGTGCGTCTGTTGCTTTTTGCGCAAAATAGCATTAGTAACACTAATGCTCACCAGCCCATACCTTAGCTCTGATGCTGATCTTGAACGTAACCCTATCCCTGATCCTGCATTTCGTTTTGAATATGGTTAGGTTTACAGCCATGCCGTACTTCTTTACTCTTTCTTTGCCCCCTGGCTGAGAACAAGAAGAAGACGTCCCTGAGTAATTTCACCTTTTGGACGTTTTAGAAACTTTCTTTAGAAGAATTTAATATTTGTGGGGACACATAAAGATTGGGAGTTTAGATCAATAACATTGTCACAAAACAGTGCACCTGTTGTATGCTCGGTGTTATTTTCCGTCTGCGGCGGATGGAAAAGTAAGCAAACGTGAGGCTATTTTCCGTCCGCCACATGTGGACGGAAATCTATGCTACGTTATTTTCCGTTTGTGGCAGACGTAAAAGAAGAGCATGTGGACGCTATTTTCTGTTCGTGCTGACGAAAATCTATGTGCTCAAAGCACTATTTTCTGTCTGCCATTAACTAAAAAGTAGACTATGTGACATTATTTTCCTTCCACCATGGATGTATGAAGATTGTGACTGATGGAAAATGACCGCTTAATTTTTTGGTATAATACACAGTCTTACGCATGCATTGAAGTAATGTGACGTTATGTAGGCCTATGAGACTATATACTAAAGTCTGTATCGAATGGTGTTTTGATTATATTAAACAATTCTTGTTGTGTTGTATTTTTTTAATGTATTGCATTGCATTGCTGGATGTAAATAAACCATGTCTGCAAAGTTAGCGTTGCTGTAGCGTCTGTAAGACGTCTGATGCTGTCAGCGTTAATGGCAACAAAGGGCGTGTGAGTAAAGCAAAAAATAACAGAAATCCCAAATAATAAACACGATTAAGTACCGATAGTCAATGACAAAGAATGAGACAAAAACATTTATACAGTTACAGCAATACGACAAGGCTGTGTATTATATCAAGAAATTATGTGTCATTTTCCATCAGTCAGAATTTTTAGACGTCCATGGAAAAATACGTCATATAGTCCCCAGCCTCACGTTTGCTTAGTCTTCCATCTCTGGGGACGGAAAATAGCGCTTGGAGCACATAGATTTTCATCCACACAGACGAAAAATAGCGTCTGCATGCTCTTTTTTCCGTCTGTGGCGGACGGAAAATAGCCTCACATTTGCTTACTTTTCCGTCCACCGTGGACTGAAAATAACATCGATGCTGTTGCATTGTTATGTAAGAAATTGTTGTAGGTTCTAGTAAGTGTTAAGGTACAGTATTTTGTTTAATTTTTAATGTTCTGAAGATTTTTTATTTGATCTGACTTTAGCTCGGAGTAGCCAACATTCATAATGGCAGCCCATCGTCACTTGAGAATCGTATACTAAGAAAACCACCTTCAAAGACAGTAAGATTTTTCTGCATGGCATGAAATTTGAGAAGCTGGGCAAAATTTCACAGCCTTTTGTTAAGCTGAGTGATGTGTGTTTTTGTAGATGGGCTGCAGTTATTACCTCGGGTTAACATATTACGTCGGTGTTTGGCCATGACTTCAAAGAATGCTGCATCACTGAGTAATGTTGATCATAACTTGGCAGCAACGGCAGCAGCCACGGAATCTAGCAATCTTGACCAACCTGATACATTTACTGGTATTATGTATGAGCTTTTTCATGAGCTGCAATCTGTTATTTTCGTTCAAATATGAAATGACTTCTTGGATTGGCAATCTCGCTGTTTAGGACATTAATTTTTGTCTGATAGCAATTTCGACTTAGCATTTGCCTCATCTGACATAGTTTTACAATGCACGTGTAGAATAAACTATGAAAATGGTGTTCTTTTTAATTTTTATACAGCTGTTTGTTAGTATCAACTTGTGGCATAAGCATAATGGTTAGGACGTTGGACTTAATGGTTGAAAGGTTGTGAGTCTGACTCCTACTCGGGTCACTAGGTGGGTGGCTCACTGTTGGCAGACAGGTCAACCATTTATCTCAGTATATAACCAGCCATCAAGATCAACCCGGTCTTTCATCTGTCCAGGGTATGTAAGTGCTCTGTGGCTCTAGAGCAGGTTAACATTAGGAACAACCTGTTACTTTTTTTTAAACATTTAAGTGTTTCCTTATAAAGTGGTCGTGTTAATGTTGTTTGGTGTGACAGCAGCAGCAGCCATTGACCCGCTGAAATGCCACGACTTCTTTGGTGTCCGCAATCTCGTGACGGTCGAAGACTTGTTTCATAGTCGCGTTCATCTTGGCCACAAGGCAACAGTCCGGGACCAACACATGCTGCCATTCATCTTTGGTACTCGACTTGGCATCGACATACTTGACTTAGAGCAGAGTGTTGAATTGCTCGGTGATGCTCTGAACTTTCTCGCTCACATTGCGTTCCGTGGCGGAGTAATTCTGTTCGTCAGCCGACACATACAGACAATTCCGTTGGTCGAGCGAACAGCACTGGAGTGCGGTGAGTATGCGTTCTGCACACTCTGGCGAAGCGGAACATTCACCAACAGCTACATCAAGTTCGGTGCTGTGACCCGTCTGCCCGATACCGTTGTATTCATATCGACGTTGAACAATGTGTTTGAGACCCATGAGGCCGTGATCGAGTCGGCCAAAATGAACATCCCAAGCATTGGAGTAGTAGACTCCAGTTGTGATCCTCGGATCGTCACCTATCCCATACCGGGCAATGACGACACGCCCTGTGCTATTGAGTTGTATTGCCGCCTGCTGAAAGAGGCAGTTCTTCGTGGCAAAGCAAAAGCTAAAGAACTTCAGTCCTCGTCTTCACAACAGAATAAGTAGCATTTGTAGTAGTACATAGAGTTTCTAACAAAATGGCTCATTTTTCTTCACCCCCATACCTAACTTTGCTAAATTGCAATAAATTTGGATATGTTTTATTTTAGTCTGTGGCCGAAGTAGACTACTAAATAGATGATTAAAAGTATTAAATGCATATAATTATGTATTTTCCTGCTCGCTACATTTTCATTTACTTTTATCCTTCATGGTTGTTTTCTAATTTTCAGAGATCTTGATCACTAAAAGACTTCCAATGCAGCAAAAATTGATACATTTATATTCAGACAAAGACCAAGCTGTAAGTGATTGAGTCAATTTATTGGGATGCATTGTGGTCATATATTTCACATATCTAGCGTAGAATGGCGAAACATTTTATCTGTTTTTGATGACATTTCAAGAAAAATTGACAAAAAAACTTTCTATGTGATGTATTTTTTTGAATTTTCCCCATTGTTCTTAGTCTTCTCGTAAAGCTTGTTAATAAATGACATGCACAAGTGCTTGTTATATTTTATTTTGTACTGAATTAAATATTAGAGTAGCATTTTGAAGAACTTTGTAGCTCGTACTTAAGATGTTTTGACATAGATACAATGTTTTGCCATTTATTTTCTGCTCTCAATTATGACTAACATGACATCTGTGCTAATGCTCATGAGATGCACAAGAGCCTATAGCAGTTCATGATCGCATATAGTTTTGGTCTATTTTGTCTCAATTCACTATTCTGCAGCCAAAAATCACAAAAATTCACTAAAAACCCTCTGTTTTGGGGTTAAAGGTCATTTAAGGTCACTGATGTTAATAGCACTAAAAAGCACGTCACCAGTGCTTGTTAGATAAGTAGCACATCTGTGTCTGTCTGCAAGCGTTTTCACGCTAGACGAGCGAATAGTGCAAAAATCACCACTTTTCACTGGGGTACCCGTCTTTGACACCCACGTGTGCCGGCCTCGTTGAACGTAGAAGATTGGGACCTAGAGCGCTAAAATCTGTGTTCAGTGTTTAAAATTTCATGTGCAGGTTGTCTTGGTCTGTCTCCCGCCATTTGGGCGAAATTCACTTGAAATGTGCATCACAGTCTGAAATCGCGAAAAATTCACTAAAACCCCTTATTTTGGGGGTTTAAGGTCATCGATGTTGACATTCCTAAGAAGCTCGTCGCCAGTGCTTGTTATGATAAGCGGCATATCTGTGTTTACCGGTATCTGCAACCATTTTCATGGCAGACGAGCCAATAGTGGTAAAATAACATCTTTTAGGGTGTGTGCCCCTCTTTTGCCTCCTCGTTTGTGGGGACCCCCTACACCCAGCAGCATGAAATTTTGTCATAAAATACTGGGGACCATAAGCTCTCATACGGTGAAAACTCGAAGTGTTTATCTCATCTGGTCTTGCAACAGTACTGGCACGTGACACCAGGACAGACAGAGAGACAGACACCAAGACAGAATTACAGTAGCTAATACACGCTATGCCTAGCTCTCACGCATAATAATATAAGCTGCAGTGTTTGAATTGAAAAAAATTAGCTGGGGGGGGGTTGAACTTTTCAACAGTCGGAGTCCAATCAAAATTGTGATTTAAATTGTATGTATATAGTATATAGCTGACCCCTCTAGTACATAATTTGAAATTTGACAGTGTGTTGGGGGGTTGAGAAAACAGTTGGGGGTTTAACCCCCGGCAATTCAAACACTGATAAGCTGTATATGTTATGTTCTTTTATTTCTGTGAACTGGCTATTAATAGCAATGCACTGTGCTATTATTGTGTTAATTGTGACACAGGTCTAGGATCAGTCGCCTGACTTGGATTTTTAACATGCATAAAACTATAAAATTATGTCGGCAACATGCTGCCGTCTGCCTGGATCCTGTGAACTTTTGGGCTGAAAATTGGCGCACTTGTTAGTCCTGATTTGCGAAACATTTCCACCATTTCTGGTGATTCTGTGTCTATTTCTTTTCAACTTAGAAGCTCATCCTCCAACGTGCACCAGTGTTGGTCAGATTAAATCTTGAATGTTAGCATGCATGTTTCCAAAATATTTTGCCGTAGATGATACTGTGTGTAATAGGGTGATTTTCATTGGCACAAAACAGCTAAATAAGCAGTAATTAAGCCACGTGCATAGCTAACGAGAACTCGCTAGTTTGCGTGTCAAGAGTCAGTCAGTCTACGTAACAGAGAATTTCTAACATGGTAGGCTAAAGAGGTCAGTATTATTGATATTCGTATACTCACATCCACTTCATATTCACATTTTAATTCGTGGGTTTCTCAAAGCTGATGGACCGAGTGTGTACATGCACTATCAAGGATATAGACTAAGTTAAAAATCTATCCATTTTCAACAAGCAGTTTATTTAACCTATACTAGCTGACGGCAGGCTGGTAACCTTCAGTCTGTCTGTTATAGCACTCAGCCTACGAACGGCGTTCGCCCAGATTCCCGAAAGAGTAGAGCGAGTGAGGGAAAAACGGTGGAAAAAATGCAAAACAACAGAAAGGAAGGCAAGTTGGCGTCCAATCAAAGTTTCAGAACGAACGCGATGGCACCCGTGTGCACTGCAGCGACGTCGGGGGATGGTTGAAGCTGCAGAACGCCGCAATTTTTCGACACGCCTAGGCAGTAGTTGCAAATTTCCAGTGTTTGAATTGTGAAAAATCAGCTGGGAGGGTTGAAATTTTCGACGGTTGGAGACCAAACGAAATTGCGATGTAAATTGTATGTGTACAGTATATAGCTGACCCCCTCTGTACATAATTTTCATAATTAGGTTTTTTACTGTTAGTCCTAATGAAACAACTCGTGGGCATACTTGTAAGTTGTTTGTGTGTCATAGTCGTGTTGATGTCCGGAAGTATTTTCTTTGTAACCGTGTCGTGAAAATTTGGAATAGTCTACCCGCAATACTGGATGACTTTGCAAGCATACGCAGTTTTAAC
>Ga0209367_1014444_pt1 | contig 10002 bp, 6 predicted proteins | sample WorMetLIZISLAND2_FD_187412 | JGI IMG/M metagenome (GOLD analysis project Ga0209367, IMG submission 187412) | Marine gutless worms symbiont microbial communities from Max Planck institute for Marine Microbiology, Germany - Olavius geniculatus... ...
ACAGCTCCGGCCCGGGCCTAAAACCGCCACTGGCTGTGGGCGTTGTACTGGATGGCCAGCAAAACGGCGATGATCGCTAGTTATAGCAGTGCCATGCCCTGCCATGGGCTGACGAGCTACACCTACCACCAACCAACGACCACCGGCTGGGATAATAAAAAAACACCTTGAACGCACCGGAGAGCCACAGTCTACGTACCGGCGCCAACCCAACCAGCTAGTACATATTATTTACTAGTGGGTAGGCGCCGCTGATTATATCACATGCTACCACCCAGAAAGAATGCAAAAAAACTGTTTAAATCACGGCGATATCACTTGTTCATGCTACTTAATCATTCCGAGATTGAAGAGCGCTTCTGTTCGGAGAATCAATCTATCAAAACAGGTCTATATAGCGTTGGGTGTGAGCTGAAAATAACAAAGTTTGAAATATTTATCAGTCACTCCCAGATCTCTTCTGTTTATGATGAAATGTACCCTGGACAATTTTTCTTCCTGCAATATTTACGTCACATTTGTGTCAGAAACGTATCAGAAGCACTGGCAAATCTAGAGAAGGAAACAACTTTCCTCTGGAAAACACCATATGTGAACATGATAAAAATTTACAGATAAAAAACAAAACATTTAAGACGAAATACCGCAAATGATTGCCAAAAACCTTTCAGCTTCAAGGGGCGATACGCCTTCCTGAAACTCTGATCTCCTGAGTGGGGGTCTGCTACTGGACCCGTATGGGGCTAAGCCCCAGGCCCCCATTATAGGCTCGCTCTACCGAACTTGGTGCATTTTAGCCGTGAAATATGACATTTTGTGACAACAATTAATTATTTTCCTGTGAATCAACTGACCAAATTTAGAGCAGCCTTAAGAATACAGACAAATCGGGATCAAAATTGAAGACATTCATCATCGGCGGGTTATAATTGACTTTACGTAAATGAGCTGGGAACGAGATTAAATTGCAGGTGTCGACACCTGACTTCATAGGCCTGTTTTAGAGAGTTGAAGACTCCACCGGGCACTATGGATGTCTAATTGCAATCGCAATAGCAAGCAGCTTGTGAAAACTGTAAACAGATCAATACCAAAATATAAACAATCAGTCGCCCCACCACCACTCCACAAAATTTCATCGAAATCCGTTCATAACCTTCTCAGCAGTCTAGAGGACAAACCGATTCTCAGGCGATAGATGTCGACCTTTAGGCTAGCATGTTCGGCGTTTAAACACATCAGAAAGCTGCAATGCTATGCTGCAGACGTAAACAGCTGAAAAATATAGATTTCCTGCGCCACACGAGTTCCCGAAGACAAATGTGGGTAAGGGAAGAGCGTATGGAGGGCACACCGTACCGGCCAGCGTGTATGGAAGCAATTATTACAAACACGTGCACGAGTACAAGCTCTTGTAGCACAGCAGGGCCGGGAGTCCGCCGGTGACCTATAACTAACTGCTCTCTACTAGGCGTCCCGGTGGCGGGGCAGCCACTGCCTAGAAATAGAAAGAACAGTCTGGTAGTTTCTGCCGATCCCAAAGCCAGAACATACGGTGATGATCATCTCACAAATGCTGAACACCAGATTGACCAGAAGCGCTTCACAATCCAGAAAGTGGCAGCCGATTGGGATCAGAAATAAATGCATGTGGTCCTACACTGCGACACCGCCACTAACTACCAGAAACCAGCAGAACTGCATGTCGGGAAGCCCTCATTCACTCGTCCCACTCATTTCTGCTTCAGTTCACAAGACTGGAGTTTTCCACGTGTCCTGGGTGCGGTGCAGCCGCTATGTCTATCCGTCTGGTGCGCCCTGGCCACGCACCTCTGACAACTGACCTATGAGCCTAGCCTACTTGATTAAATGGTTAAACGGGAGACCCATCTCAGACCTACGGCCGCCTACGGAGTGTCACCTACCATATGGGATCACGGTGTTATACCTGCCACCCGACACAGCTGAACCATGAACGGTAAACGCGCCACGCCATAACCCCAGCAGAGCCAGTAGTCGATTTACCTCCACCAGAGGGATGGAAACAGCAAATAATATACCTGAATAATTAACTTCTGACCTACATTTGTTGTTATAAGCTGAAAACAGACGCACCGGTTAATCCTGACAATGAGAACGTGCACAACAGTTTTGGTTTTTCTGCGCTTCTTTCATTTTCGAGCAAGAAGCTGATATGGGACAGACAGACCGACGGACGGACAGACGGACAAGACCCAAAATGCGGCCTATTAAGACAGAAGTGTAATAAGCTCGCATAACTGAAGTTGCGTACATACCGACAGAAATGAGATGAAAGCCGGAGCGCGTGGCTTTTCATTTCATTTCATTTCTGTCGCCCTGTATACGCACCTTCAATAAGGAAGTTACCTGGGGAGACTGGCGGTGGCGGTTGCACGGCCGCTGAAGCCATGATCACGTTGTCATAGAAACCTGAGTAGACCCCTACACTCAGTCTACATCACGAAGTGCTGGCTGTTCAGCTGGGCTGTTCTCTTTCTCTTTCTCACTCGAAATTCATCCACGCTCATCTGCAATCGTCAAACAAAAATACACTACAGACATTAGTGAAAAGCTAAAATTAAGTTTACAAATATTCCCATTAAAATAGACTCTAAAACGAAAACAGAATCAGCAGAATCAAACTGGTCAATTAAAATCGTTTTACTTCGACCCCCAATCTGTCCAGCTGTAAATAAGCAACAGACAGACAGACGTATGGACAAATAGAAATACTTCTCTTCGCTACTACACCATAAAGTCTGCCGAATTTCAAGCGAAATAGGTCTCACAGTATAGGCTAAAACACGCAGTGTAGTGAGATAACGTCAATTAAATCGGCAGCCGAACTCGAGAATTGAACAGCGATCAGGCTAATATCACGACGTCAACGTGTCGGGTCGTAACGGCGATAATCTGTGCGGACTATAGACCTAATCTACGCTATGAGTGGTTCACATGGAATGTTTTGCACCCACTCAGTTCTCATGCTGGCACAAAAAAAACAAGTCACCCAGCAAATTTGCTATATTAACCCTCTGTATATCATTCACTGCCAGAAATATCGACAGGGTAACGTCTTTAGCTCTGCAACGCATCACACTTACTGGAGCAAATGTCAACAACGAAGAAAAGACCCCTAACACTATCATAAAAGAATTAACTAGAAACAAATCACAAAAAAAACGCTTCAACTATAAGTAAGTTCCGAAATACTCATTACCAATAATCGGAAATTCATTTCTGCATTAAAAAGAAAAGACAGAAAGTTAAGTCAAGTGGTTCCACTGCTTCGACTTCGCCGCTCCGAGCTAGAATCTCTGCATAGTCTGCCAAATGCTGGATAAGTTTATAACAGTCATACCAGTATTAAAATTTCATATTATGATGTTTAATTTTTGGACTTTTTGGACTGATTCTTAAGATTGTGGGTTCATTTGTGTCAAAATAGCTACCAGGTATGATAAATTCACTGCAGCCGTTTAGATCATGTCCCAGGTTGGAGCTTATGACACAGACCGTGAAATGTCTCGTCTACAATGTCCTTCGTTTTATTTTGCTACACAGTCTGCGTGCAATTTGTGCATGCAGCAGAACTGGCAAATCGACGCCAACAGAGGCCTGTCATTAGTCATTACTAAAGCTATCTCTGAGTTGAAAGGGTTAAATCACCAAAAAAACTCTGGTGGTGCTCTAATGGATTTCATCACAGACTAGACTGACTCCGGGAGTGGTAAAACAGTAACACGGAGGCGAGTAAATAGACGCCGCCGCCACTCAATGACGTGCGCTCAGATAAGAACACTCGGTGAACTGTTACGGCACACAGAAACGGCAGCAGCAGCAGCAGCAGCTAGTTCAGCATTCCTTGGATAGCGATAAAACAGGAAACTATTAATTGCTGCGACTTCTGTGCAGAATCAGACTCAGTCCCGGTCTACGTAGTACTATGCTATAACACAGTCGAATGCACTGTACGTAAAGCAGACTACAGTGGATGGTCTTATAATTGCTGTTGTGGCTGATTATTGCAGCAGGTCGCCTCAGGCGATGTGTCGGTGACGCGTTAAACGTATGAGAGCTACAATCGATATAGCAGATGCCCAGATCATAATGTGTACACCATCTTACCCTGAATGGCTTACGCCACTTGACCTTTCAGCTTTTGGTCACAGAACTTAATTGATGAGTTCAAAGCTGTCCCAAGAGCCACAAAAGTTTAGAAAAAAAGATTCATCAATGCGTGCAGAAAAACAACGATATGCTGCTACATGGCATGTTCGTTCTTCGTTTGATCGTTCATCGACTCCAAAAACTAACCAGTTCCCTGTTTCCCCCAGGCGCACTACAGGCAGAAGTTTGGTGAACACCTCAAACTTTTTTCGTTGTCAGATTTCCGACAAAATTCAAACAGATAACTGCAAATTTCCGACAGGGTGCTGAAAATTACAAATTTGTCCCTAAATTTCCCAAAATTGGGGGTTTCAGCTCCAAAGTTTGCATTTTGGATGAAAATTTTCCGACAAGATCTTCGACAAATTTCCGACAGTTCAAAATTTGGGCGGGGGCGGCAATTTCAGCACCTCCTGCTCCCCCTGCCACGACGCAAATGAATGTTGCCAAAAATATCAGGGACGGACGGAGAACGCAAAATATAATGCAAGCCGCTCGGCCTACCAAAACGGGGTGCAGAAATGAAAGACATAAAACTGCTTGACCGCCAGAGTTGTATGGGGTCAGTGTTTGAATTGTCAAAAATTAGCTGGGGGGTTGAACTTTTCGACGGTCGGAACCTGACCAAAATTGTGATATAAATCCTATGTATACAGTATATAGCTGACCCCCGGAACATAATTTGACAGTGTGCTAGGGGGGTTGAGAAAACAGTTGGGGGTTCAAACCCTCCCCCATGGCAATTCAAACACTGTATAGGGTCCTGTCAAACAGAATGACCGTGTCAAGCATAGACGATCACCGACGTTATTTCGGCGTAATAGTTAACACATGCAAAGCGTATCCCCCATTTCCTTTAATTTCTCGCAGATTGTTGGCACGAAACATGCTGTCCACGACAAATCAAAGTACAGCGTATAGTTGAGCTTGGGCCTATGAGCTTATGCGCTTGACTGACGACCGTGGCCTTGTTGCCTCTTTTATCAATGGACATCCAATGCTGGCAGCACTTCAGCTCTGACGTCTTGTTACAAACGGTCAAAGCAACTGTCACGCACTCTTCAAAGCGATCAAGAGGCCGCCGACCCGTCGGCAAGAAACCCTAGAGCACATTGCGGTGCCAAGCACACACACGCTGTAATCACTGGAACTCACTTTCAATGTACCGTGGGGTCCCTCCACACACATTTTGGAGTCATGCCCCCACCTGCCGCACTACACGTCAGGCGCCCCAATGATAACGAAGGGTTAATGTACTATCATCGCCAAACCGGCTCACTAAATGTCCAGTAGTTCAAACACGCAGTGCGATTTTTTTTGGCGGGGGTGTTATAGGGCTCTGTACCAAATCCAAAGCCCCTCCTCACCATCGAAGGGGTCTGAAGGACGGTGCAGAAGTTCTTAGTTATCCTGGAGGCTCCCATAAGCTCCCCTAGCGCGGTCCGAGCAAAGCCCCGGCCGCAAAGGCTTTTTCTGGTCATAAAAGCCCAGAAAATGTAGTTTTACTGCGCAAATTTGTATTCACAACTGAATATAGGAAGCGGTCGTCCCCGTCAACCCCAAGGCCCTTCGTGGCTAAGCCACTGGCTAAGCCAGAACTTACAGTTTACCTACCGGCGGCGGGAGATGGGTGGAACAGTGAAGTCAGTGAAGCGAACAGACGGCACTACCACGCACGACGACGACGACCAACAGTTACACGCTTTGCTACTACACGCCTTCTCCGCGCCGACTAACTACTAGTAACTACGCCGCTACTGCTGCTGCTGCTGCGCGGGATAGATCACGTGACCACGATGAACGCTTTATCACCCATCCCATCCACCCATGGCCCCGACACTCCGTCAGTACGACTCTCTAGCTCTCTCACATTGTTTACGCAATTAACAGCAGGCGCCCAGCAGCACGGACCATAATACACACACATTAAGCGACCCCTCCCCTTCCCCTGCGAGACAGAATCTCCATTATATATCGGTAGCAGCAACAACACCAATACATTGTAGATAATGACATTCGCGCACGCTGGACAAATGGATCTGCCTCATGTACAGTACACCTTGTGTTGTAAACTAGAGAATATGTCACCCCCAAACCCTGGTCCCAACATTGGACCTTTTAAACTCAAAATGGCACACAAGCTACTCCTTCTCTGGCGAAGACGTTCACACCAACTTTTTCCGCGCTTATCTGTTTTCCAGTCAGGAGTCCCAACGGAACGAACAGACGAACGGGCAGACAGAGGGGCGGACGGGCAAGACCAGTAAGGGGTCGTCTATAAATGACGTCACGCGCCAGGGGAGGAGGGGGTTCACGATATTGTGACCATACGTGACGTAGAGGGGAAGGGACGAAAAGTTGCTGACGTCACGCACGTCACATCTGTGGCAAGGCCTGGTCAGGGAGTCGTGGACGACAGCGCTAGTATTCAGAAGATCATTTCTACATATCAGAACTTTGATAAACTATGCTTACTGTTGCAAATGTGTCAAATCATACAAAAAATCTGCATTGTGTTTGAAACTAATATAGCTCTGTAGGCTACACTACAGACTGCAAGAGAAAGTTAGAGAATTGTGACGTCATATTAGGGGGTCTAGAGCAGCGTGACAAAACGTGATGAAGGGAAAGGGGGATTATTTTTTCCCTAAAATTGCGTGACGTCATTTATGGACGACCCCCTAATGCAGCCTATTGAGAGGCCTCTATCCTGTCTCGTTGGCAATGACAACACAGTGACGTCAGGCATAGGCCCACCACACATGTATGCAGAATTTCTTTCTGTGGTTCTACCCCTCTGAGGGCAGACAATTTTCAGAACAAAAATTACTGTTCGACACAGAACTATAATTCAGGGCTCAGCTTTGTCCAAAGCTGAAAGTAAATTGGTTAACGAACAGCGGACAAAAGTGAATGACGATTTATAAGTGCAATAACACATGATAATAATGAGATTCTATCTGTCTTTCGCTGACATGGTCTGCTTTATAGATTTACTTACTTAAATGGCGGCCAGTACTAGGAGGATGCCAGCGGAGTGAATAGGAAGTAGCAACTAGCAAGGTCTTGAGAGTAAAACCAGCTGCTTGAATGCAAGACCTGACAAGACACAGCAGCTGCACTGTTTGGTATTATACCTGTCTGCCCCGCTGCTGGTAAACAAGCATTCTACACACAGTAGCACTGCTTCTGTGTCTGACTGTGTGTGTGCTTGCCTAGTAGTGCTCAGCTACATCAATCATCATGGGTCAGTGGTAATTCAATCAACTAGAACTTAAACTGAAAATTGTGACTGGAACGGAAAAAACTGGAATTGAAAACAAATATGACTGAAAAATACTAGCAACAGACAGCATAAAATAGGCTACTATAAGTTCTGCCTTGCTATGCTATTGTTATACAGCCTTACATTTTCAATAAGATGTTCAAACCTCTAAAATATACACCTAATGTAGTTGATAATGTACAATTAGGCTCACTACATTAGCATTCGCAATATCTCCACAACATCTCTCGTCTCGGAGTTAAGAGTTTAGCTAACACTGGCAATCGTTAAGACAACAGTTTTTGCAAGACCCCAAAACAATAAAAATGATGCATCCCAAAAAAATCTCAAATGCATCATTAAACTAGTTAGTTAAATCTCGACAAGTCAACATCCATTTAAAATGCTTATCGTAGTTGCCAAAGGCACAAGAATTGATGAAAATATTGTTTTGCACAAACACCGTAATGCACACCTTCATAAACAATGCATCCAAATGTTGAAAAATAACTTATTATGCAAATTAATTATCAGCTACATGCTAATATTCACGACATGTGACTGATGTCTATGTAACATAATTTGCATGTGCTGTATATACTTCACAATATATAGCAGCATAACTAAATATATACAGCAAACTACAACTCAGGGAACAGTGACTATTAACACCGCTAAACAACTAATTGATGCACACACTGACATAGCAAATATCAGCAAATTACTTACTGATTCCCTGCAGAATGTCAACTACAATGAGCTGCAAAGCAGAATGGTCAACAATACCGCAGCCAGCGCTGACTAATGACAGCCAGTCACTCCTGGGATGGCTCAAGTACAATGACAGATATGAAATCATGACTGCACCTAACTAACCTGAAAAATTATCAAATCAGATGACAGACTCATTCCCACAGAAGCCCAATCATGTGCATAGTAGTAGTCTTAAACTGAATTATCATATACCATATCCTTATCGTCAGGCTGCCCGAATTATCAGAAATGGTAGTTTGTGGTAGGCTTATGTTCTGCTGCCGTTTCTTTTTATTTTTTACCACCTAATCTCCAAGCTCCATTGGCCAATCACTGCTAGTGCACACCACACTGAGTTAGGGGTCCCTTAACATTTTTTTTACAAATGAAAGTCAAAAATTGGCTTAAAATTTAGCGTTTTATTTACCTTAATAACTTTGGGGGAGGGGTGTAACCCCATGCAAGTTCCAGTGGTGGTTCTAGCCCGCAACATCTGAGGGGGCACAGCCCCATGGCAAGCACGGTACTGGTAGCACGAGCCTATAACAGGGGTCTGAAGCGAGTTCCAAAGGCAGAGCCCCTGGTGGGAGGACAGGGTGGGGCAGAGCCCCCCTGAAGCTGAAGCACTTTTGGTTTTTAGACATTCAATGGAAGCAGCAAATTTGCCCACTTTTCTAAAAATTGGTAATACCAAAAAATCAGATATTTGTCATCTTTGCAAAAAATCATGGGTGGCCACAAAACTGGGGGCCTGTGCCCTCTGGCCTGGGCCTAAAACCGCCACTCGTGCAACATTTCTGCATGACTTGCAATGAGGTAGGCATGAGAATTTGAGTAAATCTTTTGGAAGGGCCCACCCCTCAAAAATTTGGGAGAGCAAAAAATGTCCAAAAGTAGATGTGATTTTAGACAACTTTAAACTTAATCGCAAATATTTCTGGAATGGATTTAGATATCAACAACTGGAAACAAAATTGACTGACAACAATCCCTCCAACATTCAACAATAAAAGTTGATGAACTTTGGTCCACTAACCAAAAAGTTCCGTTGTTACACTTTGTCCCACCAAAAATTGACTGTGTGCACGATTTCAGACAACTATAGATTTTGATTGCGAACATCTTTGAAACAGATCAAAACATCAGCAACCGAAAACAAACTTGATCAACTGTGATCCCTCCTGTGTTCAGCAAAAAAACTTGGGGAACTTTGGTCCACTAACAATTCTGATTTCTGACCCACCTTAAATCCATATTGCGTGTATGTGTAGTGTAATGCAAGTGTTCCCTCCCCTCCCCACAATCCAACTAGCGGTGCCAGGCGGCATCACGTTAGGCCCTGTTCCAAATTTCTAGTTGGCATTTGTACAATAACGATTCTGTAGAAAATAAAAAAAAATAAAAATAGCGTAGGGCAAGCTATGTAATGAACAATCAAGCTTCCTTAATTGTCAGATGAACGGGGCACTGAACACACGTAAACTAACGACTCCCTTGTTTCGGCGTGAAAACTGTAACAGAACAGTAGCAAGGTGTCTGGCTTTTTTGCCCTTTTGCCATTTCGTCCCCTGGCTTTTCGACCCATAGCTTTTTCGACCTCTGGCTGATTCGCCCCCTGGCTTGTTTGCCTCCTAGCTTGTTCGCTTCCTGGCTGATTTGCCCCCTCGCCCCTGGCTCGTTTGCCCCTGGCTCATTCACCTCCTGGCGAATCTTACGAATCGACCTACTGGAGAATGGGAAGTCCAGACTCCTTGACACCCCCGCCCGCCCTCGCACCCCCTGTTGTCCAGCAT
>Ga0209367_1014445_pt1 | contig 10001 bp, 8 predicted proteins | sample WorMetLIZISLAND2_FD_187412 | JGI IMG/M metagenome (GOLD analysis project Ga0209367, IMG submission 187412) | Marine gutless worms symbiont microbial communities from Max Planck institute for Marine Microbiology, Germany - Olavius geniculatus... ...
TAGCAAAGAACATTTAATTAACAGCCACATTTTGTTGAAATATTTTGAATAAGTATTTCTTCAGCTACAACTGGTAAAAATTTCATGTAAATTGGTCATTACTTGACTGACCTATCAAAGAAAAAAAAGGGTGCCATTTTTTATGAAACACCGTGTATAATACGTTTATTCCTAATTGTTGGTAGTATTTAAATGAACAATCGCGTGAAAACATGAGAAGTTGTGTCTTGATACGCGTAACATCAAGCGAACTGAAATTCGACACAGAATAGCTTTTGGGTTTTTGACTTTTTCGGAAATAAAAAAAATTAAATAATGCAAATAAATGTAAATAACAAATTATTCAAACTCAGTCAAGACGTATATGTACGAATGGTACAAAGTCCAAAATTTCATTTTATTTCATTCATTTACGGATTATATTGAAATGATTTTTTTACTTTGAAAGACAGTAAATGCTATAGGATGTTGAGCTATTGACAGTGGCGTATTTAGGATTTGGCAAAGGGGGGCCATGGCGAGCGCGCAGAGCGCGAGCCTATAACGGGGGTCTGCGGGCGGAGCCCCCAGCGGGGTCCAGGGGCAGAGCCCCTGGTCGGAGGGTTAGGGGGCGAAGCCCCCCTGAAGCTGAAAAACTTTTTGCTTTTGAACGTTCAATAGAAGCCGCAAATTCGCCCATTTTTTGCTGAAATTTGCTGGAAAACAACAAAAAACGCACCTTTTCATATAAAGTCGCCTGTAAAAAATTTTCATGGTCGGGCCAAAGGGGGACATCGCACCGTGCCCCCTCTTAAATACGCCACTGGCTATTGATGTTTACTTGCTAAGCATGATTTTTGCGACATATTAAGGCATATGCTATCGCTATATCACAAAATTTTTAAAAAAACAAACGTGGGTATAGTAAGCATCATATGCACTGCCAGAGAAAGCAACACTGTATAGCTAAATTAATCAGTGAATGTGCACATTGTTCAGAAGTTGGTTTGTTATTGCACCGATTGATCTTCAACTTTTGACCATTCCAGCAAACAAAATCATTTTTGTCACTGCGGTTAGAAGAAGACATAGGCCTAATGCATAATTACGGCCCAACACGCAATTGGACACCTTTCTAGAACGCTGAAAGTAAATCAGCGGCGAACTTTGTTGGGGTTGTTGAATGATAATGAGCACCGTTCTGATTCCTACTGCTAACATTGCTAAAATACAAAGCGCAATAGACATTTTGTAAACTGATTTTAACACATGTAGACGATGAGCATTTTAATCGTGAACCAGAGCGTGATCGACATGTTGGCGTCGTTCTTCACTTTGATGTTGGCCAAGGACTTCGAGACGACCGGCTTGACGCACGACAGCACTTATGACCAGTTTGTGTGTCGCTTCTGGCTAAGTGCGAGACCACTTTGGTGCATGCTGGTTACGTCAACGTATGGAACTGTGATAATGACTCTAAGTCGCTACTGTGCCGTCATCTATCCCATACAATACAAGACAGTAAAAAGTTGACACTATTGTTGCTTCGCACCGTTTACTAAGAACTGTAGTAACAAAACATGTATTCTTATTGATGTAGGGTAAAGGGGAGTATGAACACCTTAAGCGAGATGATGTTTATTGCAGTGATACACAATCGCATAGCATGGCAATGCGTTTTTTATGCTAGATTTATGAAAAGTTTATCACCGACAACTGGAAATATAAAAAATGTGTTAAAATCTTATGTACAGGGGGGTCAGCTACGTACTGTATACATACGATTTACATCACAATTTTGTTCGGTTTCACAATTCAAACACTGAGTAGGGCTAAGGTTTTTATGCAACTTTTTAATAACCTGTGCTATTTCTTTCACGTTTTATACGTTTTTGTAGCGTTTTATTATTTTTGGAACGTTTTTCTCATCTATGGGTAAAACTGTGGTGCTACCGCGCGTTTTGCAGCTAAGAACGAGGAAGCGCTACGTTTATGGGGCAATCGCATTCATCTGGATCGTCATCCCAGCAACACAGATTACCTTCGTCACTCTGGCAACGGATATCGTGAACGGAACCTGCCTAGTCTTTGGCGCCTACCAGAGTTACGCCATGAAGAAAAGCATCGGATTCTTCGGGGTCTTCATCAGCTACTTTCTGCCTCTGTCGCTGATGGTCTTCTGCTACACTGCCATCATCCATACACTTCGATCAAAGGTCGTTTTCGCCTTGGCGTTATTAAGCCCCCCTCCAGTCTTCGTTACCCAGCAGCTTTATGGCAGGATTATGCCGTTATTTGCAACAAGTGCAGAATACAACGCAATACAAGTGGAAAAAGAAAGAAAAAACGCATAATGCCTGCGAATACTTAACATTACACAACCTAGAGAACAATGGACACATTAACCTGGGACGAGTGAATAATAAGAACTACTTAGCAGGACGGTCGCCGAGAGCATAATTTAAGCTAACAACCAAAATAATAAAATTACTGAAGTATTAAAACATAAAGTCGCATCATCGCAAAGAATAGAAAATTTGAATAACAATTGCGTTATTAAATCAAATGCCACACAATTTGTTAAACACAGCATTGGCCTAAAATACGCCTTCATTCTTTACTTGGCAAACCAGACACAGGATCTGCATAATCTGCAACTAACAGTCACATAATACCTCAAAAATGTTTAGAAAATGTTTCTTTATTATACAAGAACAGAGCATAAGGTTTACACTTGGGAACATGCATAGAATGCGAAGTGCGAAATACGAAAACGCGAAATATGTATGAAATGTATGAAACGCGTAATTAAATTCGCGAAAATTGCGGTGCGGGAACGTGCATAGAATGCAATGAATGAGAACGAAACGGAAGAACAAGAATTTGACGCGCAAACGGCTTTTAACTTGAAGGTGTAGAAATGGTTTAATTTTTGTAAGTTACCTTTTAAACCTGTGTTGGTTTCCAATTTTATAATGGGTAATTAAATAAATAAATAATTAATTAATTAATTAGTGGAAAAATGGTAATTCTAATTATGGTTTGAATTAATTGCCTGATAATAAAGTGACAGTGTAACTCATATGCAAAAGCCACTGGTGATATCGACTTGAAGACAATATTTCCGAACTAGTGATTGCGTCTAAATCCAATAAAAACTTAGGCCTACTGAGATAAAGTTTGTGCGTTTTTGATGGGATTGAGAACAGTGCCGTAAGTTGACTGCAGTGCAATAATGTGACTAAGTTTTGAACTTTGATATATCTTTGCAAGTGTATATAATTGCAGTGCAATTCTAATTAATTAGCATCATGTAATTCTAATTTTAATTAATTAGTTAATAGAAATATCTTAGTTTTAACTGTGGTTATTTGTAACAAATAATTGTTAATTCTAATTAATTACTGTAGAATTTCACAATTATTCATAAATGCTTTCCATCGATCGCTGACGTATATAAGCCTAGTTATTGTAATACTGCGGATAGTGCAGATTTGAGCTACGATTTATGAGGCGCTGTGATATTGTTAATTACATTAATTAAGAAGGTGTTTATTGTCCAATTTCATGTACTCGCGAGTATAGCATGCAATCAGTTTTTGCGTGCGTATCTTCTAGAGTAATCGCGGATGTCATTCATGCTACTCGTGTTCTTGTCTTAATAAGAAATATTGTAATTACTGTGACAAAGTGCATTTACTGTAATTACTTCCAATATCACGCATATCGCACAAAAAAGCACAAATAGCAAAAACTTCGCACGCATGACACAAAATTTGGTAAACTTTGGTTCAGCAACAAAAAATTGAGGATGTGAGTTTGGACCTATCCTAAATTAACTCTCAGGCCATATTTCTGCGCTTAACGGATGTTGGCACCTCAGTTTTACAATTGCTATATAATGAGTGATCAAAACAAACGACATCGTGACATGTGTTTATAACGTTTCTTTAAGATAAATATAAAAATTGACGAATGGCTTAAAGTTTAGTGTAGGGGCCTTACAACTTTGCAGTCAATTGGAATGACATCATCAAATGGCCAAACTTTTTCGCGACGTGCTGGGTGGAAGTGTGAGAATTTTGATGCAAATTTTAGGATCTGCACCCGTATAAAGTGAAAGCAGAAAACGTCAAAAATTCGGTGCGATTTCAAACAACTTTTAAATTTAAACGTGGATGTCTTTGAATGATTGGAAGTTAAAACGGATCAGGATGTCGACTGACGGAAAACGGCACTATCGTCTCCGATCCTTTCACGTTTGATGGCCAATTATGGTGAACTATGGTCCACTAACAAAAATGTCAAACTCGCATTTTGATTTCTGACCCAGCCAAAATCAACTTCGCTGGTATGGCGTGAGCGAATGTTATTAAGCTACCGCGCGGTTGCACACTTGCCGTTAGTGGGAGCGGAATCTCGATCCCTTAATCGTCTTTTTTACAGACCGGCGTACGGCGCAGGGCGGCCTTCGCGCTAGGTTCTGCCTCTGTTCCGAATTTCTACTTGCTTTGCAGTGACACAGCCAAGGAGGGGGGCACTAAGGGGACGTGACTTTAGAAGCCTACTTAGCTACTCGAAATAGTGTCCAAAATGCACCAAAACACCTCATTTTCACATAAAACAAAATCCGAAAAATTTCTGGCGAGGTTCTGTGTTAGTGGATATTTTCCCCAGATCCACTCCGAGTGCTCGCTACATCCAGATCCTGGTTACGCCTCTGTTTTTTTTAATTTTTAATTTGTTTATATACTTTAAGACATCAACTCAAATATTTCGACTTACATACTTTTGCGGTTTGACGTGCACTATTTATTCGTTGTTTTGGCGATTGCTTCAGGTGGTGTCGTCAGAAAGTGGAGCCTCAACCAGAGCCAGTCGCAACGCCACCGTGACGTCAATGATGTGACGTCACGTGACGTCAATGATGACGTCTCCGTGACGTCAATGATCGTATGCTGCGGATTCGTTGTCTGCTGGACGTCGAATCAGGTCTACTATTTTCTCAGCTTCATCGGCTACAACGTTTATCATCTCAACTGGTTCTACCACTTTAGCACTGTTGGCCTACCTATCGTTGTTCCTTCAAGCCCAGTTTCTAGTGAACCTGAAGTCGTCAAATACCTTTCATTTGTGTCGTTTTTGTCTCTTTTCTAATATTTTTCTACGTGTGTGCCTTTCTTCTACTACAACGTCTGTTCTTCAAGCATAGTTTCCAATGATCGTGTTTTAAAATGTCAAAATATGTTTTTTTTCATTTTTATTATCCTTAGGCTCTGTTCGTGATCTTTCCTTGCACTGTTAGGCCTATAATGTCTTTCAGGTACTGCCTTTCTTTCCGAACGTGATTCAAGCAGAGTTTCTAATAATACACGATGTTACAGTTATTTGATTAGCCTGCTTTCGTAACATAGCTATTCGCCGCAGTTTTTCAGTGAGTTCTATATGTTACGATGCAATAATCACACACCGTCATCTCTTATGCTGTAAATTCTGTACAAAAAAACTAACTGACTAGAAATATGTCTACCCGCAACTGGTTCTATCACTTCAACCTGATGATGGTGTACGTCGGCAGTTGCGTCAACCCTTTCATCTACGCCGCCAAGTATGGCGAGTTCCAGACGGGCGTCAGACGCATGGTTGCTCGTGTCACTGGAAAACCACTACAGGTTGAGGGGTCTGTACAGAACACGGGCGCCAGCGTGGTCTCAAACCCCGCCTACCAGCGCTCGACTGCAGGCACCGCTGTTAGGCATACTTGAGACAGCAGATGGCGTCGTGTTAAGGGTGCGTAAGGGTAATTTATCCTCGCTAAATTTTGGCTTGTCGGGCATTTTTCAAAAAAAGTACAAGATTTTGGACTAAAAATTTTCCATTTTGAGAAATTTTGGTTTAAGATTGAACCTTTGAGCACTTACAATCTAATCTGTCGGAAATTGGCAGCTGACTGTCGGAACTTTGTCGGGACTTTTTTAGCTTGCTCTGCGAATCTTCCCTCCCTTTCGTAACGCATGACGCCGCTGGAGACAGAATGATACAGACGGACTTTTCATTTTTAAAACATTTATTTCCTTCATAGCTTCTGCAGCTAATACCACATTTTCCTCACCACGTTTCCTGCGACATAGTACGTCTTCTTCTTAGTGAAGCGTGTCTAATTTTATGGCTAATGGAAGAATGCTCATGTCGATTGCGAACCTGGCAAAATAGTTCTGAGAACCATAAATTCTAAATTAGCACTAATATTATAGTTGTCAATCGCGTTGCACTTTATGTTGTGCTGTGATAGATAATACCAGTAGCATTTGGAGTTAAGTTTTGTGTTGTTCAAGCAACAGTGCAACTGCCAAATCATATCAAAAGTTGTTTTTATGACCCAAACATTTCTTTGTTGTTATTGTTATCATTACCATTGTTCATTATGATATGCTGAAGTCAGCGAAATTTAGTCATCGGTGCATACAATATATAACATGTTGCATGCAGTAAATAAAAGTACAACGCAACTTGAAGTAATTTGAGCAAAGCTCACGTAACGCACCACAGCATCGGTCCTGCCACCTGGGCAAGCAGTGTACAGCGTGCAATAAAATAATTATGCGTTTTGAAAAGAGTAGGCCCCTACCAAAATTTGAGGCCTCTATGTGCTAGAATTCTACCAGGTCGAAACCTAGAAGGTTAAAATCTATGCTAAAAATTTTATACGCAGATTGTCGAGGTCTATCTTTAGTAATTTCGGCGCCTTTTAGGTACTTTTTTTTGGGGGGGGTCATGGTAATTCGCGGTGCGGCGGTTATCAATGTTGATACCCCTAAAATGCTCGTACCCAGTACTTGTTATGATAAGCAGCATGGTTTTGCCTATCTGTAACCGTTTTCGCTCTAAACGAGCGAATAGCTGTAAATATATAAGTACTTTTTAGGAACCCTCTCACCCAGCAGCACGAAATGTTGTCACAGAATACTATTCTTTGTGGCAGCCTACAGCGAAGATTTCGTGATCCTAGCATGCACCGTCTTCATAGGGCTGCAGGGTGCGACAGACAGACAGACAGACACCTTTACGATAGCTAAGATGCATTACATTACATTACATTGAAAGTGGATCTAAGCTTAAGATTACTCTTGCAGCCAAAAGAATGAAGTTTTTTTCAGAGTTTTCAATTACATTTATAGCTGTATGGGTACTACATCTTCACCCATGGTTTTATGTCATCTTTTGAATGTGTTCTGTTTACCTGTCCTACTTTATGGGCTTGAAGCAGTTCCTTTGTCAAATGCCAACATGGCCACACTACAGTCAACATGGAGAGTTGCTTTATACAAAATATTTCATGTACGGGATATAAACAATCTGCTGTATATACAACGTTGTATGGATATTCTCCCTATTGGTTTTGTTGTTGATCTTAGAAAGTTAAATTTTTTGCATAAGCAAAGTATGCACGTGATGACTATTGTTAATGCTGTATTTTACATTTTTGGTTTTAAAGAATATGATATCTTATGTACAAGATATTCTGTTACCAACGGACAGTTTCGCAAGTGTGTCTGGAATGCTTTTTTATCGTGTTTTTAGCTTTACCTAGCTTTAGTTTCTCTTTGTACATATATTATTCTGTCTCCTCTGCTTTATGTTACACTGTGCTGTGTGAATTGAAATAAATATATTACGTTACATGCTGTCGCGCGTAAAAACCCATAAAATTGTAGCGTATATGAATGACGTACACCCATTGGCCTGTGCAGACGTGCAGGCTTAGCTGAGTTATTGCACGATCCAAGTGGCATGACGTTACTAACGCGCAGAATTGCCGCAGCATAAATGCAGATTAAGTGCTGAAAGCGATAGATAGGCCTACTATTTAGTTGCCTTTCCGGCAGGCTACTGTCAACATTACGTGAACATAGGGGCCGTATTATTTTTGCCCACTTGAAGGCCACCGAAACAACGTAAGGCTATACCCTAGACTGCAACGGCGTGCCATGATATCACAGTAACTGATGGTGTGGACTTCGGCTTGACTGTCGGACCGCCGTCTTGAGGTACTGTTGGTGGCGCAAACGCATCGACACAGAGTTTCGCTCGTTTCACGCCGGAAGTCGTCGGCCAATTGATATCAGCAGGATGTCGTCGTCGTCGTCGACGTCGTTGTTGAGCACCAACTTCGTGATGCTGGCAGCGTCGGGCATCTTATTTCAGAATGCTTGCAAAGCCCGCAGCAAATTCTCCACCTGGTCGAACGGTACGTCACCTGAAGACGGCCGTGGGCGGACGCGCAGATTGCCTAAGTGTCTCCAGACAAAGTGTGAATGTTTTGCCAGCTGCGCGCTCAACGCCAAGTACCATGGAACGTGCTTCTGCGACCGTCACTGCCGCCTGTTCGCCGACTGCTGTGCAGATTACGCCGACGAGCCAGGCAGCAGTCAGCTGCCGTTGCCACCGGAATCCTTCACATGCAGTCCGAGCTCCTTTGAATCGTTCAAAGCGGATTTTTTACGTCATCACGGAGTGTCCGGTAAACTACTCGGTCTAGTTCGTGGGGGGTGCTTGTCGACGTGGTTCCGCGAGAGAACGATCGTCCAATGAGACATTCTACGTCGTTTCGGTGTCCAGTTGAACGTCAGGACTTGTCTACCGAAATGCCTATTTACTGCGCCGCGTGCCACGGTGAAGACGACGTCGCGTTCTGGCAGGTGAGGACCATATATTGCATTTTAACTGCCCTCTCTATCTCGCCACCTGTCACGACGCCAATGAACATCGACGATCTAATGCGGCGGATAACGTTTTCTTCGGCAACTGTTCGTTCAGCTACCAGCCAATGGACGAACTGCCACCTCGTTACTGTGTCTCGACCTGGCCGATCATCTCCACGTGTCCTGGCGGCGCTGATGCTCAGCTGGCTGCATGCTGTGCCGAGTCGTCCAACGTCGCGCGTACGCTCACCGCGACCGCAAGATCTACCGCAACCACCACTGCGCGGCCTGCCACGGTTACGACTAGGCGTCATGACGCCACGTGATGACTCAAAGCCCGGATGTCGCGTCGTTCTCGATCATGCTCGACCTGAACGTCGCGCGCGGAGGGTTGGACGAAAACGACGGGTTCTGGTGAAACGCCGAGGCAGAAGCTGGGTAGCTGCGAAGTGAGGCACGTCTGCAATTCGTTCACGGGCACCTGCCGGGAGATTACGTGTCCACCCGAGCACTCGTTCACTGACAACGGCCAGTGTGCGTCAAAATTTGTGTACGAATTCAGAAACAAGAAGTCCAGCTGTTGCTAGGGAAATTATAGGCTACAGCAGACACATCGTGCATGCCAGAGACAACAGCATAGCTGCAGCGCATCAAAAAAGGAGTGTGCTTCTGGGGACAAAGTTCCATTCCATATAGACCGTATATGGATAGGTGATGTAAAATGTCTGGTTTTCCGTGTTTCTAGATTTCAGAAAAGTAGGGAAATTTGCGGCTTCCATTGAACGTCCAAAAGCTAAAAGCGTTTCAGTTTCAGGGGGCTTCGCCCCCTGACCCCTGGGCTCCTGACTATAGGGGGCTCTGCCTCTGGATCCCGCTGGGGGCTTTGCCCCAGACCCCCGTTATAGGCTGGCGCTCCGCGCTCGCCATGGTTTGCCCCCACTTTCAAATATTTTCCGCGGTCACTGCTTTCTATTAGTGATTAATAGTAATTCCTTAATTGGCCCTTCTCGCCGTTTTAAAGATATGGCCAGTTTTCCATTGAATTTTCTATTCTTCCCTTTCATTTAACCCCAAATTTGAAAATTTTTCCTTTACCATAGTGACTAAATTGCTGAAATTTTGCATGTTTATTCGTATAAAAAGTATTCCCTTATACGCAGGGGCGGCGCCAGATTTTTAGAGCTGGGGGTCTAGATAGTGTGGTTGTCAATTTACCGCCGTTACCTTCACCCTTTTTTCACCCATCCGAAAAGCTCGGAGCTCGGATTTACACGAATCTCATGTTGGAGGCTGGGGGGGGGTCCGCTGAGTCCGTACCCC
>Ga0209367_1014446_pt1 | contig 10001 bp, 6 predicted proteins | sample WorMetLIZISLAND2_FD_187412 | JGI IMG/M metagenome (GOLD analysis project Ga0209367, IMG submission 187412) | Marine gutless worms symbiont microbial communities from Max Planck institute for Marine Microbiology, Germany - Olavius geniculatus... ...
GGTCTGGGGAGGGGGCAGTGCCCCCTCCCCAGAAATTTTTTTAGATCTTAAGGTCAAAATGGCGTGTTTTCGTGGACGCTGTGCTAAATTTCGTTTTTTTCTATGCCCGTAACACAGTATAGAAATACAGCAGTAATTTAAGACTGCCATGGAGATTGACTTGCATGCGATAAAAAGCGTTATTCAAGGACGTCTATCCTCTTAAGTCCTTGGAGCAGTCCCCCAAACTCAAGGTGAGGCGCCGCATGCGTCAACGGGGATGAGAATGGGGAGAGAGTATTCCTCTCCCCAGCCAACTCAGGACTCTGTATGAGCGTCATGAGCTCCTCTAGCGGGGTTCGGCGAAGAACGAATTTGGTGCATTCTAAGCGTCACAGAACCCTTCTGGTTGCAAGATATCCTAAATATCATGAAAAATGCAAAATAATAATAATATTCAACTCCCCCCTAATCTTCCAAAAAAACTTTTCTGGTTTTTCTTGTAGCGTTTACTTCAATTAGGTTTATATGTTTAAACTCCCCTGGCGTTATTTATTGTTTATTGTTACTTACTCTTACGTAGGCATAGCCAGAAAGTGGAGTCACAAAAGGCGAATTAGCCCTCAAGGGCCAAAAACTGAGGCCGAAAGCCGAAAACAAAGGTGGATTTCTTAGGGAGAAGCCTGTCGCCGGGGCGCAGTCCCGAAAGCAAACGGTTTTTTGGCGTAAAAAGCCCTAAAATGCATACATTGAGTATAAATTTTATTAGTTTTACTGCAGAAATGCACTGCATATGCTCGGCAAAAAAGGCGACTTTGGCATCTCCGGGGGGCATGGCCCCTTTGCCCCCTCCTAAATCCGCCTATGTCGCCCTATCCAGAGGTACCATTGCCGACCCCCTACGACGTAGCGTTTAGCACGATTGGCATAGCAGAGTGCGTAGTGACTCTTCAATGTCATCCAAGGTCGATTGTTTTCGCATCATCTGAAAAGGCTGATGAGACTTCTTATTAGTGATCAGTAGCAACCTTGGCCTTATCTCTCACAGTTTCTGAGATACGGCGACTTATCTGTTGAAAACGCACATTTTCCTACTGCGCTTTTGTTCAACTCCTTGAAAATGTTTTCCTTGCACCGGATCACTGATTTTGTTCACACCATCTCCGTCTTTAGAAGTGGACAATTACATAAACATTTTTCTTTTTCGAGTAGTAATGCAAACAGCGCCTTGGGGCTTTTTGGCGTTGATGTGCTGTGTGAAGTAACGTTTTACTTAGTCGGTTACTTACTTCTAGGCTTCAAAATATTTGGCTATTCAGACTGTAATCGCAATTGTTATGTACAAGCAGACAAGATACAACAGGTTCTGTAAGAGTATCTTGCAGTTTTGCTTTTTCGACGTATTTCCACAGCTTTGGTGACAAATTATCGAAAGTTATTCTACTGCATTTCACTGATTTTGTAAATAATCAAGTAATCCCTTATTTCGCAACTGCCAAAAGCTATTGGCAAAAACAGAAAATACAATCAGCAAATTGCAGAATCGCAAACTAATACAATGAAAAAATGTGTGCAACATTTTATGACGAGTTTCCAAGTTTTTTACATCGATCTTTTTATTTGTCGAGTCTTGTGTGTTATGCCGCATTGTTTTTCTGTAGCAAGCAATACATGCTGTATAGCAATAGCATAAATAACGATCGGATTGTTGACAACGGTGAATGCGCTGATGCAGTGGATCGGGAGATGGTTCAGTGTCTGTCAAACACGTCGACGGTCTTAGTCCAGTGCCCTGTCGGCTACTCGTTGCAGCTGGTGGCGACCGCCGTTTATAAGTCCCCGTCCAGCGGCTGTCCGTCAACACCGGTGACCGATACAGCCTGCTGGCATTCCAACGTCACGGCGGATTCGCTCAGAACAAACTGCAGCAGTGATTACAGATGTCTGCTGACCCTGCCTGCAATCACATCCGCACTTCACTGCAGCACGACTGCCTATCCCGGAGACTACTTCGCCATCGTCCACTACTACTGTGAACCACGTAGGCCCTACAACTTTGCTATTATTGACACCATAATAACAACAAGCAAATGGCCAAAAGCGGTTCGATCAACTTCGATGGTTTTAATCAGCCGCGGAACCAGATAGTAATGGCGCCGTCTCAGAGGCCAGGGGTTGCAACTGCCCTCACGTAAATTTTGAGCTATTGGAAAAACAATTTTTGTAGAAAAATTTTCGTTCGAAAGTGCAAAATTTAAGCTTACGACTGAAAAGCGACAATCCCCATTTTTGGAAGAATTGCGGGCGAAATTGAAAATTTAAACGCCATAATTTGCTCTGTTGGAAATTTGCAGCTGCTTGTTGGAATTCTGTCGGTAATTTGCGATGTCTGTCAGAAAATTGGAACTTCTCGTTTGCTTACTGTTTAACGCCACCATCAGATGACACTTTAGAGTTTGAAATGTACAGAAATGCTTTTACGGCCGACACTCTGACCAGACCTTACTTGGGGAGCTTACAGCGCTTCCCCAGACTCTGCTAAATTAATAAAGGGTCGCTTGACGAGGGGTAAAGTCAACCCACACTCCTTGAAAAAATCTGGTTACAGGCTGCAAGAAGACTATGATTATTAACTGACGGACAAAGTTGATTCGGCTCAGAAGTCAAATGAAACTGCAACACATTTAAAGTTGGAAAAGAACTAAGTAAATGAAATAAGTTTATAAAATTTACCTACAGTGTAACCCACAGTCCGCATCAATCAGCTGTGTGCAGGTTTTGCAAATCAATGTGCTGTATGTATTTATTTTTTTCGCATTTGACATTTAATAAGATTATTTCACTTTACGCCCAGCTGCAACAACCTACGTTATTTTTTTATGATGGCGATGATGACAGATTGTAAAGAGTATTGTAGAAGTATAATTTTGTACTTCATTGAACATTTTTTTGTTTATTTTTGTTGAACCTGCGTTCTGTTTTCCAACGTTTCAATTTCAATTGAACCTGCCGCTAACTGTCGAAGCGTGGGACAGGGTTTGAGCAGGATGTTGCCATTGCGACTGCGTGGACGATCGATATCTCAAATCCTGTCATCTGGACTCTCGCTAAGGTGCGCATTGCCAACGACATATTCGACAGCGGCTACCTGTACTCGACGACCGACTACTGTTCAATACACGTGCCGGGCAATGCGCGGGCGACTGTCACTTTAAATTTGTTGCTCCACACTGCCGTATCGCCGGTCGAACGTCAGCAACGCTTCATACTGTCACAATGGAACTCCAGTCAGACCTTCCAGCTCTACAGGTAACGGCTTGAGTTAGCGCAGTTGAAAGGTGCGTGTACAGAGCGACAGAAATAAAATGAAGCGAAAGCCGGATTGCGCGGTTTTCATTTTATTTTATTTCATTTTATTACGGGCGACAGCAGGTACTGCTATAGCGCGTCTTAGCCATCGCAGTTCTGTCCGTCCGTCCGTCTGTCACACGGGTGGATCAGCCAAAAACGGCGAAAGCTAGGATCACCAGATCTTTGCCATCGGCTGCCTAGAAGACTCCAGACTGTGTCGTTACGCCGTCTGTGCCTCATCTAAAGGTGCTTACAGACCGGCGTAACTCAATTGAACTGATCTGAACTGAACTAAACGAACTGACCAATGTCACTGACATTGTTCGTTCAGATGACATTTAAAAACTCATTATTCAACCGGTCTTAGCCTAGCGTCATTAAGCGTCTCTGTATCTTCGGACTCTATGGCGCTTTATAAATCTTGTATTATTATTTGTATTATAAGGTTGACGCGTATATGAGCGTAGTCACGTAAGCCACCGACGCCGTTAGACGGTGTCTACTGTAATGCATTACTGCTTGCCCATTAGTCAGTAGGTCAAAAACTAAGCCATTTCAGTTCAGTTCAGTTCAGTTACGTCACTCTGTACGCGCCTTAGCTGCGTTGTGTCGTCTAATTGTTGTTGGTTGCAGTTTGTTCACTATGTTATATATATATATATATATATATATATATATATATATAGTCTATTCACATTATGCTGTGTCAGATCGAAGCAGACGTTGACGTTTGACTGTCCCGGTGATTACATGGACCGTTATTTCACGCTGCGTTACGTTAGTGATGACGTCAGTGTCGGCATTTTGTTCCTTATCGACATCGAAGGTACGTTACGTTATTGCAATGGATAACATGCACTCAAGAGAACCATATAGTTTGTTAAGCGTATGAGACCATTTACTGCAATGCGATATAAGCTCTTTTGTTACGCTTTACTTACTTTCCGTTTTTCTTACTTATTTCTTTGCTTACTTACTTATCGTAATCAATAGCATCAAAATTTTTAAAAAATCCATTTCACGTTTTTTGCATAATATATATGCCACTGCCGGTGCCAGAAAACGATCAAAAATTGATGCTCTTATACTCTTGTGACAAAATGAACTGTCGAGAGTTTTGTTATTGTGCAGTGTCGTTCTGCTCAGCAGTAACAGTCCAGTGCGGCTCTCCACCATTTCCACTCAACGTGACTCGACCACACACGACGATTTGTGATGACGTCACAATGACGTCAGCAACGACCGCCAGACCACCCACTGCTTCCACGCTATCACGAGTTGCTGCAACCACAGTGACGTCACATGACGTCACAGTGACGTCAGCAACGACCGCGAGACCGCCCACTGGTTCTACGTTGTCACGAGTTGCCACGACTAGGCCTGCAATGACGTCACATGTTGACGTCACCATGACTACAGCCCCGGGAACACCTGGTACCAGACCTACCGGTACTCGCTCCGTACCTGGGGTTACTACAACACACCGTGCTGATACTACTACTACGACTGCAGAAGTGATTGCAGTAACTACTACAACTACCACAGTCGTCAAGACCAATGTAACCATCTCGACAGGCGTTCCGTCGGACAACGCATGGCGTCAGTATAATTTATACAACGAATATACTACGTAACATAAACGTTGTTACTGCTTCGGTAGTATTGTTTTCAGCATTATGGCTGTTTTTTTCTCTGTTCAGAGGTCAACAGCACCATAAACCGGTGCACTTAGCTTGATGAAATTTCACATCACGAACCAAATTGATGTTAATCAATAACAAAACACCAGTAATATAATTTTAAGTTTATATTACAGCTCATATAATGTTGTCTATGTTTGTGTGTATGTGTGTTTTTTTGTCTGACAGTGATAGCGCTTCTCGTGATCGTCGGCGGTATTCTGATTATCGTATTGTGCGTTGGTCTCGTCCTCAGAAGCCGGTACGTAATACATGTACATAGACAGCGAATTATGCATCGATACGACAGAAAGCACCACGTGATTAATAATTTTGTGGTGTTAAATATTTATGCTGATGTAGAAGACAACAAAATAGCTATCGACTGATGAGCTCAAAACATGTTTAATCGTCGAGTGGATGCAGTTTCATCAGTCGATCGTTGATGACGTTATCAGCCAGTGGCGCAGCGTCTAAGCCATTGTGTTCGTGTAGCCTATGCGGAGCACACTTTGGGCATAAATTCTGATAACTTGGAAGCAATTTGTTACACAGACTTATAATTCTGCTAAATAAACCGCATTTTAGTTTATTATTTGCTTAATTATGTCGTCAAAACGTTTACTTAAAACAACAATTCAGCGTTATGCAACAATTTGTAGCATCTGCATTGACATAAAGTAAGTACGGTGGACAGTGAGTGCACCTCACGTAATTCTATTGTCTATTCTGTTGCCAAAAATTATCAAATTTGGTGAAGATTTGACGAAGTTATGACAGAAACAATTTTGCTATTTTTGAGACACAGTATACACTGTACAATTTGTTGTTGTATCGTGTGTGTAGACGTGCTCAGCCGCTGAAGCCGCCGATGACGAGCAACCTTGCACCGTCCTACATGGTGGGTCTACCGCGACCTAAAGATCACGTCCAGCATGGCAACTACATCCAGCACGGTTCTTACCTGCCGCCTGTGCAGCATCATCATCATCGGACGGTGTCGCCGACGTACGCTACAGTGGTTGATGACAAGGAGCGCTACAAGCACGTCGTCAACTGCTACATGAACGGCGATCAGCGTTCAGCACTCGTCATCGACCGTCACACCCCCTCCCCGCTGTACAGAAACGTCCTAAGACTATGATGAGAACAAACCCCAAACACCACCCTTGCGAACCCCAGCGGCAATAATCTTAATGGCATCAAGGTTGGACATCGCACAGATGACGAAGACGACCATTAAAAACTGACAGACATCTACGTACAAGTCACATAATATTCCATCTGGCAAAAAATGTACTGCGCAGAAAAGCAAATAGGCCTACGCGCAGATTAAAACAAAAACAAGTCTCGCGATTTCCACCCTTGAAAATGTCGCCACGTTGTCCAGTTACGCGATGTCAGGTTTCGCGTTTTCATGCGCCCCGATCGCACATGTGTGATAAGAAAAATAAAAAAACAAAGTTGAACGACTGGAGAGGGCATGTGCGCAAAGGCCCCTGATTCTTATCGTCAAAGCCGATGATATTTTACTATTAACTGTTTTAATTCGATTAGGTTTGACGCGATTCAACGTGAAGTTTTTTAAGCTTTATAGAGAGCCAAACAGCTTCAGAGGGAAGAAAGTGCCAACACTTACATAAACCCATCATTTTTCTTGAAAATATCCAACCAATTGACAGTACTTTACTATTTTTTGGCATTTTATAAGTTAGGGACAAAAATGGAACAAAGCGTCGAGCTCCAAGAAATTTTCGTTTCAAGCATTTAAAAATAAACTTAAGTAAAATTACGCAATAAAAATTTGGCTGCTGGATAGTTTAAGCTGAAAAGATTCAGATTGCTTTGGACAACGTTTGAAGTAGCTTGAAGCTAAAACTCGGAGTCTTAACTTTCTAGACACGCGCACATTATCATTACTATCATCACCGATAACCTTCAACCCACAATCCGTGAACCCACTAATATATTCAACTTTATTCACCATACAATAGTAACACATATAAAAAACATAAACATATTTAACAACACAGCGGACGGTAAGGCACAGTAACAGTAAGATGACACAAGTAGATGAAAACGAGCGAAAAGCAAGAAACTCTGTTCAAAATTTACCGATCTAGTACCCAAGACAACGCTGGGTAAGGGATATGCCAAGGCACAACTGAATACTCTTAATAGTTTCAATGCTATTTGTGCTGAATAATTTCATAAAGAATCATATTTGACTTTTCAGTTTCGGTACGTTGTCACATTACTATGTGGGTAATGTGTGCAATACGTAGCCTCGCCTATTTATTAGTATACTGCAGTGAACTTATCACGTGCTAACAGTTAACGCTTTTGCTAACGATCATTCTTCCGAAATATGTTCTCACGCCAGCAGCGTTGAGTTAAAAACTGCTCTGCAAAGAAAATGCTGGTAAAAACTACACTGTGGGGCATAAAAACACACCAAATTTTTTTCATCATAACTTGAAAAAAGTGATTTAATTTTAATAAGTTTTGGTACGAATATTTCTGATGCAACTGGCCATCAAATGACTGCTTAGCTTCCCACCTCACTGATTGGCTGTTTCTGCACTACCTGGGGAAAGAAAACGAACAAAATATTGCATTTTTGCTTAATCAAACAACACACAAAACACACATTTTGTCCACATTTTTATTATTTTAGCTGAAAGTTTATTTATCTAATTGTCTATTTTTAACTGCATATAAAATGTTTGAAATGTTGGCCCATAAACATGGGCTCAACTCGGAGACACTTTCTCCATTCATTGATAGCAGCGCTGATAACGTTCTGCTCCAGACCAATTCAGACTTCATCAATTGTTTCTTGCATTCATCAATATTCCTGAATGTTAGGCCTATTTAATAAACGTGCTGCTGCACAGCAGTCAAACCTTGTAATTGATTGGCTGTTGGTGGCCACATATCCGGAAAGATGAAATTTTATAGTTTTTTGTTGATTTTAATGCATATTTTGTCTGTTTTTGTTTTTACCAGGTAGTGCAAAAGCAAATGTTGGGTGAGATGGGAAACTGAACAACCATTTGATGGCCAGTTGTGTCATAAATATGTGTACCCAAAATTATTAAAATTGGATAACTCTTCTTCAAGTTATGGTAAAAAAAATTGGGTGTGTTTTTATGCCCCACAGTGTAGTAGCCAACGAGATAGGTTACCGCGTGAAAAACAGGGCGCCAGTTTCGTATTTTCGTTTCTTCATAGTGCTACTTTAGAGAATTTCGCTCTTTTGGGTTTAACGTTTAGTTGTTTGTTACGTTTAGCATTTTCAGCAAAATATAGAATTGGCAACTGATACACGCACACCCTTGCATACATTAAACGCTACGCTGTTATTCGTAGTTAATGTTATAGCCTATAGCCTATTTTATCTATCCCTATATATTAGTTTATGTAAAATTTTCGAGCATTTATATACTAATAATGTTTTTATTACAATAAATATAAATTTATTACATCTGCAACTATATTTGACAGTTGTTATTGTTATTTTAGCTTGTTTTATCGACTGTCTTATTCTATTTTTGGGCAACGTGTTAGTGTGACTTTTTACTCCATTGACGACCTCATTTTTGTAAGTTACCGATGACACATCTCGGTGCTCATTTGTTTTGTATTTCTGCGAATTAAATGGCTAATTTTATTGTTTTTATTATTTGAATGACTAATTGATTTATAAATATTACACTGTATAACGTAGGGAAAAACAATAATTTTTCACAATATGCAGCGTACTGCACCGTGCCTCAAAAACGTCCAACATGGCCCCAGTTCACATCTTCGCTAAGTATTAACCGGTGTTCAAAATTCTTTCACTGGCATGTTCTGTGATCAGTTAGCAACAAAGTTATTATTAAACATTCCATCACACTTTAACTGCGTTGCTACATTACTTTGTTATATATAAATTTTAAAAAGTCATTATAATCAAAATTACTACATAAGCAAAAGCTTATTTTTTTAAACAAAAAGCTTACGAGGGGCGTTTAAAAAGTTTTGCAAGTCGATTTGTTAGACTGAAATTTTTTTTAAAATCTATATATCAGTAAAACGCATATTTCTCCCGAACTCATGTGAGCTCAAAGCGGATATGACGTCATTGTAACTTATGACGTCATAAAGCGTTTTACGTCTGTCCTTCCAGCCAGGCTTCTACCACAGAGTTGAGTCATTCATTGCTTGAATAGCAAACACCACGGAGAAAATTTTTCAAATTTAGAAAAAGATAATAGCTACTGTCAGTCAGGTCTCTGCTGTATGTAGGGTGATCTTATTGTACGAAGCTAGAGAAACAAACAGCTTGCTGGGTAATTGTAACTTGGAGACTGGATTGAAGTTCCAGATTCAGAGGGAGATCTGCGAGGCTCGCTCCCAGGCCCCAGTACACCAATGCCCGTCAGGTCGTACGGTGCAAACTTTGTTTAACCTTTTACAAAGACGACGGACCTCACTAACTTTTAACTTTTAATAAAATTCTCTGACAATGTCAAATCCTGATGTGGCATTGTAAAAATTGACAGAAGCGTTTTTATTTACGGCTGGCACAGATTTTAACTACTAAATATATTTATAATTACAGATACAAAAAATTCATGGACGTAATTGTCAGGGCTCTCATAAAATCACACGTTTTAGAGTTTCATTTGGAAAATCCAGCTGTAGGCTGGAGAAATGGCGTGCAACAGCTAGTCTAATTTTACGCTGTTTGCACTAGCACTTCAAATCGTTCCTGTTTAACGGTATGACGTCATGTATTATAATGACGTCACATCCGCTTTAGACTCATAAGTGTTCGAAAAAATATAAGTTTTGCTGGTATATAAACTCCCGTCGTATTTCCTTAAACAATTTTTATACTAATGTTCATACTCAAATTAAACTAGCAATTTGGGGCAAAGCCCAACGTGAGTCCGCCCGACGCCCTAAGTCCGATTGGGGAAAATTAGGGGGGAAGGGTAAATA
>Ga0209367_1014447_pt1 | contig 10001 bp, 7 predicted proteins | sample WorMetLIZISLAND2_FD_187412 | JGI IMG/M metagenome (GOLD analysis project Ga0209367, IMG submission 187412) | Marine gutless worms symbiont microbial communities from Max Planck institute for Marine Microbiology, Germany - Olavius geniculatus... ...
AACTTTTTTGAGTTCAAAAATGCAGTTTGCAAAGAATACTGGCAAAATTTCTTAAGATAAACAGAAACAGGGAAGGACTGGGACACATTACTAAAAAGATTTGGATAACAGGAAGCACTGAACAAAGACATGAGAGTGGCAGATTGAAGCATGCACGTTCTGAAGAGAACGTGACCACTGTGGATGAACTGGTAGCCTTACTAAACCACAAAGGCCAGAAAGAAACACTCTGTATAACACGCCAGATATCCACAAAGACGGGTCTAATACAGCATAGCACTGTACAGATCATTTGTCGCGATTTAGGTCTGAAGTGTTTTCATCTTCCAACATGCCTGTTGCTTAGTATTGCTAGTTTTTTCTTGCATTTATATTTCACAAGGTAGTGTAGCGACGCAGTTATGGTGTGGTGGGATATTCAGTAACTGCTTTATTGCAAATTGTCCAAAGAGTGTGCGAGTGAAAGAATTTCGAAAATTGGCTAATATTTGCCAAAGATATGGACAGTTACAAAGTGGGACTTTTTTTGAGATACAGTGTAGAAGTAATTGCTTGCATATTGTTTTGCTGTGGCTGTGTTAGACTTGCGATGGCAGAACTGGATGCATGATGTCGATAGCATCACAATTTTCTTGAAGACAGGAAAACTCTCAGATTCTTCTCAACTCTCAGAAGCTAACCAGAAAGAGCTTATGCAGGCAGCTCAGAGATATTACATCGAGAGTCAGTTTATGAACTATTATTACTCTAAATCACTCTTATAGTGCAAGTGATTTTGTCTAAAAGGTTAAAGGTTAAAGGTGGTGATATAGCCCTTAATGGGATGCCCATCTCAGAGCTACAGAGCATTACCTGCCATATGGGATCACACAGTGTTACCTGCCACCCGACACAGGTGAACGCTCCCCACCTTAACCCCCAGCCAGGTAGGCTGGTACTCGATTTATTTACCCCAGAGGGATGGAAGGCTGAGTTGATCTAGGCGGCTGGTTACATACCGAGATGGTTTACCTGCCCACAGGCAGTCACCCATCGCAGTACTAACCGGGCCCAATGTATAGTAACTTTGATGATCGGATCAAACGCGTTACCACTACACCATGCGACCAACCCTACAGCTACATATTTTTCAGTAGCATGGCCTGTCATATTCATGCTCCCTGCTTTTCATTTGATAGATAGCATGCTATTTGGTAGGTACTCTTGGGTTCTCTAATGACACATTGTGTAAGATGATGGGATCTTTGACCTCCAGGGGAACGGTAGCTCTGCGGGCAACACTTGGCACTTGCTTATTTACTTATGATTCACCAGAGGCAGCACCGATTAGTGATCTCATTTCTTGAGAAATTACTTTCAGCATGTTACTTAATGATGTTATATTTTAGCTTTGTATTTTTTGTCTCTCTGCAAGATTGCTTAGAAAGTCGAGAATGGATTTTGATCCAGTGGCGTAGCATGGCCGTGTGAAATGTGAACAGTTTGTTGGCAGCACAGTTCGTATTATGATCTGAATGTGAAAATGAACAGTTTTTGGCTGCAGTCTAATACACTCCATGTGCTTCTTGTTTCTAGTTACCTTCAGTGCTATGCCTTGTGAGGGCATTGAGAGCTATAGAATAGGTCTTTTCTGTATCATGGCTGTGTGGCGTAAAATACCCCAGAAGCATGTTTTTAAAAAAGTTTTTTATTGGTAGTCAGATAGTGCATGTGAATCTTTCGTTGCTTGTAATATAGTGTTTGTATGTATCTTTAATTTCGTATATACTGTATGCAGGGTTGTTAGCAATACTGGCAAAAGTATTGCAATACTGATTGCAATACATTTTCCATGTCAGTTTTGCAATACTTTTTGCAATACTCTACTATTCAGTCCCTCCCCAAGTAAATTTTGATTTCTGCCACTGTATACAACTTTTTCTAAATTTTGTGTTGACTGCAGACTATGTGATAATGTGCTCAACCCAGAATTTTGACAATAAACAAGTCGTGTTGACGTGTTATTTTTCATTTTGGTCTTTTTTGCGTGATCGAAAAAAAGAATGAAAGGATTCTGTGCATAATTAAACAGCATCCTCAATCCTCATGATTAGGAGTGTACACTATGTCAAAAATTATTGCTTTCAAGAATCGCAATATTTTAGTACTAACAGTATTGCAATACCACATGCAATACTAAACATGCAACCAGTATTGCAATAGTTGTTGCAATACTAAGGAGTATTGCAATATTTATTGCAACAATTGCAATACTGAATATTAACAACCCAGACTGCATGTAGGTAGATAGTTTATTATTGTCATTATTCAGATTTTTGTGAGTTTGTTTGATTTCTGAGGTTGTTTTTCTGTGCTCACTGGTAAATTGTATCAGTGCATGCAAGTGATTGAATGGAAAGGCTTAGCTCCATTATGACTTGTAATGTGTCACGGTAAAACTCTGCTCGCTTACTCACTCACCACTCCAGTGCTTTCTTGCTAATGGTTGGTGACAGTAGGAGTAGGGGCATCTGTTACTAGCAGAAGATAAAGCCCGGTACTTATTATTGCACTTCTTACGTGAGACAGACCCATTTCCAGAAGCACTTACAATCTCGGAAGTGCCTGCTGATTTGTACGAGCTAATGATTTTGCAGCAGCACACTATGTGGCCATCCGTTGCCCTCGTCAGCGAACAACTGAACCCGCAGTTTACAGCTAGCAGACATGCCACCACCCCAATCAGCCACACTAGGTCTTCACCCCATAGCCCGTCAGCTACTACTCATTTCCCATTTAGTAGTAATGCTAGTAGTAGTAGTAGTAGTAGTAGTAGTAGTAGTCATGTTGGTGGTAGCGGTAGCAGCAGCAGCAGTTTTTGATGTTGTAGACGGGACGTTGTTCTACCGCAAGTCTGGCTGCACACAGAAAGTGATATCGTCGAAGGCTGAGCGTGATGCGGTGCTGGCCAACGCTCACATGGGCCGGGCAGAAGACCACGGCATCAGAGGTCGCATTACTCACCACGTTAGTGGTGAAGCTATGCTCGCCGACATTGAGCCACGATACAAGTGGTCCAACATGAAACTCGACATTGATGACATGGTATTTGATACATTGTTAACACTGATGGACATAATTTATTCCAGTGCTAAATGTAGTTGTTGCTGTAGTAGTAGTTGTTGTTGTGTCACACAACAAGTGGTCCAACATGATACTCGACTTTGATGACTTGGTACAGTATCTTCATTAATAGCGGGCATAATATTAGTACTAGTCGTTGTTGTTGTAGTAGTAGTACTAGCAGTAGTTGTTGTTTTTGTAGTTGCAGTAGTACTGTAGTTTTGTGCTGTGGTACAAGCAGTCCAGTATGAAACATGAACTCGGTGCATTGCCTACATTAAAATGGACATAATACCTAGTTCTAGTTTTACTAGTAGTAGTAGTTGTTGTTTTTTGTAGTTGCAGTAGTACTGCAGTAGTGGTTGTGCTATGGTATAAGCGGTCCATTATGACTGTGTATGTTAGTAGATACAAGATGCTATTATCAGTAGTAGTTGCCAACTGTGAACTTTCAGCCTCTGACTCATTTGCGATGTATTGAAGTTGCACCATATAAATGTGACTGATTGTCGTAGTCGCTGTAGTAGTAGTCGGAGCTGTTGTTGTTGTTGTGCCACACTACAAGTAGTCCAACATGAGACTTCTATTCATGATTGAGTGCATTGGTTACACTGTTGGACATATTTACAACAAGTGAAATAGAAAAAGTTGTGAAAACCCCAAAACAGGTTGAAAAATGTGTTCCGTGAAGTGAAAATTGTGTGTAGGGCCAGATCATCCATGAGGCTAGTGAGGCTGAAGTTTCAGGGCCTAGACTGCGGGCCCCGAAATTTCTAGACAGAAAATTTGTGGTCTTCTAGGCTAAAACTAAATAGGCTAAAACTTTTGCTAACTCTGCGTAGGCTACAGCAGCTCAACAGCTTTTTGTACTTGCTTCACTTGCATATTATTTGTACTTCCAGTTTTAAATTTGTTTCGCTGCACCTGTTTGCCTTTAGTATTTAAGCAAAGAAGGTAACAGTACAAATAGAACTAAAATAAAGTCAATATTGCAAATATATGTACGAGGGGCCCTGAGGCTTGGGTCCATGGTCGCTTTTAAGCCCCAGGGCCTGAAAGGACCATGATCCACCCTGATTTTATGATATTGCACTTGATTTTATTTTTTAGAAACTAATTTGTGATACTGTTGGAATGTGCTGTGCATGCAGATTGCTCAGTGTAAGCATTGCAATCCATCAGCAGTGGACAAGGTAACTTAGCACCATTTTCTCGTTCTTTTACGTAACTGTTTCAGTGACAAACAAGTCTGCAGAAAGTGGAGTAATATCACACTGAGTTGTGTTATAAAATAAGAGACTACGGTACATTTCAAGGGAATTTCGAGTTCAATTATGGAATATGTCCGTTGCTAAAACTTCCACATTTTAACAAAGTTGTGTGAAATTTGACATTCAGTAGCAAATAGCATGAGACTTTGCTGAAGCTTGATCCTTCCAGCTGCCTAAGTCTTTAGTGGTGCTTTGGAAACTGTTGGCTAAAACATTTTGATACAGAATGACATTTTTAGCAATCCACATGCTGGGTCCTAATCGTCATCATATCATTCTTGTCTTGTCTGGGTTTGCGTTGGCAAACTAAACCTATTCTCTGTTAGGAGCTATGTTAACAGCTTTCCATTTGTTAACATTATCGTAGAGTTTTGTGCAATTGATTGGTGTGTAGGAAGCTGAAGACAGTCGTCTAGTGAGTGGTGCTGATATCTCTCGCGTAGCCAGTCACATCTCGTCGGTAGCACCAGCTGGTGAGAGTTCTGCGACACCACTCTCGGGTGGCAAGAAACTGTTATCAAAACCGTTGAAATTAAAGCCACAGAAACCCATGGGTGGGTCTGTATTTCTAATGAGCAGCGGCAGCAGTGGCAAAGCATCTAAAGTGATGTTGATGAAACAGCCACCAAAGCAGACCGCATCTGAAGTCACCAGTGGAGAGAGTCAGCCGGTGTCGACACCACCGAGCAAGAAGCCTTCGATGCGTCCAGCGGCCTGGCTACTGCACTCCACTGGACTGCGCATGGTCCGGGAGCTGGTCTACGGTGACTTGATTGAAGTCCAGGAGGAGAAAGACTCGGAAGGTCTGCTCAGCGCCAATGAGCAGAAACAGCTCGGCCGACTGCAGACCGCTTTCACCGACCTCAAGAAGCAGAACCGACCATTCACGGTCCGCTCGAAGTACCTATGCCGCTGCGGGTTTGCCACGAGGTCCCGCCACGAGCTGGAGCTGCACCGTGACTACGGCAGCATCTCGCTCGAAGACTTCCGATACATCTACAATTGCTGCTTGTGTAATGTCCGCAATGTCCGGTCCCCGATGATCATGGCGGCCCACATCGAGCGCAGCCATGGACGTAGTGCTCGCATGCATACTGTTCCATTGACTGGTTTTTGTCCATACTGTCCATACGAGCAGCGCACCGTCACCAAGGTCAAGCTGTCGCGGCATGTCATCAACTGCGCGATAACTTTCAGGATTGATTGCAACTTGGCGCCGATTGCCACCGACGCCAATATACCACTTTTTGAAGTGGTACAGCCACCGACCACTTCAGTCCAAGCCACGACTGCTGCAGCTTCCGTTGCTGGGTCAATAGCATCGTCGTCATTGGCAGCTGCTGTCAAGGCATCTAGCACATCCACAGCACAGGCACAGAGTAATGTTTGTACAACAGTATCAGCTGCAGGTCCAGTCATGACCCCAGCGGAGTCTCCAGTCATAACCACTACCACCACGACTGGCAAGACTGCACTGGCAAAGCTGGCCCGCCTCGCACCACTTCCAGAAGGTCTCGGCTTTGAAGTCTGCGAGGTGTGCGGCGCCTTTCTTGCCAGTCGGGAGTCACTGATGCTTCACATGACGCACGCCCACAAACTCGTGCTCCCTGATGTCTGTCGGACAGCTGAGAAACCGATCATCTCCTGTGACAAATGCATGGAGCGATTCTGGACTGGATTGGGACTGTCTGTCCATCAGCGTGAGATGCATGGTGGGAAATTGGAACCTGCTAGTCCGCCGACAACAGTATGCCCGCTGTGCCATCGGACTAGACTGAGTGACGTGGTTGAGCATCTAGCCCGGCAACATCGCATCACTTTGGTCGACATGTTTGCACAGCGCTACTGCAGTGTCTGCCAGCTGTCACTGCATTCTGCTCGGTCCTTCGAACTCCACATGCTCACTCGCCATGCCGATCTGTTCCCAGACCGGGCGGCTCTGTATGCAGCAATAGTTCTGGTGGATCGTGCGACGCGGGGCCGGGTCGGGATGGTTGGTCGAGGTCGCCAGCTGTCGGTGCTGTCCGGAGCTAGTCTCCGGCCTGGGTCAGAGCCCGGGAAGGAGCCAGGACCACGGTGTCCGGTGTGTGGATGTGAGCTGGCGGATGATGACCAGGTGGCGGAGCACGTTCGTCGGTCACATCGGTTCATCTGCAGTCACTGCGATCGTAAGTGTGGCTCAACAGCATTCCTCAGTCACCATGTCCAGACCTGCCACTCCACCGACAGCGTGGCCTGTGAGCTGTGTGGTCTCCAGGTCGCTGTCCTGTCTATGCCGGAACATCTGAGGACCAGCCATGTGCAGTCATGTGCCATCAGTCTCACCCGGCTTAGTGCCGATCATCTTCCCTCTGACCAGGTCGACGCTCACATGCCATCCTGTGTCGTAACTCTCACCCCCATCGAGGACGATCTCATGGATCAGGGGCGTAAGCGTCGTCACGGCAGCACGTCCAGTGGTGATAGTGTGACACCCAGTTCTAACGACGAGGATGACGACGATCTGCGAGACTGCACCGAAGTCATTCCAGATGAAACTCGGCCAGCTGCCAAGAAACTGAAACCTCTCTGAGCCAACTGGCTTGTATCTTAGGCCAGCTGCACCGTCATAGTTTTTGATTGATTGTTACGACGGACAGACTACAAACATTTTAATGATGGTGGCTGTTACTGAATGTAATAGCATTAGTTGTGGCGAATATTTTTGTTGCCAGCGTGGCGTGCAGCAAGGTGCAGACTTCGCTAACACTGTTAGTTTCAATCTAAGACTTAAAATAACTGTGAACCGACTTTACGCTATTGATATTTTCATGGTAGTTTGAAGAACAAATAACTACTTACGTTGTGAAAAGTAGGTTAGTAGTTAGCGCATTGAACCTAACGTGCTTACACAGACATAGAACACATTTGCTGATATTGACTCAGCGATATGGTCCTTCAGACCAAGCGCATTGCCTTGAGAACAGAAAAACTTTTTTGTGATGGTCTTGTCAAAAAGGTTTTTGCAAAGTTTCTGGATTTTGTTCTTTAATAGCTGTTGATATTTTCATAGTAGGCCCCTAGGAATAGTAGGCTCCGCTAATAGAATACAGCAAATAACTACTATGTTGCATTATCCTTGTATTTGTTTTTGTGTCTTTTTACCAGGGGTTAATTGTGTTTTCATTGTGTAGGCTTATATGCGCTTTATGCTAAACCATTTGACTGCGCTAAAAATCAGTTGTCATTAGAATTTATGCCTACAGGATGTTGCTAATTAACAAATGCGTTAAATACTACCCGGTGAACCGAGTAACTATGCTAGTACAGCTAGTACAGGCTTCGGTTACAGTTGCAGTCTACTTTCCAGCACTGTTCGCTCACTTTTGTCCTTGCTACAAGGATTCAGTGTTTGAACGAAGATGATGATTTAGCATATAGTGTAATTGTTAGTTGTTGCTTTAATTAATCATTAAGTTTTATAGTGTGATACAATTACATTGTTGCTTATATCACACATAACATTTTCACGCTTATATGCACAGTGTCAACATTAATTAAAAACACTCTCAGAAGTTCTAAAATCACGTACAATGTAAAACAGGCTTACTGCAAGCAGTTATTGAATAATGCTAATCAGCAATAATTAATTATAATTAATAATTAATTAGATGGCATTTGTCGTAGCCCCTAAATTTTGGGCTGTTGAAACATCTGTCCGAAAATCTTCGTCCAGAATTGCAAACTTTGAAGCTGGAAATCCCCACTTTGCATAAATTACGGGCAAAGTTGAAATTTTGAGCACCCATAATTTCCTCTATCGGTAATTTGCAGTGTCTGTAGAAAAATTGCAACTTCTTGCCGGGCCCACATGCTATTTGACCAACGGCGTCACTCAGCTACTAAATTAATCAACTGCAAGTGGCTTATTAAAACGTCACTGCAGCTAGGTCACGGGTTAATCCTGAGATATCGTCTGTTGCCGGTAGCCTCTCCGACGACGAGTAGATCGTTGGAGATGAAGTCGAGGCAGTTGACCGGGCCGTACCAGGCAGCATGCATTCGCCCGCCTGACGACATGTCCCATACGATCACTGCCATCTCCACCGCCGCCGTCGCCAGAAACCGCGAGTCAGGGCTAAACGACGCGTCCTTGATCGACGTGGCGTGACCTTCAAGGTCAGATGAAACCCGATAGAGGTCACTGGTGGCGTGCCAGAGCTGAATGCGTCCGCTGATAGTAGACGTCATAAGAAACTGGTCGTCTGGGGAATAGATGAGGTGCTTCGCCAGGGCTCCAAGATCTGGTAATGTTGCGATCAGCTTGACACTCGCGGTCGCATCACTGCACATGCACACAATGTACATACCAGCGACCTACGAATTCGGAATGAGCTTAGGCCCTATTAGCTACAATTAGGCCTACGTCAATTGGAAACTTGGGTTTACATGAAACACAGTGGAATTAGTCTGCAACAGTGCTTTTAGTGAATCATGGTGAAAGAGATAAAGGCGCGTGCAGAGCGAAGTATTAACTGAACTGACATGGTTTAGTTTTTGATGAAATGAGCAGAGAGCAAACAGTAATGCATTACAGTACACACCGTCTAACGGCGTCGGAACCTCTGAGGCCTACGCTCAACCAGCGACCAGTGGGCTCCCTTTGCTTAATTGCTCATTGGTCAATTCATCAAAAACTAAACCGTGTCAGTTTAGATCAGTTCAGTTACGTCGCTCTGTACGCGCCTTAAGGGCTCAGCAACATCGCATTGATTCGGGGCAGTCTGAGTGTAGGCCGAACTGGTCAGTCACTAATTCATTGCATTGCATGAGGCCTAACCGCAGAATTATAGTTGCGCCGCTAAGTAGCCTAATAATAATAATAATAAGACTTGTAAAGCGCCAGTATGTGCTAAAAGAAAGACTTCAGTGGCGCTGGAAATGTGCGTTTACGAGGCTATATAAACGGGCGACCGCAAGAAAAGTATTGACAGATCTTGAAAACGTGACAAAAACAGAACAGAAGACGGAGTATGTTCGTCATAGGCTCACGACGGTGGAAGCTATAAGCGACCCTTATTCTCACACAACGTGTCCGTATCCGTCGTGTGCGCGTCTGTCCCCCAAAAGAGCTATCGCCAACTGTCGCGAGTCAAGTCGCCTACCGGCTTGTCGCACAATTTGAGCGTTTTAACGAGAAATTTGAGCTAATGCTCGCGAGACGCGCGAAAGCCTATAGCAGTTCCGGTTCAGTAGTTTAGCTGAAAATTGGGGGGTTCACGCTAAGTTAATATACAAATACCAAATACTCTATCTGGATCGCATAACGATAGTTCCGTGGCGCCACTTGTGAATGATATACAGGGTGGCCCAAAAAAACGAGGCCACTCTGTTATATAGCTTCTAACTTCAGAAATACTGCTTAGATCTACACGATTTTTTGCAGAAATCAGGGTCGTTTCATTCTCAACACGAAAACATAAGTTATTGAAATTAATTATGTGCAACAGTGGCGCCACCTGGCGAATACGAGTCATATTGCTTCAAATAGTGATCGGTAATAGTTCATGACGCTTAATAACAGAACAAAATGCACATAAAATTACAACCACATTATAACACTTAGTCTGATTTAGTCATGAAATCAAT
>Ga0209367_1014448_pt1 | contig 10001 bp, 5 predicted proteins | sample WorMetLIZISLAND2_FD_187412 | JGI IMG/M metagenome (GOLD analysis project Ga0209367, IMG submission 187412) | Marine gutless worms symbiont microbial communities from Max Planck institute for Marine Microbiology, Germany - Olavius geniculatus... ...
TTACGACACCAGAACACGAGACGAAACAACGAGTAAAAACGAGCAAAAACGCAATAAGAGCACACGATAAAAGTAAACAACCTTCACGGGACGTGGCCACTCCAGCTATTATTATTATTATTATTATTATTATTATTATTATAAAAGTGACAGTGATGTCGTAAGCTACAAGTTTTATGGTGTTAACAAGGCCAAAGCACTACGACCGAGGCCATAGTTTCGAGATCGAGGACGAAACCAAAATTTTGGCCCCGAGACCACTTTGGGCTTTGGCTTTGAGGATTTAACATCTCCGTCGTTAGTTTTTTTAACTTTTAACAGCGGTGCAAAGGTGCGAATGAGCCAAAAATCGTGAAAACACCTTTTTTGTGTCAGAGGCTGTTCGTGGCTCTGCAAAGGCGAAATGCGGTCCTTAAATAGTCAAATACTTTGACTAGTTTTTCAAGCCTGCGTTAATTTTAAAAACAAAATTCAGGCCTGTATCGGAAGTGCTTGAAACTGAAAATGAAATCGGGCTGCGAAACTTGTACTAACGCAGCCTGCGATCATTTACCTTGCGGTTTGTCAGAGGTAATATGATGCGGTTCTCCGAGCACAATGCTAAACTTCTGATTCTTCTCATATTCGTCATGATTCACAATCCGCACTTTGATGTAGCCTCTGTATTCATCAGACGTTACAGCACCACAGCATAACGACTACTTTCAGTCACATGAGTTATTGCAGAAACAGGGATATGGTTTTGATTACAAAACGTCAAAGCGGTTGGAGCTATTCATAGAAAATCCACCTTAGAGCTACATAGAGCCACCTTAGACCTGCCATATGGAATATATAAAACGACACAGTGTTACCTAGCCCGACACAAGTAAACGCGTCCCGCCTCGACTTACTTACCCGGGAGGGATGGAAGGCTGAGTTGACCTTGGCGGTTACATATATGCTGAGATGGTTTACTTGTCCAAGGACGCCCATCCAAAAAGTAACCGGGCCCGGCGTAAGGCAACTACGTTAAAGCACGTTGATTGGACAAAACGTGTTAACCACTGGTAGGGGGCCTAGACCGCGCACAACCGTTTTCGTTGCATTGTGAGCACTTCAAAGGCAGAAACAGTACGCCACGTGACCGATAACGCACCTGTCTAGGACACGTTAATTTATACACGAACCGTTTTCACGGCGGTGAATGATGATGTTGAAGTCAGTTCTGTTATAGTATAAAACACTAATGCGACAGGATATAAAAACTGGCCGACGACCACTAACCGGAACCTAAACAGATTAAAGAAATCAACGAGAAAAAACTGAAAATAACAGCACACATTATCGCAAGATGCAACGTCGTGCAATCAGCGCAATCGACAAAGATTAACGCGCGTTACAAAAACCGGCAGTATGCCCACAGCACTGACTGAGCCAGAAATGTGAACTGAAGACCTTGCCTCCCTTACTCTCCCCTCTTTCCCTTTTTTTTCCTCCACCTCCCCTCCCTTCCCGTTCCTTTCTTTCTCTTCCCTTTCCCTTTCCAGACTTTTTCCCCTCTCCCCTTTTCTCCTCTCCTCCCCTTAGAAGTAGGACCCCTAAATTCTAGCTAAGTGGTCTGGGAAAACGCTGTGAGCTCCGTCGATATGGTTTGGGACGGTACCCAGCCGAAATCGAATTTGGTGCAATATAACCTTAAAATATGACATCTGGTGGCAACAAATTTAACTATATTCATGAGTCCCTAATATCTATTTCAACAAAAAAACTGATATTGGGGGCTTGAGCCGCCTGGACCCCCTTTGTATACGCCACTGTAGTATCGCAGATAACTGTTACCATGCACACCGGCGCCACCAATTTACGATGCCACCATCACGTGGATACGGCGCAGCGCCATCAAAAAAAGACACGTGAGCGCGTGCAACCGTGCAACCGCATCTATCCGGAAGTTTGCATGCAAGTAGTTGTCAAAGTGAGACGGCCGGGTAATCTATGCCGCAAAGTCGTCCGTTCGTTGATGTGCAAAAATAGCCGGCTGGCTCTGGCCATGGAGTGCGGAACGGTAAGTGGCCTGATCAGCGGAGGGGAGAAGCGGCAAGGTTACTTACAGCAGTTACTGCAATGCATGGATGCTTGCTTGCAGCGGCTTGCTGCCGCCCGAGCCGCTAAAACATAAACTCGTACGGTAGCGCCGCTTCTCGGGCTGCGCGGAAAGGCTTAGTTGCCTTAATGACCGACGGTTTGGCCACGAAGCCAGCGAGAAGACGCTAGCGAACACAGACACACACACACACACACACACAACCCTCTCTCTCTATCTGTAGTCTAGGCCTATATTTGTATTGCTTGCTGGCCACACGCCGGCCAACCATCGGTCCGTTTGACGTTGACTTATTCGCAGCAGACACGAACGATAGAACACACCGGTCTAGGATTGAGAGCTTTGTCGACAACCAACCGAACGCCAACTGCATGCAAACATGCGCCAAACTTCTCCATAGAGTTGCTGGATTTTTCGAAAGTCACGTCGTCCCCAACACTAGCGAAAAGCAGCCCAATTTTTGTCTTCAACACGAAAGCCAGTGATTCAAAAAGTAGACCTAAGTTTAGCAAGCAATTGGCGTCAAAGTCAGATTTTAGAGCTTCAGCAGTTAGCTGCCAAAAGTCGCCCAATAATTGGCGCTTTCCGGCCAATTTGCAGGCAACCCTGAACACCTCTCTGCCGTCCTAAGTAAGTGAGTAATAAATAAGCAAGTAATCTACATAGCGCACAATGCCGAGGGGGGAGGGAACTCGCCGAATCTGACGCGCCTTGCAACAGTGTCAGCTTGTACAAACTAGCAGAAAACATCAATTGTAGCGGAAACGCGATATCCTGTGGTGTAAGGCTCCGCAGTCCGCAACATGCGATCCAGAACTCAATCGACGAAAAAAAACGCTGTGCAATTGCAGCAGCGTTGATTGCACCAGCACGCACCACATATTTCGCAGTTCGCCGCGTTCACGACGCACATAACCGCAACTCGTGTCTGCGACTGACTGTCTGCGCGCCAGAGAATGTGCGTGCAAATTAAGCGCGCATCGTAACGACTGTAGAGGCCACAGCGTAAGTTAAGTGTGCGTAACAGATCGTGAGTGCGATGCATGGAGGGGCATCATACACGCCGTATTAACCCAGGAGCAAATTATCTATCACAGAAATAACGGGAGAGTTTTTCAGTTCTTCCAGGAAAAACCGGCACCATTAAAGACCTGAATTAGTACATCAAATTATCTCCATTCTGCTACGAAATGCGTTTTTTTCAAACCCAGAAAACTCCAGACCCTCTACCTACATTTTGGGGGGAAACTCCCGAATAAAAAAACAGAAAGAAAAAAAACATAAGTAAAAAAGGGGGAAGAATAAAAAAGAAAAGGGACAACAATGGAAGTGTAGCGTGAACACGGTTGCAGATAGGCACAAAAGGTTATCTAAGGTCGATAATTTTCATCTAATCTGAAAAGGCGTATGCCGCTTCCTATTAGTGAGTAATAGTAACCTTGGCTCTCTCTCACCGTTTGCGAGATATGGCCAGTTTTCCGTTTTAAAACGCACATTATTTTTACTCCCCTCCATTCAACCCCAAATTTGGAAACGTTCGTCTTGAAATGCATCTGCATCTCTGCATACCAAAAAATGATATGTGCTAATAATATGTGCAAAAAGTTTTTCCCTACGACCGAACGCTTAGCCACAATACATCCGTGACGAACAGACAGACGGACAGACGGACAGACGACAACCGTGCCATAGACCCCTACAGCATAGCTGTAGCCCGTCAAAAACGGACGAGCAAGACCCGTTCTGGGGCTTAATACGACGGCCGCAAAACAAAATTAATGAAACAAAAAGCCCAGCTGTCGTTATGGTTAGCCGACCGCACCACCTTTATTCAAGAATCAGCTTCCGACTTCCGGTCGCGGAAAAAAGTGATTTCCCGAAGTGACTACAGTCCAATACACGCTATTATGACGTTGCTACATCGAGCGCTACAATGATAGCTAGGATACGATAGGCTACGGTAATTCGGCGCTCGTGGGTGACGGCTGCAGGCGGAAACTTTGTATACAAAATTGCGGCCAAACCGCTGCAGATAAAGATGGTTACTATTGACAGCCTATAGGAACTCTTTATTGCCGTATCAAACGGTATCACGGCCAACACCCTATGACGTACGATTTAGCCACAATATGTGCGTTACAGACAACAGACGAACGACACATCGTACCCATGGCTTGACCTAACGATGATCGCGGAGTATATAGCTCCGTGCACTAATTAGCAACATGTGTCTTCGCCGTTAAATTTCCATATCAGAGACATTAAATGCGCCTAGAAGAACGCATGCAGACAGCCAACTACTGTGCCTTTGAGGTCGTGCACTTGCATGCAAACTGGCCACAAATTATCGATACCGTTTGCGTAGTTAATCATCGGGACTTTTTCAATGCTTTATCGATAGGCCGGATCTAAAACTGCGTGTCAAAGAACGCGGCTAACTGAGATGCAGCAAAAAAATAAGCGTCAGACCATAATGACGTTTGTAGCTATATGCCGGCAAAAGTCGACACTTCTGACCAGAAGCGCTTTACAATGTCGGAAGTGGCAGCTGATAGGCATGAGTTAATGATAATGCAGCGCAATGTACGATCGTGTAGACATAGTCGCCGTAAACAGCCCACGCTAACGGATAATTTGACTGACGGTGCAGTTAGCAGACATAGCACTGCCCAATTCACCCACACTTAGTCTTTGCAGTATAATCCATGCTAAGCATGCATATTGGCAATAAATACAAGTCTCGACGGAAACAGTCCTAACTTGCCACGGTCATTTCCGCGTCAGCTTCGCCACTCGTTATTTCGCTCGCGAATCAAAGACGAATAATAATAATCTCGACTTTTAATTTGCATTCGAGTCGCATGTCAGATGAACGCCGAACGCTAGCAAAAATATCAGGCTTGGATTCAAGACTTATCTTTGCAGACTAAGATTTCCAAAATAGCCTCTGGGGATAACCACAGACCAGGACTCAAATTTCTCGAAAAGCCTAATTTAAAAAAAAATAATTATATTTATAAACACAAACACGGACAAGAAACTCAGCTATTCGCGAGTGTGTCAGATGACGGATTGCTACAGCGTAATAAGATGCCTGCTTAATCAGACGTTATGGCACGACAAAACAACAAACAAAAATGAGACCGGGATTTCTGTTAAGCAAAAGCACAATCGACGCCGTCGAGTAGACAGACATACAATGTAGTTGGTTGCTTAACAGCAGTTCGCTGCAGTGGCGTAGCAAAAATGTGAATTATGGCGGGGGGTGGGTTCGCCTCTTTTCCCTCTCCTCCGGTCTCCTATCCTCCCTTCTTTTTCCTTTTCCTTCGTCTTCCTTCCCGTCCCTCTTTCCTTCCCCTGCCTCCAGATAAGAAGTAGGACCCCCTAAATTACAGCCAGAAAGTCTCGCAGCCCTGTAAGCTCCTTCAGCCGAAATTGAATATGATGCATTATAGCACTAAAATACGCAATCGGGTGGCAGCAATTTTAGTTATTTTCCTGAGTCGCTAATATCTATTTTTAGCAAAGAAATGAGACTTCCCTGGGCCTCTTTGTCTATACGTCACAGCCTCGTAATGGCAAACACGGCTGCTCTAGCAAGCAGTGTCAGTCAGCCACGCGGAGTCAGTGCGCCGAAGTTGTTTCACTCAACGCCGATATCTTCGGCACGTCGTAAAGTCAGTCTCGTTCGCTGCTTGCTTGCCATTAACTGGCAGCTCGTTTCTCGAGTCGCTGCCACTAGACAGAAGATTGTAAACGGAATGGCGCTGGTGCTTACACGACGTGCTTCGGCTTGGGGGAGGGGGACTGACGCAAGAGCGTGCGGACGCATATTCAATAACAGAACAATCGGATTATCATCAGCCATGATAACGATAACCTAGCGGAACGACACACGACTCGCATACTGCTGCATACACCTGCTTCGGAAAATGCACGTCTTATAGCTTACTGGCTCTCTTCTGTTACTTTCTCTAGCCGGATTCCACCTCACTAGCCCCGTATCCGTGATCACCCCGCAGTGTAAGCTGAAGTCTGGCTGAGAGCTAAGGAAACGGAGATTATCGCCGCCCTATAGCTGGAGGGGCTTAGATCGCTCCCCAAACTCTTGAGTCTCAATTGCCGTTCGCGTGGAGCTCTGACCGCAAATGCACTTTAGACGCATGAGCTAGCTCAGAAAACGCTCTCGACACACCGCTTTGAATTTCGGCCTCAGCGGTGCAACAACCGAAGACGAATACCTGGCTACGCGACTGGGAGTCCGATGGAAGAACAAGCGAAGAGAGAAAGCTGCGTCTGCTGCGCAGGTACTTCTCTTGCGTTCGTTGTCTATTTTCTTGTGTACCTTTCTTGCGTCATCTGCATCAGCTGCGTCAATGAATTACGAGTACGCAACGGCTTTGCGCGCATTGCGTTGCAATTTGGATGGAAAGTATAGGTTTTAGTCAAACATCAGCAGATGAGGGCAGACTACCTCGGTTCACCTTGCAATGATGTCTATTGCTCAGTCCGCGCATTCCGCTAAATTGACCGACAATTCGTCGCCAGCGCACGCTATAGCGTCATACAATCCAAGCACTGACATGCGTTGACTGTCATTACCATAAAGACGACAATATAGGGCCTATGATCATAATGAAACTAAACTAAAAACAAAACAATAATTTGGCAAAGAACGGAATTGCTCTCCTCGTTTGCGTTCGCCAGGTGGAAGCATAAGACTTACGATTTAGCTGCAATTTGCCAGACTGCATGCTTTGGCTGTAGATTTGACCCCAAAAAACTTTCCTTTCCTTGTGGGATCAAAGAGTCCATCTAAGACAGTGCGTCTTTGGACCCGCAGGTGTAATTGCCAAGCGACATCTAAGTCTTTCGAACAGTTTAAGCAAAGTGCACGAGTGTGACAGACGACAGCCGACAGAGAGACCACGATACGGCGATTATAAAGTAATAGGCGGAATCACTTGCTCTTAAGAACGATTCCGCCGAAAACTATCCTCAAACGAAGAAAAATAGCGTCGAGTTTTGCGGACGTTTGTTGCAGCAGGTCACGTAAGCGGCGGCGTTGCGTCTGCTACTCTGAGAAACGATGACTGACGTACGGTGTATAGGCCTATGGTATAAGCCAACGAATGCTGCTCATTCGTCTCGACCGCATTCCATCTGCCCAGCCAGCCCGAGAATATAACCAGGGTAATTTCTAGGATTTGACAGCTGAAAGATGTCTAGCTCATGGCCGGGAGGGAATGGCCCGACTCAAGTCAGTCTCTGACGAGCTGAGACCTTGACTTTGACCTTGATTTATTCCGCATACAACTGGACACATTGGGCCACACTCCGATGCCATCCGTGTCTGTCAAGAGCTGCCACTTCTGCTTATTCCCAAGTGAACCCCATTTTTTGTAATGTAGTGTGGTGATTAAGTCTAAGCCAGCTAAGCCATAGCAACACGAACGTCGTCGTCGCTGTTGGGGGTGACTCTTATTGGTGGATCAATGTGACGACGACGACCAATAGCACAGGTTGACACGCCCCCTACACGAAAACATAAATAGTTAGGTTACGGATCGGTGTGCGGTGTGTGTTCGGTAAAACGGATGTGATTCAAAAAACAGTCGAAATTTACAAGAATCGTGTTGTGTTATCTTTCCTGAGATAATTAAGGCTCGGTGCTTGCTGTGGTATGCGCTGATGGTCCATACGCAGAAAATGTCCAAGCCAGCGTAATCGTCTTTCTCTCAGTATGTTGTCCATGGTTTGTTGTCCGGTTCTGGTTCTGCCCTCAACGTTTGTTATCCTGTCTTTCCAAGAGATGCCCTAGGATGCCAAGTATGCTCCTCTGCCGTCTGTGATGTGCCGCATCCAGTCTTTCTGTAAATGTTGACGAGGTGAGACAAGTTTAAAAAGTAAATATTTAAATGTAAAATTTGAAAACTCACTTTTTAAATTCTGCTTTTAACTAGTTCGGTGTTTAGTACTGTTAACTGTTTTGCTGTTTGTTTTTTTATACTGCGCGAAGGCCTGCTTTTATATGCAATCTGCGCACTTTATGTTATTTAATGATGACGTTGGGCTCGGTTAGTACTTGGATGGATGACCGTCGGCAGACTGGTAAACCATCTCGGTATGCAACCAGCCAACCAGGTCAACTCAGCCTGGCCATCCATCCGTGGGTAGACGCAATGGGTAGGGCAAATATCAAGTGACTCCTTTGCCCTCAGTTATGAGTGCCCCCCCCCGTTTTATGGACGGCGATCGAATTCGAAAACGCCGCGAATTATATGCGTGACCGGATGCATTAGAGGCACTTCTGCTGATCAACCAATTACAGCGAGCTGCTATTGCACTTCTAAAATATAGATCATTAACCTAACCTGCTCGCTGATAGGCCGCCCACGTCTGGGACTATGATTAGACAGAGTATCGAACTCGTAACTTCCGGGACCCCGGATTGCGCTTAGAATCTCGCTCTAACGAGCCGAATCATTTGCAACCAACTTTTAGCAAGTTGCTAATGCTAATCCCTGTTGTGTGCTGAGGCCGACTCAGCCTCCTACCCTCGGTGAGATGGAAAATGGATACGAGCCAATTACGGGCTGCGGGGTAAGAGCCTAACGTAAAGGACCGTGGAGGTGGTACATGTATGTACTAGATACTGAACTGCTGGAATGGATAAGCGAGTACGCAGTATATACGAACTGATACCACTCCAGACAGTGCGGTATCGTACACGCTCAGATGGCATAGACTACACCGTTGTTTGCCTTATGACGCATGACTGCAGCCGAAAGTTGTGAAAACAGCACCAGTGCAAACTGAGTGTGGGCCTAATTTAAAGGCCAAATTCCATTACGCAAACTTTCATTGAAACTTCCCCGCATGGAAGTTTCAGTGAAAGTCGCGGACAGAAACGGTGACAAAGCCTTGCTACTTTTCCTTAAATTGTAAGTACGCTACTGTGGGTTTAAGTACAGAAGAACTATACACAGTGTCAAAAACTGCGGCAGTGTTATTTTTTTAATAACTCCGTGAACGGCCAAACTACGACTTTTGCATTTCACAAAGTGGTATAGCAACAGTGACAAAGCGCGCTGGACAAAATTATAGCCATTTACGTTAAGCTTCGTTGTGATGGTGCATGCCAAAAATTATCAAAATCGGTCAACGTTTCATGGAGTTATTCAAAAAATAAAAGTGGCACATACTATTTGAGACACAGTGTATAGAACTGTACTGACTCGATTTCGTCGTTCTCAAAGACGAGCTCGCTGTCTTCGTCGAAGTAGTCCAGACCCCCGCCCTTGGCCGTTGATTCGATAGTCTTGTAGGGCAGGGCGACTCGGCCGCGTGCACCCGATGACCTCGTCACGCGGATCTTTGCCTCGCCGATAGACTCGGGGAAACTGATGTCCTCCTGGTCGAAGTGAAACACTCCGCCGTGGTCATCATCGAGGATCATCACCGTGGCCATTGTAGGGTTCACCAGCTGTACTCTGCCGCCACCGCTGCCCTCTGTATACATCCATAAATAGCACATTTGTCATGAGGCTTAACGCTTATGACGTTGAAATTGCGATCGGGACAACTTCGGTTCGACTAGACTCGATTTACCTAGCCCGGAGAAATGGAAGGCTGCAGGGTTGACGTTGGTGTTGGTTATGTCCAGGTAGAGAGACAACAACAAGGTCAACCCTGCAGCCTTCTATTTCTCCGGGCTAGGTAAATCGAGTACCGACCTCTCTGGCTGCGTGTGACAGGTAGTAAAATTATGTGATCCCATATGGCAGGTAGACATAGATTCGGATCACAGCCTGGTTATGGCAAATATCAAAATCAAGCTGAAGAAGAAGCACAAAGCACAATTCAGAAAGCGAAGGGACATTGCTAGACTCAGTGATGAAGGAATTAGTAATGC
>Ga0209367_1014450_pt1 | contig 9999 bp, 5 predicted proteins | sample WorMetLIZISLAND2_FD_187412 | JGI IMG/M metagenome (GOLD analysis project Ga0209367, IMG submission 187412) | Marine gutless worms symbiont microbial communities from Max Planck institute for Marine Microbiology, Germany - Olavius geniculatus... ...
CATTAAGAGAGGGGGTGGGACACATGGACACATGGTTGCCCTTTCTCCCCATTTTTGAAAGTGAAAAATGTTTAATGAAAAGAGAAAAACTGATAGTAAAAAGATAGCATTTGCTTGGCCTAGCATAAAATCTTTCTGCTATTAGGTTCTTACACATGGGCCCCCTTTTTAACATGTCTGAATTCGCTTATGTTATCATGTCAGTGTGATAATTATATTTTTGTTCTACATTTTCATGTTTTGCATTAGAAATTTTCTTATGTTTTTATATGTTTATTCGGCCGTCACGTGGGTGAATTTGTTGTTTTTTTTTCTGTGCGTAGAAATGTGTTGTCACTTGATTTCAATCGCATCCCAGTTGTACCAGTTCACAGCATGGAGTCTTTGCCATCGGACTCTTACAGGCTACAGATAAGCAAGATGCGTTACCAACAGTACAGACAGATCGAGGCTGAATACTTCAGTGTGAGTTTTACTAGTAGACTGTTCGTATCATATCAAGTCATATTAAACATTTACTAGTGCCCCCTTACATGGTAAAAGACCATGGGTGCATTACAGAGTTCAATGTTAATAGATATGCAGTGTCATCTGATCAAAAACAGTCATGACTTATCGTGGAAAATGCTAAAAGCATCACAGAATTAAAAATGTCTTCAGTTGTCGTTTGAAGGCTGCCTGAGGCGATGTTTTTCGAATAAACTCGGGCAAGCGGTTCCATGCTGCCAAACAAAACATCGCTCAGTCATTCGATCAGTCAATTGAGGTTATGTAGGTTTTTACACGTGAAAGCAGCTACTGCTTTCAGCGTGTCTTAGCCATCACAATTCTGTCTGTCCATTCGTCTGTCTGTCTGTCTGTCTGTCTGTCACATGGGTGGATCAATCAAAAGCGGTGCAAGCTAGGATCACCAAATCTTCACCGTTGGCTGCCTGGAAGACTCTAGTTTCAGGAACCGTAAAGCTTTTCCATAAGTTCTGGCGCCACGGAACTATTGTTATGTGATCCAGATAGAGAATTTGTTATTTGTATATTAACGTAGTGTGAACACCCCAATTTTCAGCTAAACTACTGAACTGGAACTGCTATAGGCTTTCGCGCGTCTAGTGAGCATTAGCTCAAATTTCTTGTTCTTACAAACCAAGGTAATCTAGATCTTTTTTCGGACCGTTGTTGTTTATTTGTTTCTTTGCAGTGTGTGAGGGCAAGCGTGACACGTGCTGTGTTTGACTGTCATGGTGTCAGCGTCGCCAAAGTTTCTACAAACCAACGCTTTATTGCCTATGCCACTCTGCAAGGTTCAGATCATTTTTCTGTTATATGTTGCTATATGTGGTCACATAGCCGGCCTGGGTTGAGAGGTACATGAGTCCAAAGATCAGTGGTGTCATAGGACAGTAGGTTTCAGTTTTCCGACAGAAGTGATATCGGTGCTTAAATTTTAAAAAAAATTTCCATCAAATGGGTGATTTCAGCAACAAAATTCCGTATTTTTTTGGAAGAAAATTTAACAACAGGTTAAAGTTAACTTGTGGGCGGGGACAGTCCTCTGCCAACAACACTACTGTGGGGAATCGGGATTTCCCAGCAAGGTCTCGTAGCTTTTCCCATAGAATCGGAATATACTGGGTGGTGCATAAAAAGTGTATAAACACGCTTAACATTGATCGAGCAACGGGAAGGTTTAGGAAACGATTAGCCTTGATTATTGCAGTCTACAGCAGTCATGTTAAACACTATGTTCAACTGTTCAACATGATCACTATCCACTGCAAAGGTAGGCTGGTGATTTTCATAACTGTGCAGTTGCTTTATCTGCGTAAAATGTGTCCGTTGGACGTTTTTGTGCAACACATGCACAATCTGCGGCTGACCTGTGTCCAAAACTTTAATCATTGTTGATGCCGATGCTGTATCACTGCAGGCGACTGTCTGGTAGTGGACAGCAGTGACCTGTCCGTCAAGTTCTACTGGCTCAGTTCATCACCGATCGGTGACTCATGTCCTGTGCTAGACATCTCCTGGACTCTCGATGCTATGCGTCTCGTCACCGTCAATTCCGCCGTATGTTGCCGTTTCTCGACTTTCTCACACATCTGCATGGTGTTTTGGTAAAAAAAACCAATACCCTTTTTCTTTTTTTGATAATTCTGTCACATTGCAATAAATTTGCACATGATTTTAGCAGCTGAAGCCACAGAAATGCTAATGCAAAATAATTGAACGAAATTCTGCTGTTAGTTGAACATACTTTGTTAGTTGTGGCATAATGGTGACGTCGTGAAATATACTGCCGCAAGAAGTTTGCTTGTCTCAACCAGTGCTATCAGTTGCTGCATGATAGCTAGTATCAGCTGCCGTGCTTCAGTGATAAACTTTAGTTGGTTTACTGATAACAAACTGTTGAAGTTTCATTGTTGCAGTCCAAAGAAACTGAAGAAAGTTGGAAAACGATCGTGCTTATGTGCTTGTTGTGATAGTTTTGACTTTTGCACCTTCCAGCGAGACAATGCACACACATGCAGGGTTGCAAGATGGTTAAGTTTCTTTCTTGCAAGACACATGTCTATACTTTCCAAGCAAGTCTGAAGGTATGAAGGGTTAAATCACCATTGCTTGCAAATGACCCGTGGTGAGGTTTGAAATACCACCTGAAAGTTGCGAGTCTTATACTTTACCACTAGTCCACTGGGGCTGATGCGATGCGCAGTTTTTTTTTCAAACTGTAGAGCATTTGTGTTGTAACGTTGTCGCTTCATTTTTTCATTTATCTGATGTCACGAGCACATTTCTGTTGGTTTCCTGCGTGTGTGCTAGGGAGTGGTTGCAGTGTGGTCGATGCTAATGTCGAAGCCTGCAGTCATTCCGTCGATACAACAGTCAGAATGTTGCAACATTGCACCTGATGTTTACGGACTGTTTCCTTTGCTGCTTCGTCCTGTCTGTCAGCTCAACACCAGTAACAGTGACATCTTTCACTTACAGTCAGGTTGGCAGCATTTTTATCTGTCTGTCTAGTGACGTCTTTAGGACTGGCTAAGGGGGAAGGGAATGGCAAGTGCACAGAGCATGAGCCTATAATGATGATGATGATGATGATGAAGGACGAATCAACTTTAGCGTGGCGTTAAGTCCTAAGACTACAAGGACACGTAACAATAAGCCTAAACAGTGAAGTCACGTAATAGTAGTCAGTGCAATGAGACGTTGTTAGTCATGACTGTAAGACCGGGCAAAAAGCTCGGTTTTTAGTCTGCTGTGGAAAATGTGCAACAACGGAGACGACCGGACTGACTACGGCAGACTGTTTCAGACTGATGCAGCAGTCGCTGGAAAGGGGACTATAATGGGGGACTAGATGTAGCTTTCACTTAAGGGGTGAAGCTGAGAGCTTCCTAAAGCTGAAATACTTTTTACTTTTGGACGTTCATTAGAAGCAGCAGATTTGCTCACATCTCTAATATTTGGAAACGTAGAAAACCACAGATGTTGGTGTTGGCTCATAAAGGAGGGCGTATCACATAATATGCTCTCTCCTTAATACGATGGCACTGTGTCTGTCTCTCTGAGTCTGTTTGTTTGTGTGTCCATTTGTCTGTGTGCCTGTCTCTGTCTGTCAGTCTCTGTTTTCGTCTTTCAGTGTTTATTGCTGAGATAGCAGACAGGGCATAATTCAAACTGCAAAAGTTTTACCACTACAGTTGCTGAGATTTTCTTTCGTAGCACTGTCTTGAGTTGCCTGCTTGCAAATTATCCATAGTAAGATTTGAATCACAGCCTAAGAGTCTGAGATCTTGCTACTACTCCTTTTGAATCTGCATTTTGTAAGCATAGGGGTGATGACTGTCAGAATTACCCAATTGCAATTTCACAAGACTGCTTTTGAAGAATGGCTGAACTCGGGGTAACTGGGAGTAAACAGACAAACAGGCAGACGGCGAGACACAAAACAGTTTGGTTACATGTCAATAGTAGTTCATGATTTTTTGATAGGCATATCAACAGCTATTTCCAGTCCTTGAACATGGTCTTTTTGATAGTAAAGAGCATTTTCACTGAGCTTTAAAAAACCTGAATTCTGTCGCATTTTTTGCAGAATAATTTTACGGATTGCTTGCAGTTAGTGTTTGTTACTACTACTGCCGTTGTTGTTGTTGTTGTGCTAGGTTCACTGCCTGTATCTACTACACTAACTCCCACTGATACTACTACAAGCAATTATCATCATCTTCAGCAGCAGCAGCAGCGTCGGATGCATGTAGCATTTGACGCAAGTCTCACCTTCACTGCTATGCAGGCAATTACTTTACTTGCACTTTAAAGAAATGGAACATACAATGTACATAATTACGTATGCTTTATGTGTCCCAAAATTAGCGGCACCCCTGTTTCAAACACACCTAATTCAGTTTGCAGTTCATGGATTTCAGCGAAATATCGTACACTGCGCTATCTTAACATTACTTATTGTCGCACTCGTTATGACATATGCACCTTACCGTGTGTGCTCAATGTAACGGCATTATGATGTCAGAGTTTGTTTACATTAAGATAAGTTCAGTGCATTGTTGTTGACAAAGGGAGCTAGCAGCAGCATACCTGCCTTAGACTAAGGCCTTGCGTCGAAGCCAAAAGTGGCCACTTTAAGCTCAAACTTTAAATACTAGTGCAGAATGATTGTCTCAATGACTGTTTCAGATTTTGTTTAAAAACATCTATTGGGTATTAACGATTTCACATTAACTTATCTGTAGGGGTGCCGCTAATTTTGGGACATGATTGAGTATTTGGACAGCTTTGGAAACAATTAGTTTTACTTGTTACAGTGAAGGGTGATCGTGTTGAACACTTGACCACAGTATTCAACACAACCACCCTTCACTGCAATGAGCGAGGCTAATTGTTTCCAAAATAACTGTCTGTGATGCACGTATGTTCCACTTTATGTGGCACTTTGTTTGCATTACTAGACAGCAATGAATAACGGTAATGATGCAGGACTTAAGATTAAGTGGTTGTGTTCACTATGAAATGACAACTATCATGTTTTTGTTCACACGCACATACCTTTGTCACCAAGCAGCTACTGCAGTGTTGTTGCCTGTGGTGGGAGCAGCCCCATTTAACATCCATTTAACATTTAACGTCTCAGCCAGCCCTAGCTAGAAATGTGAAGGGCACGCTTAGTAAATTTGACAGGGAGGTTGTACCACTCCGTGATGTTGGCATCTCTGAAGTTGAGCGATACCGCTCTGCTTTACGCACTCTTCACAGCTAAGCAGTTGTAGATGCACAGTTGAACTTTGTACCAAACCTACTTTGCCGGAATTATCATCATTCGAATGCTACCTTTCTAGATCCATCTGAACTACTCTTGCTGAGTTATGTTTGGGTCACTGCTGGCTCCTCAACTCTTACAAGGCCCGCATCACTGCAGGCGTGACAGATGTTTGCCCGAACCACACTTCGTTGAACATTTGTTCCAGTGCCCTGCATGCCCGACACAACTGACAACTCAAGACCCATGGGACGATCCAGATGCGGTGGCTGATTTTCTCAAGTTCGACGACAACTAACGAAGGAGAGGAGCTGTGGGCTACAACAACAACAACAGCAGCAGCCCCATTTATTTGGGGCTTGCAGCTTTCTCTCGGTCCCTGAATCTGCATTGCTGCTTACAGACCGCCGGTGTGTGCTGACATGCTTCGTGCATTAGCTTCTAGAGCCAAACAACTTTCATTTTTTGAGTACCTGGTAGGTTGAAACGTCAGCAACTAAACTAGTAAGGATTGCAATAAATTTACCCATGGCATATATGTAAAATTATTAGACTGTGGCTTTTGTTTAGTTGTCATTTGCATGTCATGTGCCTGCAGCCGTGGATGTGCGTTGCTACTGACAACGGTGACGTCATTCGCTGCGATGTGACGTCACTCGCTGCAGCCCAAGCTATTGATCATGACGATGACGATGACAATTATGATTATGATATTAGAAGCCAACGGCAGGCATCAAAGTCATATATCATCAGTCGCAAGAAGGTTGTCAATATCATTTGTCTTAGTTTTTCAAATATGCTGGCTTTATTTCTTTGTTCATTATTTTTTTTGGTAAAGCTTTAATGCTGATGGTTGTGCAACACTTTTCTGAAGTTTTATTTTCCTTCATTTTATGTTCATTTTTTTCTAATTTTGTACAGATTTCTGCATACGTGCCGAGCACTTCCATGACTGCAGTTGAGCTTTTCCACTAGTTTGATTTTTCAAAATTCCAATGTGTGAACTTATTGCAGACGACCACTGCCTGTCGGACGTTCTGTCACATTAGTGGAATTAATTTTTTTCAGCAATTGGTCCATGCCTCTCTTGATCCAATTTTTCTCTGAAAACTTTGTCATCGAACATTGTGAGTTTTGGTTGATCTCCTGATGAGTAAAGACGATATCACGCAGTTTGCGATATCATCTTTACCGATTGGAGACCCATTCTAACTTATGAGTTGAGTTTGGCTGTCAGTGGTTCACAGTAGTGCCACTTTGTGATTAGCGTAGTTCAAAATTTGACACTTGTCAATTTTGCAGTTCTCAAAGGAGTAGAAAGCTGAGTTGATTCACTGGCATAGATTTAGAATGTAAACTCTTTATGTGTGAAGTAAAAAATAGCGTCTAGTCTAATTGGACAGCTGTTAACGTTTAACAGACTTTTCAATAAATGTTGTCGTTTGATGTATTTGTATAGCTAGATTAATTACTGTTTCAATTTGTGAATTTATTTAAAGATTAATGTTCGGTATTGTCAAAATTATCAGGTAGTGTTTTCCATTTGGTTGTTAACTGACAGGTCGAGATCTTGTCGACAAGTCTGCAGCCCTGTGAGGGCGTGGAGACTGAGTTGTTCCGAGGTCACAACGCTCCCATGCTGCTCCTTGGTTTTATACACAACTGTCGTGATATGATCACTGTCGACAACACAGGACGAGTCATTGTCTGGAAATATACCAGGTTTGTACCACTACCACTACTACTGCTACTGCTACTGTTACTGAATCAAGATTGGACAAAGTGTGGTCAAATCGATCTGCTCGATTTTGTTACAAGGAAGAGCTATGTTTCTGATCATTACAATCTGGGACTCAATGATTTGCATCCAGAATTTTATTAACTAATATTGATGATGAGCATGTTTAGCCCATAACTCGCTTGCCATTTTGAAACCGAAGAATGGCTGACAATATTTTACTGTATCAATATTATTGGTATTATATGTGCATATGATAACTGTATATGTGCATTTGTTTATATCAGTGGGTATGTGACATCGGACGGATGGTTTCGCACTGGTCAAGTGTACCAGTTGTCAATGCATAAGAACACTTACATACCGTCAGCTGACAGACCTCCGAAGGTTTCACTCACTCAGTTCTATACATGCACGTGTTGTGTCATGTGAAAGTAACATATTGAATGAAATGCATGCTGCTTCAGGCAGCATCATTGATAGCTAATACCTGACCGTGTAGCTTGGTCTGTATATCAGTTTTATACTTGGTCTTTGTCTTAGAAACTAAGGTCTCTCTTCAGCTATTAAACTTTCCTAAAAACTCAAGTTCTTTTCCAGCCACAGGGTCCACAATGAGTTGGTGGCGTGGCGTACTTGGTAACGCGTTTCGGATGAAACGAAGGTACTCTACGCCGAGCCCGGTTAGTACTTAGATGGGTGACTATCTACAGTACGGAGCCAGCCAACTAGGTCGACTCAGCCTTCTACCCTCGGTGGGATGGTAAAATGAGTACTGGCGGTGGTCAAGGCCATCGCTAGGGAAGAAACGGCGAGTTCTGCGCAACAGTAGGCCCTGTGGCCAGGACTGCAAGTATACCAATCTAGTTGGTTAATCCAGCCGACTTGGGCTGTATGCTGGCTTAATTGGGCTCCGCCCTCGCCGGCTCAAAGTGCCGTCATGGGGATGAGCTCCCACACAACGGGCCTAGTTCAGCTTCGCTGCCTAGTGCCTATGTGAAATCTTCTTCTTCTTCACAGGGTCCACAATGCGGCACTGATTTCCGTTTTCTTAGCTCTCAGACAGGCAGAGACTAGTTTACACTCGCAAACCACCGATACAGGGCTAGTGCATTGTGTTGTGTACCTTTTTCAGGTTTTATCTTTTGCTGGTACTCATTGCACCTGAGGCTTACTCTGGCAGCTTCGACGTGGGTGATTTGGCTACATGCCAAGATAATGTACCGGTACCCACAAATGGTCACCCACTTTATTACTTACCGGGCTCAGCACAGAGTTAACTTTGTTGATGCGAACAACAACATTGATGACGTTAGTGCAAATTATTTTTGCTGCCGATGTTTGTCGTTGTGTGTTGTTAACAGGTCATTTTTATGCAGTGGCAGGGGCAGCAGTGGAACAGAGACAAGGACATGCAGACAGACAATCAGAAGGATGGTGAGGAAGAGACAGAGCAGAACGAGGAAGATGACAAGGAGCAGGAGATAGAGCAAGAGGAGGAAGAGAATGAGCAATATGAAGAAGAGAACAAGCAATGGTACGTGGAGCAGGGAGAAAGCAGAGAACAACGGAATGAACAAGACACGGAGATGGACAAAGAACATGACAAGGAGAAGCAAGAGACAGATGAAGAACAAGAGAAACAAGAGGATAAAGAACAAAATGAGCAAGACGAGGAAATGAAGAGACAACAGGAGAACGAGCAGGACAATGAACAGGAGACTGGACAGGACAATGAGACAGACAAAGAGCATGACAAGACAGAGGAAGAGGAGAGAGGAGAAGAACAGGACAAAGAAGACAACGAACAAGACACTGCACAGGAAACTCAGAGTGACAAGGAGACTGATAAAAAGCAGGACAGCGAGGAGGACAGGGAAGCTGTTGGGCAGGCAGAACAGCAGCAGGAGCAGCAGCAAGACGTAGAAGAAGATAGACAGAAGAAAGATGCTGATACAATAACTGACAATGAAAAGACAGGGACCAGAGATAATAGTGAAGAACTGACTGCTGCTGCTACTGACGATGGTGATAACGATGATGATGATGATGGAAAGAGATCTGCTGCTGAATCTCGCATTGCACGACTCCCTGCAACCCGACTGTGGCACCGACAATACAACAACCAGCAACAGACAGTCGTCAGTATATCCTGTATTCTACTTTTTTGTGCTGCAGTTGTAGCTGTCATCTATATCTTGAATGAAAAAAAAAACATTCAGACATTTGTATCTTTGACAAATATTAACTTTGGACTTTTCAAGAGATCTGGACTTTGATACAAGGTTTTTGAGACAAAAGACTGCAGTTTTTGTTTTGGAAGATCACACATGTCGACGGAATCACCAAGATGCAGAGTTTGGCTGTCTGGTTGTTTAATTGTCAGTCTGTGTGTCCGTGTAGACAATGATCTACAGTTCACGTCGCCCGGTGCCCACTACAGGCGGCATGTTTCACTCAGTGACACGCAGCAGTCTGACAATGCAACTGTTGGCTTACAGCCGTCAAGTCTTCCTGCCCCACTCACTGCCGTGCAGTCGACTTGTCACATGTCGCATGTCTCCTGCTGCCGATCTGATTGTCTTCATTTTGCTTTTCCCGCGCTCGTCTCCTAAAGGTATGCTGCACCAAATGCAGTCTTTTCTAAGCCATAAGACTCATAGGGGGCCGTCCATAAATGACGTCACGCTCCGAGAGGGGAGGGGGTTTACATTATTGTGACGATGTGTGACGTAGGGGAGGGGAGGGTTAGAGGAAGTGTGACATCACATGCGTCACATCTGTGGAAAGGCACAATAGACAGCCACATTCATGTTGCCAACTCGCCGTATGTGTCAGGACGAGGAACATTTAGGGACACTGTGCTTAATTTTACACAATTTTGTGCATTAAATTGAGAGTAGACAAGTTTGATAATGGATATAATTTTATATATTAGAATTAGGATATGCTGAAACTTGTCTCTGTACTCTACACTATAGGC
>Ga0209367_1014452_pt1 | contig 9999 bp, 5 predicted proteins | sample WorMetLIZISLAND2_FD_187412 | JGI IMG/M metagenome (GOLD analysis project Ga0209367, IMG submission 187412) | Marine gutless worms symbiont microbial communities from Max Planck institute for Marine Microbiology, Germany - Olavius geniculatus... ...
GGCAGAGCCCCTGGTGGGGGGTTAGGGGGGCGAAGCCCCCCTGAAGCTGAAAGCTTTTTGCTTCTTGAACGTCCGACGGAGCGGCAAAACTTTAAGATGTCTAATTCGATTCGACTCAGTCTAATGTCGCAGTGCAAAAGGCTCAAACTTTTGGGGGAGCAAGAGCTATGGCCTGCTCTCCCGTGCCAAAAGTTGGGGGAGCAGCTGCTCCCTCTGCTGCCCCTGTTCCAACGCCCATGTCGTACGTCGACGACTTGAAAGTTTGAAACAACGCGCTCGGAGTCACGTGCGATGTTATTGAACGTGCTGCTGGCGAGAGACGTCAACGTCTACGCGCTTGCGTTCGTGCTGAAAGAGGACATTCTAAGCAACACCCCAATTTTCAGCAAAACTACTGAACCGGAACTGCTATAGGCTTTCGCGCGTCTCGTAAGCATTAGCTTAAATTTCTTGCACATTTAACAGTATTTCTATTTTCAGTATCTCTCATTTCATTTTTCTAGACATTTCAGTTCTTTTTAGTTTATGTGCTAGATAAAAAACTGAGAGTTTGTCTGTCAGTTTTTGAGTGCAAATTCTCTATTGTATTGTATTCTATTGTATAATGTAATAATATGAGCTGTAATAAATATGATGCGACGTGATACGTATCACTTTTTAGCCGACCGTACTTAACAGTCGAGCTATTGGTCCGATTGTCGTCCGTCCGTCCGTCTGTCGTCTGTAACGGATGTATTGTGGCTAAGCATTAGGTCGTAGGAAAAAAACTTTTTACACGAATAATTAGCCATATGTGCCTTAAGCTCGGAAATGCAAAATCTCACCGTTTTTGAGATGGACAGTTTTCCGTTGAAGAACGCAACATTTTCCTACCACCTCCATTCAGCTCTGATTTTTTGCAAATGTTTTCTTTTCACTAAACTTCTGAAATTTTCATGTCCAGGTTTAATACACATGGCTAATTATTCGTGTAAGATGTTTTCCCTATATGACCTAACGCTCAGCCACAATAGTTTCCATCTGTTACAGACGACAGACAGACAGACGACAACCGTTACGGTCGACTAAAAAAAGTGTGCCCCTCTTTACACATTTCTTGGTTTTCCCATGGTATGGCCTCAATCCCCAGTTACAAAAGGTGGCGCCGCCACTGTCACTCTCAGTCATGTTCTGTCTGTCACTGTCGGTCATCAGCCATTCAGCCTAATGGGGCATTTACACGATCCAGATGCTAACATAGTTAAACAGTCGTAGGTAAGTACGATTCTACGAAACAATTACCGGGTGTTTACACGATCCAGCAAACGTCCAGCAAGGACGTTTGCTGCCATATGTTATAACGGAGCTGGACGTTTGCTGGATCGTGTAAACACCCTGTAATTGTTTCGTAGAATCGTACTACGACTGTTTAACTATGTTAGCATAATACTTGCATTAACATTGATTCTCTATCTGTGCTTACCAACTTGTACCAAATGACTCTAGGCGACTTTGGTGAGGTGATCATATCACTGAGACTGAATCAGTGCTGACTGACCGCGCCTTCACCACCGGCGTCACCGCAGCCACCTACCGGAGTGCCGAACTGCCGGTATCTACTTCCGCCCATGCGGTAATTAGTTAGATCATAGATAATTAACGTGTCTATGGTGTTGGTAATGTTTTGTGTGAATAAATTGTATGAATTTTATGACCTGAATTACGAACTTTTGTGTATTTTGAAGAATCGTTCGCTTAATGCTGTGAATAAGGATCGTACGACTTCGAATAGATAAGATGCCCAGTTGCAAACTGTCGACAAAAGTTATACCTGCTACATGCGCCTGGTCGTTGCTCCTCGGTTGCACTGCACTGTTCTACGTTTTTGTGTAAGTAAAATGCTACACTTATTATTATTGCGAAACTGTAAGAGCGGCAGATCAATCAGATGACGATATCTATTTAGTATCACTGGGATACGGTAACAACTGGGCTCTGATTGGGGGTAACTGGAACTTTCGTTCCCACGTACTTTCGCTCTCAGGAGCGAAAGTTCCATGTGGAACTTTCGCTCCCTGGTACTTTCGTTCCCTGGAACTCTCGTTCCCAGGAACTTTCGTTCCATGGAACTTTTGCTCCTCACTCAAGAGTTAACATTATAGGCCATACACACTTAATGCTTAATGGAGGCAGCTGAAATGAAAGGACGCCAGCATGCGGTGTAAATGCTCAATGTCCAAAACAAGGAAGCCCAGCTGTCGCTAGGAAAGACGCGTGCTACAGCCTATAAAGGTTTTCCGAAAAACTAAAAATGCGTTTAGGGAAGAGACAAGAGTTTAAAATAATAGTAAGAACTTGACAAAAATATAATTTAAGGAAAAATTTATAAAGAAATATAACTTGAGAAAGAATTTAGAAAATTTAATATATTTCAGATAAAATAATTAATAAATAAATTTGCTAGAACGTTTCATCTTTTACTACAACGAAGCTATACAAAGATACGAACAAGCCATAATGCCTTAATACCATTAGTTTATCAATTAAATAATCCTAATTCATGTTGGGAGTGAAACCACGTTACTTTGGCTGTGGGAGCGAAGTTCCATGGAACGAATGTTCCTGGGAGCGAAAGTTTTACGCCACTTTCGCTCCCGAGAACGAAAGTTCTTGGAAGCAAAAGTTACAGAGAGCGAAAGTTCCATCTATGGAACTTTCGTTTCTGGGAGCGAAACTATGTGGGAATGAAAGTTCCATAATTCCTTATTGGGCTGGACAAGACAGTAGACTTCCATGTCGGCGTTTCGGCGAAATCACATGATCGCTTACTCGTAAATTTTGCAGTAATCACACCTTATTGCACATTTCATGAATCTTTGTCGTCGGGTTTCATTTGATTTCCGGACACACTAACTTTCTAGAACAGTAAGACAGACTTTTTAACAACTTCAACATGAACTTCGCAAACATTGCACTGGACTGTCATGGCAGTCATAAACATCCACTAATATAACATAACGTAACATCAAACATTATGTACATCAGATGCGTAGGCATCTAAAAACCGAGAACGACATTGTTTAGATCTTCAGACTTAGGTGTAGAATTATGGTTAGTTTTAAGGTTAGCATTAGGAATAGGGTTAGGGTTAGATTTAGGGTTTGTAATCGCATTCAGTTGCAATGAAAATAACTAAAATGCAGTACGATCGGTGTCATAATCGTTCTCGGTTGATAGTTGCTTAAAGTAAACAGCTGTGATGTAGAGATCGCATATTCACATTGCATGCACATGTATGATTTGTTGCGAAATAGTTAGAAAAGCGTGAAACGATCGTAAATATTTTTTTCATTTTCAGATTTTAGACATCTTTGGCAGCTGATTAACGTAAGTGAAATCAGAAATTTGCGAGTAAGTGATCATGTGATTTTGCCAGCGTTTCTCCTGTGTCCCCACCCCCTACAGTGATCCTGTCATCTTTAGACTAACAGTTGCTCAGCCAGCATAATAAATCTTTTGTTAATCATTTGTTTTTGCCTTGTCAATGATTGATTTAATGCTTTGTCTAGAGAGCCGACAGTCGGTCCTCTAGGCTACGTACTACAGGGCCGACAGTCAGCCAACAGTCGACTGTACACTGTCGTAAAAGATTGCCTACGACAGTACGAGAACCCATCATAATGCCGCAGACAGATGCCCTCACGGCAGCTAGCCACTGATGAGATCAACCATAGCAAGGTACAATGCCAAGGTGTCATGCCTTCATACCAGTTAGCCAGTCAAGTCTGGCAGCACTGCATTTGAATGCATAACCGATTTTGCATCCTTAATTAGGGTGTACATATGTGGCCACATAATTGTACGAAACATCCTTAAATTCGCACACTAAAATTTAATAGCTAACAAAACTGATTAAGGTGCAATAACTAACTTTAACCATAACTCTAACTCTAACACTAACCCCAACCCTACTCTTAAACCCTAATCTTAAACCCTGTTAAACCCATAAGGTAAACACTAACCCTAAACATTAGTACCATCTGTTTAATCTAGGCCTAATGCTGGTTTCTCCTGCTGTCAGTCCTCTAGGCTGCATACTAGAGGGCCAGCCAACTGTCGGCCCTCTAGTACGCAGCCTGGAGGATCGACTGTCGACTCTCTAGACACCTGGTTGATTTAAACTAGTATGGTATGTGCTGATATTAGGCAAAAAGTCGTTCCCGAGCCATAAGGGCCACAGGTGGTTTTGTTAGTCTTCAGCTAGACACCATTTTACACTGCAAGACCATAGGTATGAGGCTAGTGCATTGCACCGTGTGCCTGTTTCCATCACGTTCTAGCTGTTGCTGCTACTCGTTTGAGCCTAGCCACAGAAGGATGGCCAAGCTGAGGTGACCTATGTGATTGGATACATGCCCAGATAGTTAATTCATTTCCCAATGGTCACCCATCCAAGAACTAATTGGGCCAGCATTGATTGACTATTGATATGACCTCTGACATTACTAATTAAGCCAAACTGTTGGCTGATAATGTACTTTCGTATGTGATTTAAATATTATATTTTGTTACCGATGTTATTTACTTTCATATAAATATGGGTTGCAGTGTGTAATTAATGCAGTGTAGAAATATTGATAGTTTGATATGATATTTTTGTGATATTATTACTAGTTGTTTGTTGAACGTTTCTTGTCAGTTGCTTACTTTTTGTGTATCATTTTATGATGTTTCTGTGATGTACAATTTGTCTTATTCAAAGGTGTCCATACTTGACCGACACTTACAGTATTGGAATTCCAGTTTATCAGAGTATTGTTGCCATTTTTGTCATTACAAACTTTGGTTTGGCAACATTTATGGATCCAGGTTTATATCCTAGAGGTCAGTATAAGTCTGCTTGTCTTTAAGTTTTAAATTTTTGGTGCTATTCTTTTATCGCTGTTTTTTTTGCCGTTTGCAGCATTTTCACATAATTTTCTATTAGATTTGCAGTGTTTGTAAAGCAACTTCTTCACGAGCAGCTGCCACAAGACAAAGCAGTTGCAAAATTAAATATCTTATTTGTACTTAATTTTTTTTTTGCATTTAGATTATAGTGTGAAGATTTTGAAGAATAATATTTTGTAATTTCTGTTGTGTTGTTAAATGTACTTTAGAAGAAGTTGCAGCACACTTTGCACAAACTAAATCCAGGCAGCCTACAATAGGCTATATCACTTTTTTGTCATCATTGTCATTGTTGTGTTGAAAACTCTAAAGGCTATTGGTATTGTGGCACTAACAATGTACATTCAGCCATTGACCAGTCTAAAGTGTTGTTTGTAAGCTGTCATACTGTAACAGAATGGTAGCATCAGGTAAAGCTACTGATTAAGACAGCATTTTTGCCATATTACCATTGTACTTAGTGCAGTAGCAATGCACAAAATTGTCTATATCAATTAATTATCGACATTGACTTATGATGAGTATTAGCGTAAGTAGCATCACATTATTTTTTCTTGCAGAACACATCTGCAAAACTACATCTTTCTTTGTTGGACATAACTTTTAAATGACACATTTTGTTTTACTCCAGTTTCACACTGATTTGTTGATTGTGTTAATTTTAGCTCATGAGGATGAGACACCGGACGATGACTTTCACGCTCCACTGTATAAACCTGTTGATATACGTGGTATAACGGTGCGAATGAAGTGGTGTAGTACGTGTCAGCTCTACCGACCACCGCGCTGCTCGCACTGCAGTGTCTGCGACGGCTGCATTGAGGTTCAGCCGCCCTTCATTTCTGCCATGTTTAGTATAGCAGATACGTGCGTCATGCCCGATGATGATCAGTTGTTATCACAGCAGTAACCTCTCTTATTTTACTTGTTTTACTGCAGTACTACTGCATTATAGCTAAGTTATTGTTAATCAAATACTCTCTGGAATTGCAGCTTTATGTCAAGAATTTACTGCTAATCTCCCATCAGGTTTAAGACACTGGCAGTTTTTTGGGGTAAATTTACCTAAAAACCCGCTAAAAACCACCCAAAGAACCTACTCGCACTTCATTTTTTAAGATTCTTGTTCCGCTAATAATGAAATATTTTGTAATGGCTAAGTGTTTGAACATTTTAACCTATGAATTTGCAAATATTAGGATATTCTATGCTGTGGTTGGCATACAGAAACTCATTTGAATTAAGGCCATAGAAATCCCATGAAATTGATCAAATTGGGTCTTTTTACAAAAACTGGTTTAACATTTTGAAACCCTTAAAAAGCCTTAAAAACTCAGTAGAACCCACCTAGTTGGGCTTTTATAAAAAACTGGCTTTTTGCACCCCATATACATTCCTGGAGAAACTTGTCATGTCTGTCCAACTTTATTGTAATTATGTATACTCTCAGATGGTACAAAATGTTTACATTGTGTTGAGTCATTTGATTATTTCAGTTTGTAGCATATTCTCAGACCATCACTGTATTTGGACATGTATACACAGAAACACTTTTCTGTCGTTTTCCTCAGTGATTAGTCAGTCAGCAGGGGGAGCATGTTTGCTGTTTTTGCAGACATTTGATCACCACTGTCCTTGGGTGAATAACTGCGTCGGGCGACGGAATTATCGCTATTTCTTTCAGTTTCTCCTTTCACTGACCGTTCACATGTGGAGTATATTTGCTCTGAGTCTCATCTATGTTCTCGACCACCAGATAAACCTGCGCACTCCTAACAACATTGTGTCGTAAGTACTAATGGGCGTTGGCATTGCTTTGATGATTGATAATAGTTACATATGGTTAAAATGGTTGTAGTTGAGGTTGAGCGTCACCTGCCATATGGTATCACCCGACACCGGTGGACACACCCCACATTAACCCCAGCCAGACAGATGGATTCACCTACACGGAGGCGTGGAATTGGAGTTGACTTTGGTGTTGGTTATATACTGAGATAGTTTACCTGTTTGCAGATCCGATAGCGACCCGACTGTGTGCTGAACCAATGACCTTGTGATGACAAGTCCAACATTTTAATCATTACAGTACCAAGCCACCGAGTGGTACAAACAAACATAGCTTTGTGGGAATGTGTTCCATGGCCTCTGACTTTATCCATTCTTGCTAATGCATATATCTTGGCACGTCAGCAGTCCGGGTCGACTGATATTGGTGACTGTTTGATGTATAGTTACAGAATTACCTTTTTCTTATTTTTCTATCGGTAAGCTCCTGGCATAATGTCACATTGTTATACCTCAATGTAAAATACCTGCATCACGTGACATTTACAAATATGCAATGTTGCCTGCGCAGGCAACATTGAAGTCATTACAGCTTTATTGTTGAAATTAATTTTGTTTAAATTTTTTGTTCTGGTTGTGAGGTATAACAAAACAAATAGTGACTGGCATCATCGATCATCAATGAAAATTTTTTGTTTTTTGTTTGTAAAATGTTTCCCTCGGCCTTCGGCCTCGACAAAGCATTTTACAAACCTTTGGCAAAAAATTTTCAATGATGACCTTGATGCCAGTCACTGTTTGTAATGTGTAGCAGCAATCATTACTGTCACGACACAATTAGATTAGAATTAAGCACTGGAGTGTTTTTATGATTAGAACTTATAGGCATGTTAGTAATTGCTGAATTGAGGGCGTGTTCAATGTTAACACTGTCAGTCATAATACTGTTCTCATTTCACATAATTTGTACAAATGTTGTCAATATTGTCATTTCCATCAGCATCGTTCTGAAACAGTGAAGCTTCTTATATTTTTCAACATGCAGTGCAGTTTTATAACTCCACATACTTGTTACATTCATTGTTGTGTAATATAGTTTTTGGAACTTTTTATCAAGTTGCGAACCTTAGCATTCCTGGAATTGATTATGAAGTCATAAATATATTGATTAATTAAAATGAAGCCTGTGGAGAGATGTATTCTAGTGGGAAAATTGCACTGTGCTTTCAGAATGTGTGTTATGGTGATAATTGGCCTGCTGTGTATTCCAATTGTTGGCCTGACTGGCTTTCATATTGTTCTCGTTTCACGTGGCCGCACCACAAATGAGCAGGTTTGAAGCATAGCTGTTTGTTGGTGATTATCAAAACCCGCAGCACAAGGACTGTTTAAACCTTTGCCAAGATTAGTTACTGCCATCTAGCAAATGAAACTATTTTATGTAGTTGCCTAAATTTATGTCCATTATTAATTTCTGGATTCAGACATGACCTCGATCACCACGCTTATCCAGTCTAACCACTTGGTCTTTGGATCACACCCTCAGGTACTGGAAAACTCACAAAGATTTGTCCATAACTTATCGAGTATTAGTTGTTGTGATACTTAAGTATTTATTTTTTTTATTTCTTATACTGTTTATTCACATTTTAGTCATTCACAATAGTGAAGAATTGCAAGTGTGGATCAGTAGTCGTTCAGCTGTTAATTTTGATCAAATGATATTAAGCAGCAACCAGTGGCAGACTGCCATATTTGCTGAGCATACAACCCCACTTTTCATGCTGATTAGTTGGTAGAAGTTGCTATAAGTGGACTTTTATATAAATTGTTGGTTGCTGTATCTGGAGAATGACTATCTTTGCTATTTTCGGATTTTGTGATAATCATAGCAACTCAATATAAGTACTAAATCGTCCATAATAAGCTGTGTGTTGATCTGTTTGTTGCGATTGTGCTAATTTGGTATGCAGGTGACTGGTAAAGTGCGTGGCGGTAACAATCCATTCAATCTTGGTTGCTGGATGAATTGCAAATACACTTTGTGTGGTCCAATGTGGCCAAGGTATTACTACCATTGCTATAGTGCTGTTATTCTGTTGATATTGTGGCATTATTATTAGTCTGCCCGGAAACGATAGTTTTCAGGACGACTTAAGTTTTATTGCAGATATTTTTTTAGAAATTGTTTATTTTTTATTTCAATCGTAGGATATCTGAGATGCATCGGCCGATCAGTGCAAAATTTTGCACGGTGGTCAGTACTAGGCCGAAGTTTATAATGCTGGTCCAAAATTTTGGGGGCCTTTCCCAAAAAAATTCAAGGGGCCAAAAACATGCATAATTTGGCCCGATTCCGGACGACTTCGAAGTTCGGTGGCGAATATCTTCGGAAGAGATGAAGATGTTCAAAATCGGACTAAGAGGTTTTGCACCGTGATTCCTTTCGCGTTGGGTGATAAAAGTTGGGCGGACATTGGTCCACTAATCACAGAGTACACTAATCACAGTGAAATCATATCCACCCAAATCGACTTTTTCAAAATACTATATTTCGGCCCCTAGGGATTGCTGCGCCCACAAATTTTTACATGCGCTAGAGAATGACCAAGTCTTACTAGCGCACCCCCCACCGGGGATGGGGCCTCCCAACTGCCGGGTTGAACAGAAGACATTTGGAGAACTTTGGTCCACTGACGACAACAGTTAGTTGGCTATTGTTTACCTACCCTAATCAACTTTTTCAAAAGACCATATTTTGGCCGCTAGGGGGTGCTGTGCCCTCAAATTTTTACATGAGCCATAGAATGACCAAATCTTCCTAGTGCTTCCCCCACCGGGGACCTGGGTCCCCCTTACAATTTTTTTCAAAGGAGGGTTTAAAATTAACCTTAATTGTAGCAAATTAGCCACTATAACTTTAAAGCCAAATGGAGTGGCCTAATGAAACTTTGCCACATGATGTAGTGCTAAGTGGGGCTGATAACGTGCGTACAAATTTTAGGGGGCACTGCCCCCTTAAAATTTGGGGTAGCGAAGAACATCCAAAATTCAGCGTGATTTAGGACAATTTTCAACTTTGAATATTTCTGGAACGGATGGAGATATCGACAAGCGGTAAACGTCGTTATCAACTACCATCTCTCTCGCATTGAACAAAAGAAATTGGGTGAACTTTGGTCCACTAACGACAATGGTTAGTTGGCTAATGTCTACCTACCCTAAGTCGACACTGCGCGTTCTGCGTATGCTAATGCGTTGGAGTTTGGGCCACGTGACTTT
>Ga0209367_1014453_pt1 | contig 9998 bp, 6 predicted proteins | sample WorMetLIZISLAND2_FD_187412 | JGI IMG/M metagenome (GOLD analysis project Ga0209367, IMG submission 187412) | Marine gutless worms symbiont microbial communities from Max Planck institute for Marine Microbiology, Germany - Olavius geniculatus... ...
AGAGTGAATTACGACGAAATGGATGGAGATAGACTAAGATTACCTGCGAACAGGAACTGCTATAGGCTTTCGCGCGTCTCGTGAGCTTTTCTCAAATTACTTGTTGAATACTGGAGTACGTCGTAAATTGTGGCCCACACCAACACTCTCTTCCTCTGACAAATTTAGCTCGGTGTTCCATGCATGTAAAGCCTACTTGGTACATCTTATGCTGCATTAATCAAATATTCAGTTTTGACAGCCATGTTTAACGAGTTACGTTTCATAATTAGGCCTATGTAATACTAATACTAAAAATGATTTATAGCACGCAAGAAATGACGTAATTGACACACAGTGTCATGGCCAAAAATAAATATATACTGTATCAAAGACGTGTCGAGCAGGTTCATACGTCTGGTCGTTTTTAAAGTCCACCTGGCTAGCACGACGCTAGCACGTCAAAACACAGCGAACTTGTCGCGAACCTGCTAGTACTATCACGACATGTCGTGATAACGCTATCTTGTCCGAGACAGGTTTTTCGAGCCGAAGAAGTCATCTTGTCGCAAACAACAGCGAACCTGCCCGAAACTTGTACGAAACCAGTTCGAGCGACGACAGCAAACTGAATCGAATTAAACTGACATGGTCTAGTTTTTGATGAACTGACCAATAGACAAGCAGTAATGCATTACAGTAGGCACCGTTGAACAGCGTCGGTGGACCACGCGACTACGTTTCTGTACGCGTCAACCGATGACCAACGGGCTCTCCCTGCTTGCTTGATGATCAGTACGTTAAAAACTAAACCATGTCAGTTCAGTTCAGTTACGTCGCTCTGTAGCCGACAAGCACAACTTTTAACGTCATGCAATGTTAACTCGTGTCGCGCAACCGCCGATATAACGGTCCGATATGATATAGTCATTTGAAATAATTTAGTTTACATTAACAAGGCTCTGTGTATATTAAAGGAGTCGATTCTTATGTCATCGTTTGTGTAGAATCACTTAATCAATCAATAATTATTAATTAATGTCTCTGAAATGTTAGTCACGACACCTCAATACGAAAATGTCGGATACGATAATACGACCCCTATGAGAGCTTAGCAAAAACACAAATCGCTATTCTTTCGTGTCCGCTGACAGAATTACGAGTTAGCATTATCGGCCTGTGTGTCGCAGGCTTAAGCAAGTCAGCCGACGATAAAAATAATGAAGTAACACGTTTTCTGTTAACACTGAAAGACAGTTCGAGCAGAAGTCTATGAGGATTTCAATAAAAAATATTTTTAAATGTCAGAAAGTTTACGTAAATTTTCGTCCCATGACTTTCATAAGATCTAAATTCCGCACATTTTTGTACAAAAATGATCAAGTATAAAAAACCGGCATTTCGTTGTTACGATATAATAGAAAACACAACCTTACGTCGGCAGCCTGCCTGTATCGTCAACTCCAGTAGTATTAAACTGCACGGAAGTCTGTATTCCCCCGAAACAGATAAAGATTATAGCAGCACCGTGACTGATAAGTCACTTTAACCAGTAGCCTATGTGGGCTTGGAGACCCCAAAGCTTGATAAAGTACTTGACGTAGCCTACACTGCGGAAAATCAGTGCCAGCGAACGGTTTTCTTGATATTGCCCTATCGTCCAGCATAATGCGACTGCAGCGCTGCAGCTATGCGCATTGCGCACGTCGCGTGGAATGTGATCCTTGATAGGCCTCTATACAGTTGCCCTGACATAAACCAAGTCGTTCAAGTGCCTGAAAGCTTTGTTCAACTCCGTCCGAGGCGTTATGTGAGAGGAAGTTAAAGCACGGCTACCAAAATCCAGACAAATAAGCGAGCTATAGTCTTTAGGCCTACGTGAAAATCACTCGTACAGACTGAGCAATAAACTAATTAATTAAAAAACTCATCTTATACCAGCCTTGACATGCTCCATAGTCACATACGGCTCGGAGACATGGACCATTAATAGAAAGCTCTGCGAAAATGCAGAGGAGTTCGAGATGCAGTGTTACAGAGACGATCGATCCACATTTCATATATGTTTTTGAAATGTTTTTAATACTTGTCTTAATGTCTTGGGTATATTATGTTTGTCATATTATGTTTGTCGTATTAGATTAGGCCTATGTTAGGTTTAGTTGGGGCAACCGTCAGCGTAATGACTTTTACTTACCTGGTTGTCCTGTTTGAATGTTTGTTGCTGTCTATGATGTGATTTATTTGCGCTACTTGATTTCAAACGAATAAAGAAAGAAAGAAAGAGAGAGAGAAAGAAAGGAAAGAAACACGTGGACAATCGGCGAGGTTCTGAAAAGACTGAGTTGGCTAACACAGAGGCCTACTGCATAGATCAGGTGAAATTTCGAAAACTGATCAGAAATACTTTGGTCACGTAACGAAACATGATAGTTTAAAGAAAGACGCCATGCTTGGCATCACGCGAGCAAAAAAGGTAAAAGGTCTGCAGTTGCTTAGGACGGAGACAGATATCGACGACGCTTCATACACGAAGTCGATACACTGCAATCTATCATGCCTTAGAGAGCGAAAATAACTACGCAGTAAACTGTCAACAGATTTTTGATGAAATTTTGGACAGCCGAAAGTAAAGCGTTTTTGACGACACGACAAAATTTGATTCCAAATGACGGCAGCGCACTATTTTATGTGGTTATCCAGTTTAACCGATAACTCGGTCGCTGTTGTGTGCACCGGCAAAACGGATACCATAATAGCATAGTTTAACTTTCAGACACCAGTTTCGACAGAACATAAGATGTCGGCCGCCGCAACTTTGAAACTCAGTTTAGTTGAACGGCTTAACCGCTAAATTCGCTATAGTATATCACTATTGTACAGACCTAATGTTCATGAGAAATATTATAGCCTTCACTGCTACGATCGAAAGATCCTTTTCAGCATCAACAGAATTCATGCGTCATCAAAATACAGCCGGTTTAGGTTCAATGACATTAACTTTGAAGTTGAACAGTGTTAGCGGCTGCTAAATACAATTTTGTTCATGTGTTGAGATCGCTGCGCGTTGTGACTAACCGTTAAACAGCACGTTTAAGCTAGGCCTACTTTATTTATTTACTTACTCAGTGAGGTAGTTGGACAATGGACAACTGGACATGTAGAGATTTGTAGCGATGCAGTTTTAGGTTATATTTCAGCCGATGTGGCTTTGTACATGTACGTCTTGAACTATAGTCCATTCACTGATGCGCTCATCAACGGCTGATGACAAAAGCTGCTGCAGCTACAGCAGCTGACTGACAAACAGGTACCGGTAGGTTGGCATCTCGGCAATACTCTGAGCTGCTGAAGATTGATTGATGTGGTTGTTTGTTACGTGTACGTGTGATTATTTACATAACAGCAGCTGGATTGATCATTGCTAATCTGTCTTGATGCAACGCCTTTGACAGCGTAGCGTAGCTGCCCATAAGACATTACGTTCTCCGCATAAAACACACACTGCGTCTGCAGATGATCTCATATCTAGTTGCAGGTAGGTCTATCAGAAGTAGGCTACGCTGATTTCACGGTGAGCTGTTGGTCTTTCTTCTCAGACTTCTTCTTGACGCAAACGTCAGTAATATTCCACAATATGCCTTGCTGGTGTAGGTGTCGTATATAGCCTATATATGTGTATCATATAAGCTGAAGATAGCGGAGCCAAGAGCCTTATTAATTGCGATTTGTTTCTAGAGCATTTGCTTCAGTGGGCCTATTATGAATCACTTTTGTATGTGCTTTGAACGTCATTGTTACAACTGTTTAACATCTGTTATTTCTGAATATTTTATATGCAAACTCATAGTAACTTTTTTTTGTTTGTAGGCCTATTGTTAGTACTCTATACTTTGATGAAAAGTGAATTCATTAATTGAACAGTCTGATAATACTAACGTGCGTTTCATCGTAAAGTTTGCATAATTATTTACACAAGTAGGCCTATTTACAAACATATAAAAGGCATAAGCTAGGCAATCACGATGTAAGTCAATGGGTACTGACAACGTCTAGGCCTTTAGCTTTTAGTTCGCAAAATGTTGAGACATAGAGCGACAAATCAAACAAACTGTGTATTTAAATAAAGGAAGGTCATCATGGCAGAATGCAGTGGTCATCAACTCAGGCGCCTGCTGCTGCTGCTGCTATCTGTTACATCATTCATTTTCAACACTGCTAGTGCCAAGTCATCTCACCTTTCGTCTGGTGCCCAGTACGGCTCGTCGTCGGCGCCTGAAGCCTCCGCGTCGTCTCTGGAGCACTGTGGATGTATGATAGGACCAGCCGGCCCGCCCGGTATTCCGGGCGTCCCAGGCAAGTGCACGTTTTTCTAAAAAATGTACGTTGTTATTACTAAGGCCCCATGCGCATTTAACGATCAATCATGTATTATGTAGGTCTGCGAGAGTTTACTTAGCATAAGCAGTGTAAGCTGTATGTTTTAAAATACCTCTAGGCCTAATTTAGTCTTCAGGCTAAATAGTGCAGCGGCGAATCTGGAAAAAGGGCCTTATTTTAGGAGTAACCCCTCCCCACGGTACAACAAGTTGCAACCACATTTTTATTGAGGGCACATGTATAGAGCTTCAAAAAAGGATGGTTGTAAAATTTTATTTTAGTGGCAGCTATATTTTACTATCCGTTTTTCATGTCAAACCCTAGCGTCCGTTAAAACAAAATGTCTAGTGCATACGTCCTTGATATAGCGGTCCTTTAGAGTTATACCCCGATGACATACGTCATAACTCGTCAAAATAAAGCGCTTTTTTTACTGTAAATGCTAATTTAATTATTACGGTCATATTTTATACAAATTTGTCGAAATTAAGGCAAAATTTTGTTGAATTTTTTATACTTTCACGATATTTTTCCTTGCTGTAAATGCAAAATCCCGTGCATGTCAATGGGCCGACTATTTTTATGAAGCTTCAAGCAAGGGTGTGCCTTTTTGGGGTTAAAAAATTAAAAATTGCTATTTAATCTATTTATTCGTAAAATTTGAAAAATTACAATGACGCCTATGGGAAAATTTTTAAAAAATATTTGAACTGTTATAACTCCGGTTATGTGCAAGATAGAATCGTAATTTTTGGTTCTATGTATGGTTTTCGGGGACGAGCTAGCTAATGGTGTCATTTATATTTACTTCCGGCCGACCTCTGTAACGAAATTTGGGGGAATTTTGGCGATAGTACAGCTTCTATAACATATATGTCGCAGATTCTTTCATTAAGTTGAGTGTTGACATCTAGGGGGTCTTGGTGTTAAAAAGTAACATTTAAGGGTCAAAACTCCCCAAAAACATGATTTTTTTGGGGGGGGGGCTAAAATAGGCATTTCAAGCCAAATTTGCGAAATATTTTTGGCCAGCAACATCATAAACAAAAAATTTGAGCTAATGCTCACGAGACGCGCGAAAGCCTATAGCAGTTCCAGTTCAGTAGTCACCCATCGCAGTACGAACCGGGCCCGGCGTAGAGTAACTTCGTTTCAGTCGAAACGCGTTACTAACTACGCCACGCCACCAACGCCAGTACCGTGGCGCCACCTTGTGAATGATATAGACTTGCGCAGCCCGAAATCTTTGAAGTCTTTGACGCCCGCCTGCGCCGGGCTCCATGAACCTCTCTTCAACGCCTTCGTTCAAGGGGAACCCTTGCACCTAGTGGCACGAAATTTTGTCACGATAAACTAGAGACCTTGGGGCAACCCACAGTGAAGATTTCGTGATCCTAGCTTGCACCGTTTTGATACAGATCACGAGTGTGACAGACGGACAGACAGACAGACGCCCAGACGATGGCAAAGACGCGCGAAGCATTCTGCTTTCGCGCGTAAAAAAACTTGACATAAGTGATTTTAGTTTAGCCCACCGCACCTTAATACTGTTGCTACACTAACTTGTGAAATTCAGAAGTTATAGTTTAGCCGTTTGCAACGATGTATTCATACTGTTTAGCTCATGCATCGGCTCAGAAATGATCAACTAAATAGCGACAAACACAAGTAACAGTTATTATCTGTCAGAAAGTCTTATGCGTTACATCACATCATTTTTACGCGCGAAAGCAGCTACTGACTTTAGCGCGTCTTAGCCATCGCAATTCTGTCTGTCTGTCCGTCACACGGGTGGATCAGTCAAAAACGGTGCAAGCTAGAATCACCAAATTTTCACCTTTGGCTGCCTGGAAGACTCTAGTTTCAGGAACCGTAAAGTTTTCCCATAAATTCAAAAGGGGTCACCTCGAACGAGGACGCTAAGTGAGAGGAGGGTGGAAAAATTGCGATTTTTTGGCCATTAAGTCGCTGTATCTCAATAACGTTGCGAGATAGGGCCTAGGTTACTATTAATCACTAATAGGAAGTCGTACACTGGCTCTCGATTGCATTGCCATTAAATTCAATGACCTTGGACTACCTTGAACGCTAAAATAAGGGTTTTTATGGATTTTTGGCGATTTCGAGCTACAAAACACATTTCAAGAGGAAATTGCGCCAAAATCAATTGAGATAGACATAAACAAGCTGCGTATGAAATTTTCAGCATTGAACGTGGATTTTTTGACGGTCTAAATCTCGATTTTTCTAGGTTCAAAAAAATTTGCGCACGAGAGCATCAAAGAGCGGTACCCTCGTAAAAGTCGTAATTTTACCGTTGTTTGCCAGTAACTGCTACAGGCTTTCGCGCGTCTCGTGAGCCATATCTCAAGTTTCTTGTTATTACTGCACGTGCTCAAAATGTTCTCCTCCAGCACGAAAGTAAGCGGTGGACGTTGACGCGACTCTCCAACAGCAGCGCGTTCAATAACGTTCGATCCGGTATTAAGGTGAGGTGGGTTAAGCTATAGTCGTTTACGTCACGTTTCTTCCTGATGCTGCCTGCCAAAAAATATCAAAAATTACCGATGTTTGATGGAGTTATTCAAAAAATAAAAATGGCACGTTTTCTATTGAGACACGGTGTAAGAAATGGTTTTTTGCCGTTCCGTCACTACTGCACGGTCTTGCGACACAGCCACGAGTTCGTCGGCCATCATTCCAGTCGTCCTCTCGATGTAGTCCACCTGCAACATCAGCAATGTAACGATGTGTTAGGCCTAATTGACGCGTTGACGCAGGCGCCACAAAAATTAACGCACTTAAACAGAAGTAGACCAGAAACGTTCTGTATTGTGTCAGGTCTTCACGGAAATCGTGGACAAGATGGTTCGAAAGGAGAACACGGTGCCAAGGGAGAGAAAGGCGAAACCGGAGCGCCAGGTTACTAATTTATAGAGACAGCACGCATACTGTACAGCTCCAGGTTATTTGTTTTGCGGGTTATACTGACTAAACTATTATGCTATTGTATACGTTCAATTAGAGTTAGTAGATTACAGCAAATAGAGTAAATACAACTAGATGTTTATGAAAGTTTTATCTTTCATAAAAACTTATTCATACATTTTTGCAATGTTTTCATTTCCAATAAATTTTGAACTTTTATTGCAAAAATTACGCTGATTTAAAATATTTAAAAAGAAAAATTGAAGTGCTATTTATAAAATAATGACAGATTTTATATTTAGATTTGCTAACTACGGTAGTGTAGGTGTATGATGGCAAAATTTTAGTAAATATGAAAAAACGGTATAAGCCTACCAAAACAACACGTCAATTAAGAAGGTCACGTTTTTATTCAACGTGCACACACGTTTTTTGAAAGATAATAACCCGTTTTTGTAAAAAGGTCGTTTATTTGTACTTCACTTGTTTTCTTGTTATCAGATATCGTCATTAATTTTTGTTGGTATCAGTTTTTTAAAAATTTTGCTGGCTGTTTTAGGGTGTAGGCTTATTTGGAATTTCGTTTACGCCAGTTTCCGATTTGTCTGCAGTCTGGAGAAACCATTGCAATATGCTGCCGGATTCGCTGTAGTTGGCGCCCAACGAACAGTGTCAAAGCGAGAAACGCTGTAATTCATTCATAATATAGCACAGCTGGTGACAAGAAAAAATGCGAGTGTCGAGTGTTGACATGAGCGTCGCAGGTACTGACGGTAAATTAGGCCACCGCGCAACGGTTAGGCCCAGTTTGCAGTCGGCGCTTAAGCCGCTCGATGCATGTGATCTGCCGCCCACGAGTAAACTATATGCCTACCTTAGATATGTGACAATTTACTGCTCTTTTTGACGTCTGGCAAATGTAACCTCTGACTTTTGGGGCTGAAAATCGTCGCACGTGCATGGTTACTCCTGGCATAGGAAACGTTTACGCCCATTTCTGTTTTTCCGCGCTTTTTGTTTTCCAGTTAAGAGCTCGTACGTGGGAGACGGACAGACGGACGGACGAACAAGACACGGTGTAATGCGGCCTGGGCGTCGGCTGCATGTCAAAAATGTTAAAGGTTGTGTTAAATGTTAACAAGGTTTAACGTTAAAGGTTGTGTATAGATTTTTATGAAAAACTTATTGCATAGCTACGGAGCGTCAGCTGCCAAATGGAATCACATAGTGTTACCCGCATGCCACTCGACACCGGTGAACGCTCCCAGTCTTAACCCCAGCCAGACAGGCCGGCACTCGATTTACCTACCGCGGAGGGATGAAAGGCTGAGTTGAGCTATGTGCTATGCGCATGCAGGTGCGAGTGGGCCGATGGGAGAGCGAGGTCGGCGAGGCGGGAGAGGTGAACCCGGCGTCAAAGGCGATGCCGGTGACGTAGGGCCGGCCGGACTAAAAGGAGAAAAAGGCGAGCCAAGCCTCGTGTCTTCGGCGAGAAGATCGGTAGGAGCTCGGGTGGCGTTCTCGGTCGCCAGGTCTCAGAAGCTCGGTCCAGTGTCGGAGGACACCCCGGTCGGCTTTGACGTGGTTTTTACGAACATCGGCGACGGTTTCGACACGACTGAATCGCGCTTCGTATGTCGTACGAACGGCACCTACGTGTTCAGCGCGCACCTGCTCGGACAGAACAACATGGACGTCTACGCCTGGATCATGATCAACGATAAACACAAGGTGGGCTACGTGCCTCTTGATGGCCTGGAGTGGGCTAACGAGTACGCGGCACGAGCTTATACCACTCCAGACAGTGCTGTAACATATAAATTATACATACTTAAACCACGCCTGCAGATCGCATAGACAGGCCAACACCGCGTCGTTTGTTTTATGACGCACGACTGCAGCTGCCGAAAGTTGTAAAAACAGTATCAGTGCTAGCTGGTCTTGGTTTAACACTTATAACGCGTTTACACGAGGAAGCATGCATGAAGAAGACATGAAGCAAACGTATTCAAAATACACGTGCACGACGTGTGCTGTAAGTTTCATCGTGTAAACGGGGTATTAATGTGGTCTTAGCTCACTTTCCTCGATCTGCGCAGTGGGTAAATAGCTAGGCTGTCGGCTACATAAAGGTCGGCACTCTGTAGGCCTACCTATGAGTGACGCGGCTGTCCACCATGGACGACAGAGCGTTTTCCGTCGCTGATGCGGCAAGAACTTAAAACAGTCTGCCATCAGAAATGACGTCTTCAAAGCGTTTGCCAACGTGCAAGACTAAAGTTAGGACTGATGTCTGTTTTTCGCCTCTTTCCCATAGCTGACTGTGAAGTGACTGCATTGTCATAAGCACTTCCATTTGGATTTCATTGCATTGTATTGTATTGGTACTTGGTCTACATCTTCGCTTGTCATCAGTAAACAGCTTAGAACAAATTTAATGCAATTAAACGGAATATATATACCAGGGCCTTCCATCCCCCCCCTGAAGGATGGAGACACACCTCCCCAATTAGCAGGGGCTACGAGACCGAGACGCCATAGGCGTCTCGGTCTCGTAGCCCCTGGTGGATGTTTCTGGTGGATAGGTAATCTGATGTTTACGACTCTATGGTCAGTTAAAATTTTTAAAGAATAAGCACAAACACATTAACTTTTGTTAAACACTGTCTGTAGCTACTAGCTTTGCGTATGGCTCTCTGCAAATACAATTA
>Ga0209367_1014454_pt1 | contig 9998 bp, 10 predicted proteins | sample WorMetLIZISLAND2_FD_187412 | JGI IMG/M metagenome (GOLD analysis project Ga0209367, IMG submission 187412) | Marine gutless worms symbiont microbial communities from Max Planck institute for Marine Microbiology, Germany - Olavius geniculatus... ...
GGATGAAAACCATTCAGCAGGATCTGAAATCCAGCGACCTCAATATGGACGACGCAGTTGACCTGGCGCAGAACCGTCCACTCTGGAGATTGATGTCTATGTTCGGCGCTATGCACTCTTAGTGGTGATTGCCAGAAATTATGATGATGATGAGTAGCAGTTGTAGTAGTAAGCATAATAGTTGTTGCCGTAGTAGTTGTTCACAAGTATAATGTAAACAATATTGTTGCCATGCATGTTACCAAGAAGTTTTCCACAAGTAGCCCAATACACGCCAAACATTAGCTATGATAACCAGTGCGCCAATCATAGAATATTCCTAGCGCCAAGCATCAATGTATCCTATATGCGTACTGCCGGATATTTCCGGCATGTGGCAGTTAAGGGGTTAAATGCTTTCCATCATAAAGTGGTTCCAAAGTTGGTTTGTTGGATTTGAAACTCTGAAGAAGGCTTAAATTGCACAACAGACTGCCATGCTGCTGCAGTCACAGACTTACAGAGAATACGGACCTAGCAGTAATTTGTTTTTATTTTCTGTGTGTTTTTTTTGTTTTGGTTACTAGCCTTCCGTATTCACCATTTCAATTCAGTTAGATCCGACTGACACTACATATAATAACATTGTTAGATCTGTTTAGCTTACAGTTATATTGTTTGGTAATACACGCATCCAGTGTTTACTGTTTTGTTGGGAAATCCTCCGCTCTGATTGGCCGTCATTGGGTCACGTGGTCGATATGTTTATAAACACTGGATGGGTGTATATCATATGATTCTCCACATTTGCATTGCTACATGGTTTAAGCTGTCTATTTATTCGGAGTTAAATTCAATCATGTTACACATAGGTTGGGCTTTAAGTGAAGATCTTTGGTTATCACTACAGCGGATTGTCCACAGGCCACTTATAATTTGATAAATTATGCATAGATATTTTCAGAGACTTAGTCTTTGGTGCTTTCGCACTGTTGGGTGGGTAACAGGTGGGGTTTTTGGCCTGTAAGAATCACTTAAGAAGATCTTTGAATGTTTCTCAGACTTCAAACTGATGACAGACAGATGACACACTGGCCAGTTTTCTGGCAACAGTTGCTGGTACCAGCAGTGTGTCATCACTAGGGACCAACCGAATTCACGGAAAAAAATGCATGATTTCACGGCAGAATTTTTAAAATGTGTCAAATTTCACGGAAAATTCACGGGCCCCACAGACGTTATTTTGAGGTGCTGCGCTATTGCAAACGAAGAAATTTCAGAACAACGAATATTTACTACACTAAGTCAAGACTCAAGACAGTCAATGTCAACTACTTAGTGCTGAAGTGCGACACGTAGCAAACAGCAACATCCGTACAAAAGCTGCTGATAAAACTCTGGAATTGTCATAAATTAAACTAAAAGCGCTAAAATTCACGAAAAATCACGAATTTCACGGAAATCGGCGTTTTTCATGGAAGAAGGCCAATTTCACGGAAAATGTCACGGCCGTGAAATCGTGAATTAAGTTGGTCCCTAGTCATCACCATGATGCAGATCTACCTGGAAAATTCATCGTCAAACGATTGTGTGTTTGTTACGGGCCCTCAGCATGTTGAACGTAGTGATGATGCAGATTGGGTCAAGCACTGTATAATGATGGAGACCAGTAGTGGAGGAAGGGAGAGTTCAATAGTCTGAACAACACGAGGATTGGGGTATCGTTAGTGATAGGGTTAAGAATGGCAGTAAAAAAGTCACAATTGAGATGTGAAATTATGTATTGATTTGTATCTTAAATTGCACAACAAATTTAAACCTATTATCATTAAATTTGGACTTTTGAGGTGTTTAGGTTGTAGAAAAGTTTTTAAAAACATGGATATAGAGCAATTTTCCATCCCTCATCAGTGCTGCACGACTATGTAGTGGCCCTTGGCCATAGCGGATTGAAACTTGACCAAATTCGGACTAGCTCCCCTGCAGATAAGTGACCAGTCATCGAGGAAACTCCGAAGAAGACTTGGTGAGGTTGTGTGTATATTTGTCGGTCGATCAGGTGAAGCTGGTATCAGACCTACAGAAGCGGGTGACTGAGCTGCAGTGCAAGTGTTCGGAGGTCGAGCGGAGTGCAGAGGACCATCTGCACTCATTGGCAACACGCACCGAGGCAGCCATGAACACCGCACAACTTCGACTCAACTCCGCCGACGAACAGCTCAAAGAGCACGCCAAGTTCATCAAAGTCTGTGCTGTTATTTACCTGTCTCTTAGTAACAAGTATGTCCAGCTGTCACTAGGGAAGACACGCTATAGCCTGTACACTTCCTGTTGCAGTACTGACCTTGAAGGTCATCCAAGGTCAATGATTTTCATTTCGTCTGAAAGGGCATATGCGATTTCTTATTAGTGATTAATAGCAACCTTGGCCCTATCTCTTACCATTCAGCCACAATAGTGCGTACTGACCTGCAAGGTCATGCAAGGTCAATGATTTTCATGTCATTTGAAAGCCAATATGTGACTTCCTGTTAGTGATCAATAGCAAATTAGGCTTTATCTCGCACCGTTTAGCTACAACACATCCATGACATGGGCATACAGACGGACAGACACACAACAACCTGTGCCATAGACGTGCTGTAGAGCATAGCTGTAGCACATCAAAAGGGTTAAAGGTTGTTTACAGGAAACCCATGTCAGAGTTATGGAGTGCCACCTGCCATATGCGATCATCAGTGTTACCACCTGACACAGGTGAACATGCCCTGCCTCACCTCCAGCTAGACAGGCTGATACTCGATTTTTCCACCCTAGAAGGATGAAAGGCTGAGTTGAATAATACATGACATTAAGGGCGCGTTGCACCAACATCGCTCAACTTTGAACCCGGGTCAAATCCGAATTTGAACCTAGTTCAGCCGTAAATTACGTTGCACCAAAGCGGTTCAAGCGCTGATCTCCATTCAATTCTGAACTGCCATCTGACCATCGATCAACTTTTGATCTCGGTTCAGCTCGCAGTTACGCATGCGCACTAGGCAATAAATATTTGCCGTGATACTACTGCTGCAAAAAATTGTCCGATTCGAATTTTATATAGTCCAAAAAACTTCTTCATATCGAATTATAAGACCCCGAATGCAATTATTCTGATGATCTGGATATGTTAGATCTCTACTATATTCGTTTTATGTTCTCTTTATGCTTGATAAATTAACAAATAGATGAATAAATCGCATTTTCAGTGGCGATGTCTCGCTGCTACAGTAAACATACGAACGAACCCTAACCACAGCAAAAAAAACTCATTCGTATCGGTTTATAAGACGTCCAGTTTAATTATACCTGTGATCTGGATTTGCTAGATTTGTGCTATATCGGTTTTCTGAGGCGTTTTTGCCGGATAAATTAATTAATGGATAAATAAACAGCATCCTAGAGTGTCGATGCGCCGTTGCTTCGCCGTAGCTATGGTAAACATATATCTTGACAACGGCCGTAGAATAATTAATGAGTAACTATTGGAATTCAAAATGCGTATTTTCGAAACTTTAGTATGCAACTGTTAATGCGAAAATTGGGTGAAAACTTTAGGGAAGCTTAAAATTCGAACAAATTACTGCCAATTGGTGCTGGACTGTTTCGTAAGCGTTAGCATTAGCGCATGTGACTGTGACGTCACTGTAGTTGGCCTATGGGCTGAGCGCGGCTTGACCAATCAGCGTCGTCCACAGTATAACCACGGCTGTTCAACTGAACGGGATCAGCTGATCCGAGTTCAACTTGATGCAACGTAATACTGCGTGAACTAGGTTCAACATTTGATCTAGGTTCAGCTGAACCAAGATCACGAACGACGTTGGTGCAACTCGCCCTAAATAGTCTACCTACACCGTGGGCCATAAAAACGTGCTACTTTACTTTTGTCCATATCTTCGCCAATTATTGGCCGATTTTTACAATTCTTTCTCTCGCACACTCTGCAGACAATTTGCGATAATGCGATTATTATATATCGCACCACACAGTAAATGCATTTTTATACTACCTTGTGACATATAAATGTCAGCAAAAACTAACGATAATGACAAAAATTTAGGTAAATGAAAAAAACGCTTCAGACCAACATTGCGATGAATGATTTGTATGACACTAGACTGTGTTAGACCCACACAATTCACTGCAATATTGGTCTGAAGTGTTTTTTTAAAATTTTACCCAAATGTTTGCTTGTTATTATTGTTCTGTATGCATATTTTGTTGATATTTCACAAGGTATTGTAGAGACGCATTTATGGTGTGGTGGGATGTATAAAAATCGCATTATCGCAAATTGTCTCAGAATGTGAAAGAATTTTTAAAATCGATCAATAATTGGCAATGATATGGACAAAAGTAAAGTTGCACGTTTTTTGGCCCACTCTACAGATGTTTTGACTTGGTTCTCAAACCCATCTGCATAACTTGTCTATCATTATAATTACCATTCACAGAAGCAAGACAGTATTGTTTTTAGCAGTGTCGCTAAGTTTGTTTGTTTGTTCGTTTGTTTTTCGCTGTTAACACTATCAATATGCTCTTATATATTGATAACTCATGAACCACTGTGCTTAACTTGATGAAGTTTTGCGCGAACATGTACCGCAAGAACCCTATTGAATTTGAAAGTCAACGGTCAAAGTCACATGACCAGATTTTTGGATATTTTGCCATTGTGAGATACAACCACGCTGCTGCTAGGCAGGCTCGGTTAGACTGATAACTATTGGCTGATGCTGATGTCATTGCTATAAATATCATAGCATACGACGGTGGCTACCGTGGACAGCTTTAGCTCTACACAGAGCTTGGCAGTGTAGTTTTCCTTGAAAATAGTTGGAATCTTGTCTATGTGTTATTGTGTGACATTGCCAGGTGTTTGCGTCGACTCTGCTGAGCTCCGTGAAACGAGCTCGTGCGATGCTTCGCCAGCAGAGGGCAGCACTCTGCACCTCCACTGACAGCGTCATTACTTCGACAGCCAATCAGCAGCCTCCGTCCACAGCCAACGTCAGCCAATCAGAGTCAAGCCGACTGTTGAGCCAGTATCGAGAAGCTGAACTGCAGGTTTATTTTCAGACAAAACAGGAATGGATTATTATTAGTTGTAATTCTAACATATTTCCTTATGACAGTAACCGACTGCTATCTCTCCATAGCAAGTTTGCTGTTGGGGACTGAATTAATTTCGGGTAACTGAGGTCAGTTAAACACAAGCCTAATTTAGTAAATACAGGGTGGGCCCAAAAAACATGCCACTTTACTTTTCTCCATATCTTTGCCAATTATTGACTGATTTTTAAAATTCTTTTACTGGTACACTCTGCAGACAATTTGCAATAATGGCAATATTATATATCCTACCACACAATAAATGCGTTTCTACACTACCTTGTGAAATATCAATGAAATATGCATACATAGCAATAATAACAATCAAACGTTTTGGTAAAATTGAAAAAAAACACTTCAGACCAACATTACAGTGAATGGTCTGTATGACAGTAGACTGTGTGGGTCTAACACAGTCTATGACACTAGGCTGTGTTCGTATAACACAGTCTAGTGTCATATGAATCATTCATCGCAATGTTGGCCTGAAGCGTTTTTTTGCACTTACTTAAATTTTTGTTATCATCGTTAGTTTTTGCTTACATTTATATTTCACAAAGTAGTGTAGAAACGCATTTACCATGTGGTGGGATATATAATAATCACATTATTGCAAAATGTCTGCAGAGTGTGCCAGTGAAAGAATTTTGAAAATCAGTCAATAATTGGCGAATATATAGACAAAAGTAAAGTGGCACGTTTTTATCGCCCATGGTGTAGTAGTAACTTACGCTGTTTTTATGCTGCTTTGCATGATTGTTGTCTGTATCATGCAGTCATAGTTGACATAAGTTTTTTTTTGAAAATCAGTTAAGGGGTTTTGGAGTTGCATAACCCTCCCCCCCAAACACCATTTGCTATACTTAATGCTTATCACCCTTACAACAGTGTCAGCACTACTGTGCTGCACTGTGGTAGTACCAAAAACCATTGGTTGATTGGTTTCATTTTGTAGATACAAGTTTAGTGCATGTATAACCGAAAATAATCCATTAGTCAGAGTCGAAAATAATCCTTGTTAGCGTGCTGAACAGTGTGGCAGCAGTAGTACTTTTAGTAGTATTAGTAGTAGTAGTTGTTGTTGTTGTTCTAGTAGTCATAGTCAGGGGCATCTAAACATAGTGGGGAATGGCGCATGTTACATCATAGATAATGTTGAAGTAAGAGAAAAATGTTGGGTCTGAAAAATTTTTTTTTACGAGAGGAGCTCGTGAAATTCTCCCCCCCTTCCCTGTTTCAAAATCACATCATCGCCCCTGCATCAATGTTTAATATTTATACCTATAGAAATGAACAGGCAAAAGACAGCAAAATGACGAAAATATCGTGTGAAGGCAGGGAGCTTCTATTGGCCAAGGAATATAAGACGTTAGCATGCCGACTCTCGACTCTAAAATGCATTTAAACTGCAGGGTGGGCCAAAAAATGGCACCATTTTTCGTACACCTTATAATTTTACCAAATATTAGCCGATTTTCAAAATTTTTTTACTATCAGAATCAAGTGACAGTTTGTTATAAAATTATCACTATAGATCTCATCACATCTCAAGTGCATCACTACACTACCTTGTGAAATGTTAGTGTCTTAAGAATAACAATTAATAACAAGACAACTTCTGCAACAACACATTTTAAGAAATTAACAACAGAAACAACGTGTTTGTTGTCTCAGTTATTGTCTAAAAAGTCATGTCTCACAGTTTTTCCATCAAATGTTTAATGTGTCCGCCTTGCTGCTGGACGATGCATCCAAGACTGCGACGCCACGGACCAATGGCGTGATTAACCAAATGCTGCAGCAGTTTGCCCCACTAAGTGACAATCGCTTGCTTCAGCTTTTTGACCGTCGTGAATCGTCAACGTTGATAGGCCATCTGTTGAAGAACATCCTGAACAGCATAATCATAGCATAACAGCACAATTGACCGGATTTAAGTTCGGGCCGTTTGGGGATCAACGTTGATCATGCAACTGGTCAGTGGCATTGCCGGCTTGAGTGCATTAGCTTACATTTCACAAGGTAGTCTAGCGACACACTTGAGGTGTGGTGGGATCTATAGTGATAGTTTTATTACAAATTGTCTCTTGATTCTGACAGTGGAAAGGTTTTGAAAATCGGTTAATATTTGGTGAAATTATAAAGTGTACAAAAAACGGTGCCATATTTTGGCCCACCCTGTATGTGCTTAAAAAGGAGAACGGGAGAGATAAAGGAGACGGAAGGGTGGGGGTCACAAAGCTGGCAGAGGGAATTGCATCGTTTTGGGGATATGTAGACGCCCCTGGTCATAGTAATAGTAATCGTTGGATCTGTTGTGATGTAGAAGCTTGCAGACAGTGACGAGGCAAGTCGGGACGTGCGATGGGCTAAACAGTGTGAAGTGATTCTGCAATCTCAGGTTTGTGTCTGTGTGATGATGTGTGCTTTTCATTTCCCGTGTTTTTCTGTTGCTGCCTTCGATGAGATTTTGTTCTTGGGTTTGTGCATTTGCAAGGCCAATGATCTTTGAGTCCAAGGCCAAAGCCATGATTTTTTTGTCCTCAAGCTGTCCTCAAGGTTGATGACAGTCGTCAAGGACTCCATCCCTGGCTGTAGCCAGACAGCCACAAAGGTTCATAGCCCTGCAGACGTTTTCTGGTTGACCTCTTTGTGTCATTGTTCGGCTAATATCCCTCCCTTATCCAGTTCGCAAGAACCTCTCTGATGCTAATGTTTTTTTTCAGTTACGTTCAGGGATGCGCATTGGGCCGAACTGTTACGGCCTCGGTGCTGGGCAGGTGACAACGTGCTCCATTTTGAAGGAATGAAGGTAAGATAATCTAGTCTTCTATCTCTCTGGAGTAAGTAAATCAATTACCAGTCTGTCTGGCTGGAGTTAAAGCAGGGCACGTTCACCTGTATTGGGTAGCAGCTAACACGGTGTGATCCCCTATGGCAGGTGACACTCCCTAGTTGTGTGACGGATCTTCTCTTAAGAGCTATACACTATGGCCATAAAAAAATGTGCCAGTTTATTTTTGTCCACATTTCGCTAATTATTGATCAATTTTGAAAGTTCTTTCACTGGTACAGTCTGTGGACAGTTAGCAACAAAGTAATTATTGAATATCCTGCCACACGTTAACTGTGTCGCTACACTACCTTGTGAAATATAAATGCAAGAAAAACTAGCAATCATAGACAGCAAGCGTGTTGGTAAATGAAATACACTTCCAGCCAAAAATGCAGTAAATGATCTTTATGATGCTAGACTTTGTTAGATCTGTTTCTTTGGATATCTGGCCTATTGAACGATATGTTTGTTTCTGGCCTTTGTGTTTCAGCAAGCCTACCATTTTATCCACAATGATCACGTTCTCTTCAGTACCTGTTTGCTTCAGTCTGCCAGACTGTCGATGCTGTGTGTTTCACAAATTTATGTCAGTAACATTCTCACTCTTTCTCCATTGCAGTTTATTTTCAAAAATTCTGCCAGTATTCTCCGAAAACTGTATTTTTTGAACCAGTACAAGTTCTATATCATAGCTTTGTCTCCACTGCTAAATGGCACATTACGTCACCAGTATATCGTCAGTGCATTAAAAATTATCATTTACGACAATATGATCGGCTTTTGTTTACAAATATCAGAAATGTATGTAACACTAAACATAATTTAATTTTTGTATGAAAATTGATAAGCATTGTTTCAGAAGATGATTTTTTGCATATATATTATAGTAATCTTACTGATTTTTGAAAATTTATGCATCACATAGTAGTGTAGCAACGCATTTACTGTGTGGTGGGATCCATAATAATCACATTATCGCAAATTGTCTGCAGAGTGTGCCAGTGAAAGAATTTTGAAAATCGATCAATAATTGGCAAAAATACGGACAAAAGTAAAGTGGCACATTTTTTGGCCCACCATGTATGTACATGACCCTTATTTTTTTTACGTTTAAGATAAGGTTGTTGTGTTGTGCTGCAGTGCGGGCTGTCGGTGAGTCTGGTCGATCTGTTGATGGAGAAGGTTGATGAACGATGCAGACTTGCCACTCTACTGTCTTCACTGAAATCATCTTGATCATCTTTCACTGGCCCCACGTTCACTGGCTTTGTAGGCGGGGAGCGGATGGCAATTCCCCCTCTGCTAAATTGTGAGTTGTTGCAAAATTTTCTACTTGTCTAAAATTTTTGTTGATGCACAAAATGCAGGATTTTGGGGGGTTGAAAATCACTCATTTTTGGGGGAGAGAATTAGGTGCACCCAAAATCTCTTCTGTCAGGAATTTGCAGCTATCAGAAAATTGTGACTTCTTTCACTTGCTGCTTTTTAGCCCACTTTGCCACTGCCCACGTTCTCTGTCTGTTGTCAATTTACTTACCGATATTTACTTAGAGTTGCCATTTTTTTGTTTCTTTCTTATGTTTGTGGTTCATGCTGCAACTCTCACTTGACGATATGTTTTTTATGTTGTGATCTGACGGCGTTGCAAAATTGAACACTTTGGTGATCGGTTAACTGGAAGAATTTTGATTCGTTGATTAGTAATTACAGGGTGGGCCAAAAAACAGTGGCACTTTACTTTTGTCCAATTATTGATCGATTTTCAAAATTCTGTTACTGGTACACTGTGTGGACAGTTTGCAATAACGTGATTAGTACATATCCCACCACACCGTAAATGCGTTTCTACACTACCTTGTGAAATATCAATGAAATATGCATATATAATGATATTAACAAACATTTTGGTAAAATTGAAAAAAAAACACTTCAGACCAACATTACAGTGAATGGTCTGTATGAAAGTAAACTGTGTGGGTCTAACACAGTCTAGTGTCATACAGATTATTCATTGCAATGTTGGTCCAAA